>Ga0315899_10009832_pt1 | contig 10264 bp, 11 predicted proteins | sample LakEriMetagenome_2_FD_203518 | JGI IMG/M metagenome (GOLD analysis project Ga0315899, IMG submission 203518) | Freshwater fungal communities from buoy surface, Lake Erie, Ohio, United States - Buoy 4 MA112 | ecosystem: Environmental > Aquatic > Freshwater > Lake | place: USA: Lake Erie, Ohio...
GTTCGGGATTTACTCGTCGGTGTTTGTGGCCGCCGCGATCGCGATGTGGCTGGGCATCAAGCGTGAAGACCTGATCAAGGCCCCGCCGCGCAAGGACGATCCGAACGACCCCAACGCGGGCGCGTCGGTTTAAAGCCTCGGGGTCAGTGGGCCAGCCGGCCCTCGCTGTCGTCGCACAGTTCGTCGAGGATCAGCGCGTCGGGCTCTTCGCCGAAGCTCCAATAGACCATCAGCACGATGATCTTGAGCGCGTCCAGCGACATCGGATTGCCCGAGGCCGCCATCGCGCGGTCGATCACGATCTCGCGCATCGGCGCAGGCAGCACGCCCGACGATTCCAGGAAGGACAGGAAGCCCAGGCACTGCGCGCCCAGATGGTCTTGCTCGGCGACAGAGTAGACCCGCAAGCTGTCTGCCGACTGCAAGGCAAAGGCGGGCGCCTCGTCAGGGACATTCGCAGGGGCTGGGGACAGCTTGATGGATTGCGCCGCGAAGTTCAGGCCGTCGAGCCAGACCAGGGCATCGTGGATTTCTTCGGCTTCAAAGCCGTGGGCGCTGAGTTTGCGTCCGAGCTGTTGCAACTCAGGACACGCATCGCCTCGCCAGTAGTTTTCGTAAACAAACACCAGCACTTCAAACATGGGTCCAATATAGCCCAGAAGAGGGGGGTGTCAGCAAGTCCCGTGTCGCGGCTGGGGTTTGACCGCTTCAGGTCTGTGCGATGCGCTGGTACAGACCTCCGGGCAGGCGGGCCACCGTCCCCTCCAACTCCAGGGCAAGCAGGCGTGCCAGCAGGCTGGCGGTCTCCAGGCCGGTGCGCGCGCACAGGGCGTCGAGCGTGACCGGGTCATGGCCCAGGGCCTGCAGCAAGGGGTCGTCTGGCGCGCCGGCTGCAGCCGCCGGTGGCGGGCTTGGGTCTGGCGATCGGTGTGGCGTGGGGGCGGCTGCTGCGAGGGGCAATTCGTCCAGGACGTCCTGGGCGGTTTCCACCAGCTTGACGCCCTGCTTGATCAAGGCGTGGCAGCCGCGCGATTGAGGCGCATGGATAGACCCCGGGATCGCGAACACCTCGCGTCCCTGCTCGCCGGCCAGGCGCGCGGTGATCAGAGAGCCCGATTGCATCGCCGCCTCGACTACCAGCGTGCCGCGCGCCAGCGCCGACAGGATCCGGTTGCGACGCGGAAAATTCTCAGACAGCGGCGGGGTTCCGAGCAGGTACTCGCTCAGGACCAGGCCGCGCTCGGCGATGCGGCCGGCCAGCGCCGCATGCTGCGGGGGATAGACACGGTCCAGGCCCGTGCCGACGACGGCCAGGGTGATCAGGCGGGGCGGCCCGCTGGCAGGATCCGCCGGCACGGCCTCCAGCGCGCCCTCGTGAGCCGCTGCATCGATCCCCAGCGCCATGCCCGAGACCACACACCAGCCTGCCTGCGCGAAGTTGCGCGCGAACTGCCTGGCATTGAGAGCGCCCTGGGGGGTCGGGTTGCGGCTGCCGACGATGGCGATGGCCTCGGGCCATACCAGCGGCCCGGGCATGCACAGCGCCTGCCCCATTGCGTACAGCAGCAGTGGCGGATCTTCGGTGTGCAGCAGGGCCTGGGGATAGTCGGCGTCGGCCAGCGTCAGCACACGGCGGCCGCCGCCTTGCGCCAACCATTGCGAGGTCGCCTCGACCTGGTCGGCCAGGGCGGGCGGCTCGGTCTGCAGGGCCTGCACCTGCGCCCGAGAGACGGCGTCGCGCAGGGCCGCCGCCTCGGCCGCAAAGATGCGTGCGGGTAGCCCGAAGGCCGCCAGCAGGCGTCGCGCAGCGCCCAGGCCGACCTGGGGCGTGAGGGCCAGGCGCAGCCACCCAGCGAGTTCGTCGCGGTCCATGGGGGTCATCGCGGAAGGACCACGCGGTCGCCGACCCGCACCCCGTCGGCGGTCTCGAGGATCAAGGCGTAGGACAGCCGGTCAAAGGTGCGAAACACCATCAGCAGGCCGTTGCGCTCGTCGGGCAGTTGGATACGTTCGGGCAGTCCCGGCGCGGTGCGATCCGGCAGCGGCGCACCGCTTTTGACCAGGGCCAGCACATGGCCGTTGGCCAGTCCGTCGCCGCTGCCCTTATTGATCACCACCACTTGGTTTTGGCCTGCCATGCCCACGGCATGGCCATACATCGAGGCGACGCGTCCGCCTTCCAGGGGAGCTTGCGGTGCGCGCGGCACGTAGCTGGGGAAGTCGCGAGGGGGCTCTGGCAGCAGACGGTCGCCCGCCCGGATCTCTTCGCGAGCCGACACGATGTCCAGGATGGCAGGCACGGGGAGGCCGTCCGCTGCCGCTTGCCGGCCCTGTGGCCTCAGCAGAAGGGCCCGGCCGATGTACTGGGCCTCGTGCCCCAGCACCGCGCCGGTGGCGGGGTCGGTCAGCGGGCGTGCCTCGCGAAAGATCCGCAAGACCGCGCCGGGGCCCGGCTCGGCGTCCACCGCGGACCCGGCCGGGCCGCGGGCATAGGCGCGATCGCCGCGCGTGATCAGCACGCGGCCTTCGGGCGCCGCCACGATGCGGGGCGCCTGCTCGAAGGCTGTTTCGTCGACGATCAGGGGCTCGACCAGGAAGGGTTCGATCCGATGGGGCTCCAGCGTGGGCAGAGTCGCCTGCGGTATCAATTGCACCCGCACCCGCGGCGACAGGCGCAGGGCCGGCGGTGGCGCGGTCTCTGCGCCGGCCGGCTCGACACGGATCGCTCCCGCGGGGCGCGGGGACTGGGCCCAGGCCGCTGCCAGGCACCCGCCCAGCATCAGCCCCAGGATGGAAGGAAAGAGTGCTTTTAAATTCTTAATCATGGGACTGGCGCAATCAATTAATTATTAGGAATTAATTGTGCGCCACCCCATCGCGTCGAGCAATCTCTGGGCCCCGCCGAGCGCAGGGGATGCGATCGATGGAGGACAATAAGTGCCTTCGAACGCGCTACCCCGGTGTTTTCATGGCTGTCCTTCCTATCCTCGTCTACCCCGATCCCCGCCTGCAGACCGTCGCCAAGCCGGTGGCGGCTGTCGATGCGCGCGTTCGCCAGTTGGTGGCCGATATGCGCGAGACCATGTACGAAGCCCAGGGCATTGGCCTGGCGGCCACGCAGGTGAACGTGCACGAGCGCGTGATCGTCATCGACGTGTCCGAAAAGCGCGACTCGCCCCTCACCTTGATCAATCCCGAGATCGTCTGGGCCAGCGACGAACGCCGCGCTGGCGAGGAAGGCTGTCTCTCAGTGCCCGGCATCTACGACGGGGTCGAACGCGCCGTCGCCGTCAAGGTGCGCGCCCTCGACGAGAACGGGCAAGAGCACACCGTCGACGCGCAAGACCTGCTGGCCATCTGCATCCAGCACGAGATGGACCACCTGCAAGGCAAGGTCTTCGTCGAGTACCTGTCCCTGTTCAAGCGCACGCGCATCAAGACCAAATTGATGAAGGCCCAGCGCGAGACGGTTCGCGCCTGATCGCGGTCGTGGAGTCACACTTTTGATGGGGACGCCCCTGCGCGTCATCTTCGCGGGCACGCCCGAGTTCGCGCGGGCAGCGCTCGAGCGCCTGCACGCGGCGGGCCATGTGATTGCGCTGGTCATGACCCAGCCCGATCGACCCGCCGGGCGCGGCATGAAGCTGCAGGCCTCGCCCGTCAAGCACTACGCGCTGGCCCATGGCCTGCCGGTGGCCCAGCCCCTGGGGCTGCGCCTGCAAGGCAAGTACCCCCAAGATGCGCAGGCGGCACAGGCCGCCATCGAGGCCGCGCAGGCCGATGTGATGGTGGTGGCCGCCTACGGCCTGATCCTGCCGCAGTGGGTGCTGGACGCGCCGCGCGGGGGCTGCCTGAACATCCACGCGTCGCTGCTGCCCCGATGGCGCGGCGCCGCGCCGATTCACCGCGCCATCGAAGCGGGCGACGCCGAGACCGGCATCACCCTCATGCAAATGGACGCGGGCCTGGACACAGGCGACATGCTGCAGGTGCAGCGCGTGCCGATCGAGCCCACCGACACCACCGCCAGCTTGCATGACACGCTGGCTGACCTTGGCGCGCGCATGATCGTGGACGCGATGCCGCATGTCGCTGCGGGCACGCTGGTGCGCACACCGCAGCCCGAAGAGGGCGTGACCTACGCGCACAAGATCGAGAAAACCGAGGCCGAAGTGGACTGGTCGCTGCCCGCCCCCGCCATCGAGCGGCGGCTGCGTGCCTTCGACCCTTTCCCCGGCGCCACCAGCAGCGTACAGGGGGAGGCCGTCAAGCTGTGGCGCGCGCACTGCGAGGCGGCGCCCGCGGGCGCGCCCGCCGGCACGATCCTGGCCATCGACGCGTCCGGGGTGCACGTGGCCTGCGGCGAGGGCGCTCTGTGCTTGACGCAGTTCCAGCGCGCCGGCGGCAAGCGACTGGCCGCTGCCGATTTCCTGCGGGGCTTCCCGCTCGCGCCGGGTCAGCGCTTCGGAGCGTCGGCCTGATGTTCTGGCTCGCCCACTTGCGCGCTCACCCGCAGTTTCGTGCCGGCCTGCGCGACATGGTGCCTCAGGCCACCGGCACCGCGATCTGGGGCCTCATGACCGGGGTGGCCATGGTCAAGTCCGGCCTGTCGGTGATCGAGGCGCTGGCCATGACCTTTCTGGTGTACGCCGGCAGTTCGCAGCTGGCGGCCTTGCCGCTGCTGGTGGCGGGCGCGCCGGCCTGGGTGATCCTGGCCACCGGCTTTTGTGTGAACCTGCGCTTCATTGTTTTCAGCCTGCACCTGCGCGCCTACCTGATGCACCTGCCGCCGCTGCGCCGCGCGCTAGCCGCCTATCTCACCGCCGATCTGAGTTACGCGCAGCACACGCAACGCTATCCGCAGCCGCCCCAGGACGACGCCGAGCGCCAGGCCCAGGAGGCCTATATGGCCGGCCACATCTGTACGGTCTGGGTCAGCTGGATGGTGGCCAGCACCCTGGGTATCGCGCTGGCCCATGTGGTCCCCACCACCTGGGGGCTGGGCTTTGCCGGCATCTTGTGTCTTGTGGGCATTTCCTGCGCGCTGGCTTCTACCCCGATGCGCGTGTTCGCGGCGGCGGTGGCGGGCGCGACAGCCGTCGCAGCCTATGCGTTCCCCTTGCGCCTGAACATCGTGGTGGCCATCGGCGTGGCGGTGCTCGTGTGCATGACCCTGGAGCAGCGCCTGCGACCTGCGGCGGGCGCGCGTGGGGGTGCGTCATGACCGATCTCTGGACGATGGCGGTGATCGCAGGCCTGGCGGTCGTGACCGTCATCACCCGTGGCTTCTTCGTGTTTTCCAGCCGCTCCTGGCGCTTGCCGTCTTGGGCCGAACGCGGCTTGCAGTACGCGCCCATCGCGGCACTCACCGCCGTGGTGGTGCCCGAGGTGGTGATGACCCAAGGCCATTTGATCGCCACTTGGCAGGACGCCCGCATCTTTGGCGCGGCCGCCGGCATGGCGATGTTCTTCTGGCGCCGCAACACCTTGCTGACCATCGTCGTGGGCATGGTCGTCTACCTCCCCTTGCATCTGGGGCTAGGCTGGTAAGTCCGGTGGAATCCTGGCTTCCTAAAATGCGAAGCCATGAACATCCTTCGCTTCTCCGATCTGTGCGCCCAGGGCCAGGCCCGCGGCCAACGCGTCTTCATCCGCGCCGACTTGAACGTGCCCCAGGACGAGGCCGGCCGCATCACCGAAGACACCCGCATCCGCGCCTCCATCCCTTGCATCCGCATGGCCCTGGACGCGGGCGCGGCGGTCATGGTCACCTCGCACTTGGGTCGCCCCACCGAGGGCGAATTCAAGCCCGAAGATTCGCTCGCCCCAGTGGCCCAGCGCCTAGGGGAATTGCTCGGGCGTGAAGTGCCGCTGCGCGCGAACTGGGTCGATGGCGTGCAGGTCGCGCCTGGCCAGGTGGTCTTGCTGGAAAACTGCCGTCTGAACCCCGGCGAGAAAAAGAACGATCCCGCGCTGGCCCGCAAGATGGCCGCCCTGTGCGACATCTTCGTGCACGATGCCTTTGGCACCGCGCACCGCGCCGAGGCCTCCACCTACGGGATCGCGCAGTTCGCGCCCAAGGCCTGTGCCGGCCCGCTGCTGGCCGCCGAGATCGACGCGATCTCCCGGGCCCTGGCCAATCCCAAGCGCCCGCTGGCGGCCATCGTGGCCGGCTCCAAGGTCTCGACCAAGCTCACCATCTTGCAGTCGCTGGCCAAGAACGTTGACCAGTTGATCGTGGGCGGCGGCATTGCCAACACCTTCATGCTCGCCGCCGGCTTGCCGATAGGCAAATCGCTGGCCGAGGCCAGCCTGGTGCAGGAAGCGCGCACCGTGATCGACGCCATGAAGGCACGCGGCGCCGAAGTGCCGATTCCCACCGACGTGGTGGTGGCCAAGACCTTTGCCGCCGACGCGCCCGCCACCGTGAAAGCGGCCACCGACGTGGCCGATGACGACCTGATCCTGGACATCGGCCCCCAGACCGCCAAGCGGCTGGCCGACCAGTTGCTGGCCGCGGGCACCATCGTCTGGAACGGGCCGGTGGGCGTGTTCGAGTTCGAGGCGTTCTCGCAGGGCACGCAGGCTATTGCGCGCGCGATTGCGCAAAGCAGCGCCTTCAGCATCGCTGGCGGCGGCGACACGCTGGCGGCCATCGCCAAGTACGGCATCGAAAAAGACGTCGGCTACATCTCCACCGGGGGCGGCGCCTTTCTGGAGGTGCTCGAAGGCAAGACGCTGCCGGCGTTCGAGATCCTGGAAAAGCGGGCGCAGGGCTAAGGGCCTGCCCGCGCCGCCCCGCAGCCTGGGCAATCCCGCGGACCGGGGCCGCGGCGGGCGTGTGAGAATGGTGTTCCATATCGACCCGCCAGACAAGGAAGTTCAATGGCCCGTCGCGCCACCAAGATCGTCGCCACCCTCGGCCCCGCCTCCAGCGATCCTCAACTCCTCGAGCAGATGGTTCGCGCCGGCGTCAACGTCGTGCGCCTGAATTTCAGCCACGGCAAGGCGCAGGACCATATCGACCGCGCCCGCCTGGTGCGCGAGGTCTCGCAACGCGCCGGGCGCGAGGTGGCCATCATGGCCGACCTGCAGGGCCCCAAGATTCGTGTGGGCAAGTTTGCCGACGGCAAGGTGATGCTCGAGCCCGGCAAAAAATTTGTCCTCGATGCCTCGCGCGTGCAGCCGGGTGACATCGACGGCGTGGGCCTGGACTACAAGGAGCTGCCCCGCGACGTGAAGGCCGGTGACGTGCTGTTGCTCAATGACGGCCTGATCGTGCTCACGGTCGATGCCGTCAAGGGCGAACAGGTGCACACCACCGTCAAGCTCGGGGGCGAGCTGTCCAACAACAAGGGCATCAACAAGCAAGGCGGCGGCCTCACAGCCCCTGCGCTCACCGCCAAGGACATGGAGGACATCCGCACCGCCATGAGCTTCCAGGCCGACTACGTCGCAGTGAGCTTTCCCAAGACCGCCACCGACATGGAGATGGCGCGCCAGCTTTGCAATGTGGCGGCCGCCGAGTTCGGACACAAGCCGGGCCTGATCGCCAAGATCGAGCGGGCCGAAGCCATTCCCAATCTCGAGTCCATCTTGCTTGCCAGCGACGGCATCATGGTGGCGCGCGGGGATCTGGCGGTCGAAGTGGGCAATGCCGCGGTGCCGGCCCTGCAAAAACGCATGATTCGTCTGGCCCGCGAGCATGACAAGGTGGTGATCACCGCCACCCAGATGATGGAGTCCATGATCACCAACCCGGTGCCCACGCGCGCCGAGGTGAGCGACGTGGCCAACGCGGTGCTCGATGGCACCGATGCGGTCATGCTCAGTGCCGAGACCGCCGCCGGCAAGTACCCGCTGGAGACCATCGTCGAGATGGCCAATATCTGCGCCGAGGCCGAGCGCGCCGAAGACACCAAACTCGATGCCGACTTCACCGGCATGAGCTTTCATCGCATCGACCAGTCCATCGCCATGGGCGCGCTGTTCACCGCGCACCACCTGGGGTGCAAGGCCATCGTGGCCCTGACCGACTCCGGGTCGACCGCGCTGTGGATGTCGCGTCACCGCATCCACATCCCGATCTATGCGCTCACACCGCGCTTGTCGACGCAGCGCAAGATGGCGATCTATCGCAATGTGCGCCCGCTGTTGATGGACACCAGCGCCGACCGCGACACCGCCCTGGGCGACGCCGAAGCGCACCTGAAGAACCGCGGCATTGTGAGCAGCGGCGATATCTACGCCATCACCTGCGGTGAGCCCATGGGCGCGCCCGGGGGCACCAATATGCTGAAGATCTGCCGGGCGGCTTGAGCGCGCAGCCTTCTAGAATGGGCGGATGACGACCCCCATCTCTGACACCGCCCTGGACCAGATCTTCCGGTCCGCCCGCACCCTGCACACTTTCACCGACCAGCCTGTCACCGACGACACGCTGCGCGCGCTCTATGCGCTGGCCCAGTGGGGCCCGACCTCCATGAACTGCCAGCCGATGCGCCTGGTCTTCGTGCGCAGCGCCGAGGCCAAGGCGCGCCTGAAACCCGCACTGTCTCCGGGCAATGTGGACAAAGCCATGGCAGCGCCGGTGGTGGCCATCGTGGCCAGTGACACGCGCTTCTACGAGCAGCTGCCCACGCAGTTTCCGGCCAATCCGAATGCACGCGCGCTGTTTGCCGACAACGCCACGCTGGCTGCCGACACCGCGATGCGAAACAGCAGCCTGCAAGGCGCCTACCTGATCCTAGCGGCCCGCTCCCTGGGCCTGGCGGCAGGCCCTATGAGCGGCTTCAATCCGGCGGCGGTCAACGCTGCTTTCTTCCCCGATGGCGCCTGGAAGGCCAACTTCCTGATCAACCTCGGCTGGGGCGATGCCGCTGGGGTCCACCCGCGGGGCCCGCGTCTGGCCTTCGAAGACGCCGCACGCATCGACTGACACCCCGGCTAAAATTCGAGCCGCTTTGGGCCGGCTTTTGTGGCCGCGCCCTTTCTCTCCCACCCTCCCTTTCGGACCTGCACCATGCCTCTCGTTTCCATGCGCGAATTGCTGGACCATGCCGCGGCCAACGGCTATGGCATCCCCGCCTTCAACGTCAACAACCTCGAGCAGGTCCAGGCCGTGATGGAAGCCGCCCAGGAAACCGGCGCGCCGGTGATCCTGCAGGCCAGCGCCGGGGCGCGCAAGTACGCGGGCGAGTCCTTCATCAAGCACCTGATTGCAGCGGCCATCGAGGCCTACCCCAGCATTCCGCTGGTCATGCACCAGGACCACGGCCAGAACCCCGATGTCTGCAAAGGCGCGATCGATCTGGGCTTCTCCTCGGTGATGATGGACGGCTCGCTCGAGGCCGATGGCAAGACGATTGCCAGCTACGACTACAACGTCGAGGTCACGCGCAAGGTGGTCGACATGGCCCACAAGCTGGGCGTCACCGTCGAGGGCGAGCTCGGTTGTCTGGGCAGCCTGGAGACCATGAAGGGTGACAAGGAAGACGGTCACGGCACCGACGCCACCATGACCCGCGAGCAGTTGCTCACCGACCCCGAGCAGGCCGCGGATTTCGTCAAGAAGACCCAGCTCGATGCCCTGGCCATTGCCATTGGCACCAGCCACGGCGCCTACAAGTTCACCCGCAAGCCCACGGGCGACATCCTGGCGATCGACCGCATCAAGGAAATCAACCGCCGCATTCCCAACACGCACCTGGTGATGCATGGATCGTCGAGCGTGCCGCAGGAGCTCTTGGCCATCATTCGCCAGTACGGCGGGCAGATGAAAGAAACCTACGGCGTGCCGGTCGAAGAAATCCAGCACGCGATCCAGTTTGGCGTGCGCAAGATCAATATCGACACCGACATCCGCCTGGCCATGACGGGCGCGGTGCGCAAGTTCCTGCACGAGAACCCCGAGAAGTTCGATGCGCGCGAATGGCTCAAGCCCGCGCGTGAAGCGGCCAAGCAAATCTGCAAGCAGCGCTATATCGAGTTCGGCTGCGAAGGTCAGGCCGGCACGATCAAGAGCCACTCGCTGCAGGTGGTGGCCCAGAAATACGCCCAGGGCTAACTGGCCCAGGTCGTGCAGTGAACCACGCCCTGCACACCTCCTCGCTCACCTCGCTGCCGCTCTTGGCGCGCGGCAAGGTGCGAGACAACTACGCTGTCGGCGACGACCGCATCTTGATGGTCGCCTCCGATCGCCTGTCGGCGTTCGACGTGATCATGGGCGAGCCCATTCCTGGCAAGGGCGAGTTGCTCACGCAGA
>Ga0315899_10009833_pt1 | contig 10264 bp, 5 predicted proteins | sample LakEriMetagenome_2_FD_203518 | JGI IMG/M metagenome (GOLD analysis project Ga0315899, IMG submission 203518) | Freshwater fungal communities from buoy surface, Lake Erie, Ohio, United States - Buoy 4 MA112 | ecosystem: Environmental > Aquatic > Freshwater > Lake | place: USA: Lake Erie, Ohio...
ATACTGTTTGTAGAAAACTGAGTTTCTGTTGACAAATTGGCATTTCTATTTTCAACCATCTTTAAAGAAATTGGCAAATAAAAAGAGGCTGTATGTCTACAGCCTCTTTGATATGATTCGTTGGTTTGATATTATCTAGCCAGGTTTACCGTATACAGCGTTGAACTGAAGCAACCCAGTGGTAACAAACAGATCCGCATCTTAAACTGTAATGTTTGGTTACAGATAGAGAACGTACCACGCTGATTAGGGAAGGCCGTTGCACTTGGATTGGTAACGGTTACAGAAGAGCCAGCATACTGCGGATTCACGGTAGATCCGTCAGCGATATTGTCTTGCTGAATTAAACTGGTGATTCGGTTGGCCGGATCGGTCCAATCCAGATCAAAGGTGATAGGCGCCCAACCGTTATCCCAGATGTTTTCAACCGTTACTTTACCGGTAGTAGCCGTTACTTGGCTAACACTGGTAATTGTGGTTGTATATGGGCCATAGGCAGACGTTCCGAGCAATTCATTAGTGTTGGCATATACTCCTAGGAAATCATTCAGGTTTACATTTCCTTCGAAACAAGCGCCACGGATAACCAGCTTAACAGTATCCAGGAATCCGGATGGTTTCAAAGAAGGCTCAGCCAATGTGAATACGAGGGTGTCTTTACGACCAGTGCTGTACGCACTGTAAATAGCCTGAACAGCGATGTCAGCTCTGGCTTTTCCGGCCTGAATAGTTACAGTACCGGTGTTATTTCCAGAGGCGATCGTGTAGTGTGTTCCACCTACAGCACCGCTGGGAGACGTTACTTTGTACGTAACCGTACGATCCGATTGGGATACATCGGTTGTACCTACAATCACATTGTATACTGGAACAGGATTGTTTACAGCAGACAAGGTTTGCGTTTTAGCACCTACGAAATGCGCCTGAGAAGGCGGCACCACGGTGTCATAGGGCTTTGTTTTGTCGCAACTGCCCAACGTAAGAGCGATGGCTGCAACAGCGAACAGTGACAGTGCATTTGTGTATTTCATAAAAAACAATTTAGTGGTTGATTGTGTGATTTGCAAGAATTAATAACCATCGTTTTGTACCATATTGGGATTAGCCAATATTTCGGTGTTTGGAATAGGTAATACAAAGCGATAATCATTGGCAGGCAGGGTTTGCCATGCGGCACTGGCATCCGATGAAAGACGCTGTACGGCCAGTCCGTTACGCTTGAGGTCGAATAAGCGAGTTCCTTCAAACGCCAATTCTTTGAAACGCTCTTCCATAATTGCATCGATTAATACCGATGCGCTGCCAAACGTTTGGTTCACATAACCGTTGATCCGGTTAGAGCGAAGCAGATTCAGATCTGCAGCGGCCCCCGTTAAATCAGGAGATGATTTACGGGCACGGGCTTCAGCACGAATCAAGAACATTTCGGCGGTGCGGATGCATTTCAGGTCAACCACACGACCACCACGGCTGGAAGCAAAATATTTATTTACATACCGGTTGCCGGATGCATTAGTACCGATATACGCATTAAGGCGAACATCAGACGCACTGTACGAGTTGAACAATTTATCGGATGGAGCGATGTATACCTGACCACCGGTTGTTGTCCACAATCCACCAACGGCGGTGCTGGTTGCATAGCGAATGCGGAACAGTACCTCATCGAACACATCGTCTGTCCAGATAGCTTCAAACTGAGCACCGGAAACCAACGGACGGATACCGGATGAAATCACTTCAGTAGCATAAGTGATGGCATTGTCATAATCACCTTTGTACAGCGCAATACGAGCTTGATAAGCGGCGATGTTCACACGGTTCATAACCGTGTCGGTGAATGTCGCTGATGTGACTGAAGGAAGCAATGTTTTCGCTTCCAGCAGGTCGGCTTCGATCTGAGCCATCACCTGTGCCTGTGTGTTACGGGCCGGTTTGGCCAGCGGATCGGATGCCAGCATGATGGGCACACCGCGGTTGTCAGACGGGTTCCACTTTTTGCAATAAGACTCGAGCAGTCCGAAGTGCGAAATCGCGCGCATGGCCAGCAATTGGCCTTTGATGATGTTACGACGAGGCTCTTGGGCAGCGGTAGCCGTTACGGTGGCAATTTTTGGAATAACGCGGTTGCACTGGTCAATTACGCGATAGTAACCACCCCATGCTCCAATGATATCTCCACCGGAGGTATTATCAGAAGCATACTGGTAGCGATAAGTAAGGGCTCCCTGTCCGGAGTTATCTGCGCCTAATTTCGCTTCGTCGGCAATCAGGGCGCTGGCGTACAAATTGTTTCCATAAGTACCATAGCGTCCGTACACTTCATTGGCACCTAATTGGATATCATCCATGGAAAGGAAGGCATTCGCCTCACTGAAGGTATCTGTAGGCTGAAGCTCCAGATCCTTGGTACAACTGCTGAAACCGATTACGGCGGCAGCCATTGCGAAGGTTATATATTTTAATTGTTTCATGTTCTTTCGTTTAATTGATTAGAAGTTTATATCAAGTCCGGCCGTTACGGTGCGTGGGTTCGGGAACTCACTCAGGTTGATGTTGGAAGCACCGGCTTCTGGGTCATACCCTCTCCATTTTGTCCACATGAACAAGTTGGAGCCTTGAACGAAAAAGCTGAGGCTTGATACAAATTTAATTCGGTCGATGCTCTTCTTAGGTACGGTGTAACCCAAGCGGAGGTCTCTTAAACGAAGGAAAGAGGCATCGTGAATCAGTTTAGAAGAGAAGTTGGTGCTGTAGAGCGGACTTGGCGTGCTTACCACATCGCCTGGATTCTGCCAGAAGTTCAGGTCAGAAGACTGGTTATAACCATTAGCCAGGAAACCAACCGGATTCTCTACAAAATACTCGAGGTTGTCAACTTTAGTAGCGCCACGCTGCCAGCTGAACAAGATAGAGATGTCAAACCCTTTGAAGCGGGCGTTGGCACCGAAACCACCTCTCCAAGGAGCTTCCCATGTACCGAACTCCTGTACACGGTTGTCGGCACTGTAAACCGTGGTAACGTTTCCGTTCTTGTCATAGTAAAGTGGCAAACCGGTAGCGGCATCTACACCGGCCCATTTAACTTCATAGTGAGAACCAAGGGCGTATCCTTCTTTGATCAGTTCGGTACCATCTTCGTATGGTTGCTCACCACCGAGGCTCAGTACTTCATTTTTGTTATAACCGAAGTTGGCGAACACCGTAACGCTGAGGTCTTTCTTACGAACGATCTCACCATTCAGGCTTACTTCCACCCCTTTGTTACCCAGTTCACCCGCGTTGATATCCAGTGCAGCACCGTTACCGAATCCGGCAGGACCTGTCAGGGTTTTACGAACGAACAGGTCTTTAGTGCGCTTGTCGTACAGGTTGATATCACCATAAATACGGCGATCCATCAATTCGAAGTCGATACCAAAGTTGGTTACGAATGTTGATTCCCATTTCAGACCAGGGTTACCCGGATAGCTAGCGAAAATCGTATTCAAACCAGAATAGTTACCCTGCGTGTAAGCGTTTTGGTAAGGATAGTCGCCGCCAGGGAAGTTGTCGGCATTACCCGAACCACCGTAGCTCAATTTCACGCGGAGGGTGTTGATGAATTTGATGTTTTTGATGAAGTCTTCTTTGGTCGCATCCCAGATGGCACCAACCGAGTAGAATCCTTGCCAGCGGGTGTCAACAGGCAGTTTGGAAGATCCGTCCTGACGGTATGAACCGGTGAAGGTATATTTTCCGGCGTAGGTGTAACGAGCGGTTAACAATCCGGAAAGCAAGGCATTCTCGGATTTTCCACCGGAAATAACGGCGAACAACTGGTTTACCGCATTACCCTGTGTGATCGCGGCCATCGTGTTCGGACGCTTTGGATCGGTACCATAACCCGTTGAGTTCAATGATTTGCTATACTCACGGATGTATTCACCGAAGGCAGATACTTCCAAATCGTGGTTGTCTTTGAAGGTGTTTCTGTACGTGATGTTCGGACGAACGGTAGCACGGAAGAAACGTGTCAAGCCTTCTGATTGGAAACCGGCACGGCCCGTGATACTGGTTGATGTCAGACGAGTAAATGCCAGCTTGCTGCCATAGTTTGTATTTTGTGTTTCACGGAAATCGATACCGGTGGTAACACCGGCTGTCAGATTCTCAGTGATTTTGTAACCGGCTGTGGCGCCTAAGGTCGCTTTCAGCTGATTGTTGTAGTTCTGGTCATATTTGGTCAGATCCAATTGGTTGGCTCCGGCAAACGCAGTTCCGATACCGGTTGCATAGGACCCGTCGTCTTTACGAACTTTTGCATACGGAATGGTTACCGCTGCGGTTAAGAATGGATTACCCAAGCTGTTTCCGGCAGTAGACTGCTGGAAGTTGCGCTTCGTGTAACCGAGGTTAGAATTCAAAGAGAGGGAGAATTTGTCGTCAGCATAATCCACGTTGTTCCGGAAGGTAATCCGCTTCATGTCTGAACGAAGAGTAATCCCTTCTTCATTATACATGGCCAAGCTGCTGAAAATACGCGTTTTTCCGGTACCGCCGGAAAGCGTGATCTGGTGATTGCTGAAATTACCATTACGGAAAATTTCATCAGCCCAGTTCGAATTGATTTTTGAAATAGAATCCAAGCGACGGTCGGCATCGGCTTTTTGTGTAGCACTTAAACCGGCATAGCGTGGATTGGATGATGAATAGTAGAAGCCAGGAATGTTTACGTTATTGGCAACCGGACTAGTCGCATCTCCTTGCGCAACGATCACACCGAAACGACGCTGTGCGTCCAGTACTTCGGCTGTGTTCATCGGACGGAAAGCAAACTCCGGCTTTGACTTCACACCCATTTGGGCTGAATAACCGAATTTCATTTTACCGCCACTTCCTTTTTTCGTTGTAACAACGATTACACCGGCTGAACCACGAGAACCGTATAATGACGTAGACGAAGCATCACGGAGAACGTCGATCGATGCGAAATCGTTGGGGTTAAACCCTTGGAAAACAGCGGCTTCCACCGGAATTCCGTCAACAATATATAAAGGAGAGGATCCACCCTGGATGGAACCCGTACCACGAATGATGATATTCGTTGGGCTACCAGGCGCACCGCTACCAGTTAATGCCGTGATACCGGGCGCACGACCCTGCAGAATTTGGTCGAACGAACCAACCGGCTGATTTTTAAGTTGTCTTTCATCAATTTTAGTGGTAGCACCCGCAAACTGACTCTTTTTGATTTTGCTGATACCCGTTACAACCACCTCTTGCATGTCTTTGGAATCAGAGGCAACCAAAACCGGTGATACAACCATCTTGTTTCCGATGGTCACCGATTGGGTTTCAAAACCTACAGAGCTAAATTCCAATACTTTACCATTGGCTGGTACTTGAATGGTGTACGAACCGTCGGCTCCGGTTTGAGATCCGACACGGGTTCCTTTCACAACCACTGAAACGTTGGCTACTGGTTTTCCGCTGGCGTCTGATACTTTACCGGTAACAGTCTTTTGTGCAAACGCACCCAATGTTACCGCCATGGAAACCAATAAGGTTAGGACAAGTTTTCTCATATGCGATTTTTATTTTTGACGAACAAATATAGTTCAGAAACTCAATTTCTGATCGGTTTGTTAAAATTTTTACCGGAAGTGCCGAAAACGGCCAAACATTCAGTTCGCTGCTGGTTTGGACGAGCGAAAAAACAACAATAAAACCGGAAGCAATACTAAATTGGTCAGAGTGGCAACCAATAAGGTTACAGACGTCAGCCAACCAAGGGCAAACGTTCCACCAAACCGACTGGCGCAGAAAATAATAAACCCGGCAATGAGAACCAGCGATGTATATATAATACTTAATCCGGTTTGTTGTACAGTGGCCTGAACCGCTTTCTCCACATTTCCTTGATGATCCGGTAACACCTGTCGGTAATTGACCAGAAACCGAATGGTTATATCTACGGCTATCCCCAAGGCGATACTGAAAATCAATACAGTAGAAGGTTTCAGCGGTACACCGGCCCAGCCCATGATGCCGGCCGTAACCACTAAAGGCACCAAATTAGGAATCAAGGAACAGAACAGAATTCGGAGGGAACGGAAAAGATAAAGCATACAAACTGCAATGAGTGCGAATGCCCAGAGGATACTTTCCTTTAACCCATTGATAATGAACTTACTACCTTCCAAAAAAGTAATCCCGGTTCCAGTCAGGGTAACCGTGTACGACGTGTCAAAATAACGATGAGCGACGCTATCGACCCTGGCCAGCATGGTAGGTAGTTTTTCTGTACCCACATCCGCCATGTTCACACTCATCCGAGTATACCGGCGACTGGTATCTATAAAACGGGATAGCGCTTTGAGTGTATTGGACGATCCGGCGGTGGAGTCTTGTACACGTTGTTTCAGGCTGCTCCAGAATTTTCGGGTCGCAGTAGGACCGGTCATTTCACCGGGCAATCGGTAATTGGAGTCCGCATCATTGCCCTGAAAAGCGAGATTTCCTATTTTCATTCCTTCGGCGATTGAAAGCGGACGATTCATGTGCTCCATCGACGCAATGGCCTGTGCCAACGAGTCCATGGACGTAAATAGTTGATAGTCTTTCTTCTGTAATCCGCGGCGGGTTTTGGCGTCGATCATTATTTCCAAGGGCATGATGCCTTTGAAATGCGTCTCGAAATAGGTCAAATCCTGATATACCCGATCCGACTTAGGCAGATCATCGACAATAAATCCAACCGAGCGCAGCCGCATGATACCCATCACCGAGAAAACCAACAGTATGGCCGTACAGGCAACCACGATTTTTTGGTGGTTGAACACCCATCGTTCGATTTTTTCGATAAATCCGGAAATCCACCGACTGTCCAAATACGCCAGCTCACGTTTAGAAGGGGACGGTGCAAAACTCAGTAAAACCGGTAGTAAAACAAACGAAATGATGAAAATGAATAAGATGGCGAGTCCCGATACCACCCCAAACTCCTGGAGAATAGCACTCCGCGTGAGCGCAAAAACGGCAAATCCGATAGCCGCGGTAATGTTGCAAAAGAGGGTTACAATTCCCATTTTGCTGACCATGGTTATCAGCGCCTCGTGCTTTCGGCTGATTTCATCAGCAACATCGCTTTGCAAATAGGACGTATGGTATTTATTGATGAAGTAAATGCAGTTGGGAATGCCAATGACGACCACCAACGATGGAATCAGGGCAGTGAGTAACGTGATCTTATATCCAAACAATGTAATCAATCCAACCGACCAGATCACACTCACGAGCACAATCCCCATAGAAATCAGGGTGGTATTGATGGAACGGAAAAACAAAAACAGGATAACCAGACTTAACACCAGCGATCCAATCAAAAACACACCCATTTCCCCTTTTACCCGCTCCGCGATGACGGTTCGCACCCAGGGCAACCCGCTGATATGTACGGCATTATTACTTTGCTGTTCATAGCCGTCAACGACCGTTTGCAACTGCTGCATAATACCGGCACGCGCCTTGGAGTTCACCGAGTCGCTATTCAGCGTTACGGCCATCATGTACGTATGGGTGGTCGGATTGTACAGGGTTGACCGATAGAATGGTTGGCGATGGAAGGCGGCCACCGCTGAATCGTACAGAGGTCCGTTGATCGTGTTGTCTGAAAATAATTTTCGTGAGATCAGGTTATCCGGGTTGAGCGGATCGCGTTCTACTACCACCGCACCGGGAACGGCCATAACTTCCTGTACATTCGGCACCTTTCGGATAGCCTCGGTAAACCGGCGATATTGGGCGAAGCGGTCGGGCCGAAAAAATCCACTGTCGGTAACACCAAGCACCACTACATTGCCATCTTGTCCAAAAATAGCCTTGAACTGCTGGTATTCGACAAATTTGGGGTTGTCGGTTGGAATAGCCCGGTTGAATTCATAGCTGAGTTGCACCCGGAACGCAAAATACCCCATCAGGAGCGTCAGGATGCCCATACCAATTAGAAGAAGAAGGCGATTTCGAAGTACCAATACAGCCAGTTGTTTCCACATGTTTCGAATTCCGTTTAAAGCGATAAAAAATCGGTGCAAAGATGTGTCATTTGATGGAAAGGAATCAGATATTTTGACAAAAAGCCAATGCCCGAAGTAATTTCGTGGCGTGATTGCCAAAACAAAAGGAATTGTTCTACGCGCGGTGAAATATGGTGAAACCAGTTTGGTGGTTACCGTCTTTACCGAAATGCTGGGCATTCAATCATACCTCGTGCAGGGTGTACGAAAAAGCGGAAAAACCGGACAGCGCGCCATCATGTTGCAGCCCGGCGCCTTGTTAACGCTGGATGTCTATCACAGTGAACGCAAGCAATTGCATCGTATCCGGGAATGTGCCTGGAGTTATGTACCTGCAGCCGTGCTCAGTGATGTGGTTAAAAACTGTATCGCCCTGTACTGGATGGAAATCCTACAAAAATGTTTACAGGAGCCAGAACCAAACAGTCCGCTGTTCTCTTTTTGTGAAGACATGCTCATGGCGTTGGATCGTGCCGAACCGACCACCACGGCTTCGATCAATTTGTTTTTCTTGATCCACTTCTCGCGTATCCTGGGATTTGGCGTCACGTTTCCTGTCGGACCGGACCAAGCCTTTTGGGATTACCAGGAAGGCCATTTTACCGAAAAAAGACCGGCACACCCCCACTATACCGACGATGCGCTAACAGTATCCCTGAAAGAACTCCTTTGTGTGATGCATCCGGATGAACTCGCTGAAATTACCCTCACCCGGGCCGACCGCCATAAACTGCTCGACGCCCTGCAGATGCATATGGCCAGTCATGTTCGCGGAATGAGTCAGCTGAAAAGCCTGCCAATTGTCCGGGAAATATTATCCTGACGGAAAGGTCAGTCAGGAACACCGGCCCGAACGAGTAAACGAGACTCGTTTCCGTCCAGCAAAACCACGCCGGGCTGTTTGCCTTTTTCAAATGAACCCAGCCAAGGGTCAAACCCCAAGGCGATGGCTCCTTGCCGCGTGGCCCAACCAAGCATCTTCTCGAGAGAAATATCCGGAAAGGCGTTTTGGAGCGTTTGTATTTCTTCGTATATGCTTAACCGTTGGTTTGATGCCAGGCTATCGGTTCCAATCACCATACGGCAGCCTTGATCCAACAGTAATTTAATGGATGGCATCGATTGCTGTATGTATTGGTTGGCGTTTGGACAAAGACAGAAATACAGCGATTCAAAAACACTATTCGCTAACGACTTGGCATAAACGATATCTTCTTCAGCGGTAAAGACGTTGTGCACCAGGATCATCTTATCAAGACCGGCGAACATCGAAACGGTTGCCTGCATGGATGAAGTGCCGGTTTCCTGAAAAACATCGGTTGAAATGCCCAGTCGGCTGAAGAGTGTAAGGAGCTCGCCTTGTTTTTTTGAAAAAAACAGGTTTTCCGCATCACATTCCTGGTTATGCATGGTCAGGATCTGTCCGACACCCTGGTTGACAATTTGTTCCATCAATGGCGTTGAAACCGAATAAGGCGCGTGGGGTACAACCACCGATTCAAGACCGGCCTCCGTAAAGGCTTTTTGAACCTGCCGACTGTCCTGAAATCGTTTACCGGCCTGTTGCGGATCGAACCCGGCGGCTTCAATAAAATTACGGTATGCCATATGCTGTTGCTGCTTCACCGGTATGCTGTGCGTGGTATTGCTGATGTCGCCCATGGCCACGATGCCCGCATTAAGCATCTCTTGCTCCGCCTCAATCATTGACTGCCGGATATGTTCCATGTCGTCGGCCCGGGACGTCATTACCCGAAACAGAAAATCGGGAAGCCCGGTATGTCGGGGTATCTTGTTTTTCAGGTGAGATAGCTCCAAATGTCCATGGGCATTGATCAATCCCGGACAAAGTATTCCGTCAAAAAAAGCGATATCGTCGCCGGCATCTTCGACGGGTACAATATCCATCACCACGCCCTCTTCGTTCAGGATGAGCACAGCATCTTCCGAGAGGTATTCAAACCCATTGAAAAGACGACGGGATGTGAGTTTGCGGTACAACAGAATGAATGTTAAGCCGTACTTTTGCGGTCCGAACAATAAAAGTACGTGATGCTGGACAAACTGGAGGCCATTCGGGCAAAATTCGATCAACTGGGCGTGGCGCTGACCAATCCCGACATCGTGGCGGACAACAAGCGGTTCAGTGCCATGAGCAAAGAATACCGCAGCCTGGGAAAGATTGTGGACGTACACAATGCTTATCA
>Ga0315899_10009834_pt1 | contig 10263 bp, 11 predicted proteins | sample LakEriMetagenome_2_FD_203518 | JGI IMG/M metagenome (GOLD analysis project Ga0315899, IMG submission 203518) | Freshwater fungal communities from buoy surface, Lake Erie, Ohio, United States - Buoy 4 MA112 | ecosystem: Environmental > Aquatic > Freshwater > Lake | place: USA: Lake Erie, Ohio...
TGAAATGAACTCCCTGGTTGGGCTGGCTCCAGATCCCTCTCCAGGCAAACACTCCACTCATCCAGAGATGCCGAATGGGCTGCTCCTGGATCATCATCACTGCTTGGCGGCGGGCACCGCGATCGGCTGCTGCATCAGGCTTGGGATGGCCGGCGGCGATCGCCTCAAAACGGTAACGCTCCAACTGTGCGGCAGCTTTGTGGTAATAACTAACGGCTGCCTCAGGGCGCCCCTCTTGCTGCGCCCGCACATCCGCCTGATAAAAGTCGGCAGACGCTTCGCGATTGAGGTGTTGAAACCGACCCCCGGACTGAAAATCAACACGGGTCGCACCCAAGCCCAACAAAGATGAGGTTTTCTGATATAAAGATGGACCCCAGAAATATAGGGCTCCTGGCAGCTCAGCTTGACTCATTCGATTCTTGACTGCCCGAGTGAGTAACACGTGACCACCACGCTGGGTGAACTGGGCTTGCCCCAACACCAACCAGTTGCGCAGCAACCATGGCGCCAAGGGGATAAGCATACCGAGCAGGAGCAAGAAGGGTCTTTGAAGAAGACGAAGACGATTGGAATAACCCAGAATTACTCCAACAAATTCCGCCGCCATCAGGACCGGAAAGACATAAAGGAATACACCTTTCACCAGGGTCAACAGCCCCAGACTTACCCCCAGCAGCAGCGGCCAACGGCGGCCTGGCCGGCTCCAGGCCATCAGTAGCAGCCAGGTCGACCAAATCAACAAGACACCAGCCTGGAGCTCGGTGTAGAGGCTGTCGACCACCTGAGGAAGAGCCAGAAAGAGATACCCCACCAGCCCCATCATCAGCAGGATCAAGGGAAGGGATCGTGTCAGAGATTGGGCCAGAAGCACTGTGCCCAGCACGCCGAGGGCAACCCAATAGAGATTGCTGACTTTGAGCCAATAAGCGGCCTTCCCTTGACCAAGCTCCCCTTTGGTGATCTCAGGAGCTACCCGATCAAGACCTTGAAGATGGGCAGCGACAACCAAGGGCGGCAGAGGTTCTCGCTGATTGGTCGGTTTCAGTGGCGTTTGGTGATCAAGAGAAAAAATGCCAGAACGGGCAATGTTTCGGGCAAGCATGAGATTTTCTTGGCCGTCCTTGTGAATCCTGGCCCCGGTGATCTGCGATGCCGCAAGGCCCATGATCAACACCCCCATCAAGGGAATCAGGACCATTGCCCATTGAAACCGGTTGGGCAGGTCTTCAGCGTGGGTGGTCTTCATCGAAGTTTTCCGGGAGTCCGAAGAAGACATCTGTTTATAGATCTACATTAACAGAGTTCCCCAAACTGCCTTGGCCTGGCCAGCATCCCGAGCAATCTGGGCGGTGAGCGCCTCCAGACTGGGGAAGCGTTGCTGACGCCGAAGCAGCCGCAGCGGCTCCACCACCAGTTGGCACCCCGCCAGCTCCAGCTGACGGTCGAGAAGATGCACCTCCACCGCCGATGGAGCCTGAGGATCCACCGTGGGTTGGGGGCCCAGATTCATCACCGCCGCCATGGGCTCAGCCGCCTGCGCTCCAGGAGCCATGGACGGCTCCACCAGCCAAGCGGTGGCGGCATACACCCCCTCCAGGGGCAGAAACTTGTGGCTATCCACCTGCAGGTTGGCCGTGGGCCAACCCAGCTGGCGCCCCAGGCCCCGGCCGCTGCCCACCCGACCCCAGAAGCGGTAGGGGCGCTCCAGCAGGCGGTTGGCTTCGGCGATCTCCCCGTTGGCCAGGGCCCGGCGGATCCGACTGCTGCTGACCCGCTCGGGCCCATCCCAGAGCATGGGCAGCACGCTGACGGCGATGCCGCAGGCGGCGCCAAGCCGGACCAGATCGGCGGCACCGCCACTGCGACCAGCGCCGAACCGGAAGTTTTCGCCCACCGCCACCTGACGGGCCTGCAACTGGCCAAGCAGCACCTGCTCCACGAAGGCCTGGGGCGTGAGGGCGGCGAGCTCATGGGTAAATGGCACGAGCACCAGCTGGCGGATGCCGAGGGGTTCCAGCAGCTGCAGCTTTTCCTCCGGCAGATCCAGGCGTAGCCTCGCCTCGCCGTGCAACAGCTCGCGCGGATGGGGCCAAAAGCTCACCACGGTCGGCACCACTCCAACCGGGTCGGCCTCGGTGACCGCGCCAATCACCCGGCGATGCCCCCGATGCAGACCATCGAAACTTCCCAGGGCGATGACGGTGGGGCGCAGGGCCTGGTCCGGGGTGTGCAGCGGAATCGACAGGGGATTTCAGGCCAGGCGCTCGCCGTTGGGATCCTCCCATGGCAAGTTTGGAACCTCTGCGAGCAGCACGACCCATGGCCGATCCAGTGGATCTGCAGCGCATCTCCGGCGCCCTCCGCAATGTGGGCTGGGTGCGCTTCTGGACCCAGCTGGCCCTGGCGGTGGTGGTGGTGGGGGTGCTGCTGTTCAACAGCATCGGTGCCCGGGTGGCCTCCAATGCCCAGCGGGCCGTGGGCTTGGGCCCTGGACTCTCCTTCACCACGCTCTCCTTCCTGCTGCTCGCCTGGAGCCTCTGGCAGTGCTGGCTGGTGATCCGCTGCGGCCGGGCCCTGGCCAGTCCGGTGCGCCCCAGCCGCGGCGAAACCAGCCGCCTGATCAAGCGCGGGCTGCTGGTGGATCTGGCCGGCCTCACGATCGCCGCCGTGGGCTACCAGGCCCTGGCCGGGAGCCTTTTCCTGCAGGCCTCGATGCAGGCTCCGGGGCTGTTCGGCCCAATGGCCTATCAGGGAAGTCAGGGACCGATCAGCACCTTCCCGATCACCTCGATCGAGATGCTCTCGGTGCTGAGCAACACCCAGGTGCTCTTCGCCCATCTGATCGGCCTGATGTTCACCCTGTGGATGCTGCAGCGGGTCCACCGCAGGGGTTGAGGGGGGCTCCTGAGCTGGGCCACCGGCCGATGTCCGTTGAACGAGGCGAGGGCCAGGATCGGCCAGGGGAGGGGAGCGGCGTGGCAATCCAGAAGGACGTGGCTCCCGTTGAGGGCGAATGGCAGCTCTGGGACGATCACGCGGGCCCCGGGCCAGCGGTGAGAGCAGCCGGATTGGGCAGGTTGTCCGCGGCACCCCGCCAGAACAATTCGGGCTGCAACGGCGTGAGCGAGGCGCCCCCCGCAGCGATCCAGGCCACATCGGTTGGCCAGTCGGCGGGGCCCGCCACGGCGGCATCCAGGTCGTCCACCACCTCGCCGGCCAGCCAGTAATACGTGCGGCCACGGGGATCCTCGCGCCGGTCGAACTGATCGGTGTAGCGGCGAACGGCGGTGCGGCACCAGCGCAGGGGGCCGATAGCCTCGGTTGGCAGTGGCGGCACGTTCAGGTTGAGCAGCATGCCCTCGCGCCAGCCGGCCGCCACCATCCCTTCGGCCACGTCCAGGGCGAGACGAGCGGCGGGGCCGAACTGGCGCCACTTGAAGTCGGCAGAGCTCACCGCCAGGGCGGGATAGCCCTCGATCGTGCCCTCCATCGCGGCACTCACGGTGCCGGAATACAGCACGTCCGTGCCCAGATTCGGACCGTGGTTGATGCCCGAAAGCACCAGCTGGGGGGGCTCCTCCAGCAGCCGGAACAGGCCGAGCTTCACACAGTCGGAGGGGGTGCCGCTGCAGGCCCAGGCCGTCACGCCCGGGGCGAAGAGCTGGTCGGCCCGCTCGGCCCTCAGGGGGGTCTGGAGGGTGAGGCCATGGCCTGTGGCAGAGCGTTCCTGGTCGGGACACACCACGGTGACCTGATGACCCCGAGCGGCGGCCTCGGCGCCCAGGGCCTGGATACCGGCGGCGAAGACCCCGTCGTCGTTGCAGATCAGGATCCGAAGGGGGGCCATGGCGGGTGGGGCTCTGGCGATCAGGCTGCCACGGAGCCTTCGGTCACCGGGGTGCCGTGGGCTGCAGCCGGCCTGAACCCCTAGGACGAAGCGCATCCAGGGCCTGCGCCAAAGATTGCCTCTTGGTTCCTGTCCTTCCTGGCCTCGTGCTGGCCAGTTCTCGGCCTCTTGCGCAGCGAAGGCCGCACCCTCCGGGGGGCCGCGCTGCCCGAATGGCCTCCTCCCGGTGGTTCCAACCGCGGTGGTTCCCACGCGTGCGCGCCCGCTGAAGAGGACACCGGGGGACCCGGCGGCGACCACCGGAGCGTCACTGCCTCCGGAGCGGCACTGCCTACAGTCGCGCTTCCCCCTTCCGCAGTCACCGCCGCCGTGAGCGCCACGATCACCCTCCAGCAGCTCACCGACCAGCTCCAGGCCCTTGAATCGGAGGCGGCCGCCGCGATCGGTGCCGCTGCCGACCCGGCCGAGCTGGAGCAGCTGCGGGTGGATCTACTGGGCAAGAAGGGGCGCCTCTCCGGGGTTCTCGGGGCGATGGGTCGCCTTCCGGGCGAGGAGCGCCCCCAGGTGGGACAGCGGGCGAATGTGCTCAAGGAGCAGGTGCAGAGCCTGCTGGGGGAGCGGCTCCACCAGCTCCAGTCCTCGGCCTTGGCGGATCGGATCGCCCGCGAGACGCTCGATGTGACGGCCCCCTGCCGCTATGTGCCGCCGGGCCACCGCCATCCCCTACAGGCCACGGTGGAGGAGATCCTCGACATCTTCGCGGGCCTGGGCTACCGGGTATCCGAAGGGCCGGAGGTGGAAAGCGACCACTACAACTTCACCGCCCTGAACATCCCTCCCCACCACCCGGCCCGGGACATGCAGGACACCTTCTATCTGGCGCCCGGAGCCGATGGTGGTGAGCGCCTGCTGCGGACCCACACCTCGCCGGTTCAGATCCGCCATCTGGAGGCCAATCCGCCGCCGGTGCGCATCGTGGCCCCCGGGCGGGTGTACCGCCGCGACGCGGTGGACGCCACCCACTCGCCGGTGTTCCACCAGGTGGAGGTGCTCGCCCTCGATGAGGGACTCGACTTCAGCCACCTGCGCGGCACGGTGACCACCTTCCTGCAGCGTTTCTTCGGGGACCTGCCGGTGCGCTTCCGCGCCAGCTACTTCCCCTTCACCGAACCCTCCGCCGAGGTGGATGTGCGGTGGCGGGGTCGCTGGTTGGAGGTGATGGGCTGCGGAATGGTGGATCCAGCCGTGCTCGAGGGACTGGGCATCGATCCGGAGCGCTGGAGCGGCTTCGCGGCGGGGCTAGGGGTGGAGCGCTTCTGCATGGTGCGCCACGGCATCGATGACATTCGCCGGCTGTACACCAGCGACCTCCGCTTTCTCGAGCAGTTCTAAGCAAGCGGACCCCATAGGCAGATGGCTGCAACGCCCCAGCCCAATCGATACGCAATAGCGGCGAAGTCGAATAAGGACACAAAATTAATCATCAAAAACGAAATCGCGAAACAATCAAGCGAGTCAATTGATTGGCCAACAAATAGCCGGCAATCGCCATTACCAGCTGTCACAACCAGCCCGATCCAGGGATGCGTCGACGCCATGCATTCAACATCCAACCTCTGAACACAACGATCACAAGCTCCACTTCAAGCTGGGTTCTGATGCCATGGCGATCCCAGGACTCCAGTGGATTCAAAACATCTCTTGGCAAACGGAATGGATGGAGCCGATCAATTTCAGAGTTGGCGCGGGACGGGTGCTGCCATCCCCTGCTTCCCTAGACTTCCCCGACTCGCTCCACCACCTCTGTCCCGGATCGGCCTGATCGTCAACGACGGCAAGGCCCTGGCCCTGGCCACCGCCGCCACCATCGAAGCTCGGCTCGAGGCAGCCGGCATGGAGGTGGTGCGTGTGAGCAGTGCTGGCGGTGTGGTGGGCTTCGCCAATCCCGATCAGCACCTGCGCACCAAGGGCTACACCGCTTGCGTGCCGGCCAGCTTCGATGCCTCCATGCCCTTGGCTCTGGTGCTGGGAGGCGACGGAACCGTGCTCTCGGCCGCCCGCCAGACGGCACCGATCGGCGTGCCGATCCTCACGATCAACACGGGCCACCTGGGCTTCCTGGCGGAGGCCTACCTCAAGGACCTGGAGGGTGTGCTCGACCAGGTGATCGCCGGCGAATGGACCGTGGAGGAACGCTCGATGCTGGTGGTGAGCGTGATGCGGGGCGAGCAGCGTCGCTGGGAGGTGCTCTGCCTCAACGAGATGGCCCTCCACCGCGAGCCGCTCACCAGCATGTGCCACTTCGAGATCGCGATCGGCCGCCATGCCCCGGTGGACATCGCCGCCGACGGGGTGATCCTCTCCAGCCCGACCGGCTCCACGGCCTATGCCCTCAGCGCCGGCGGTCCGGTGATCACGCCCGACTGCCCGGTGCTGCAACTCACGCCGATCGCGGCCCACTCCCTGGCCTCGCGGGCCCTGGTGTTCAGCGACCGGGAGCCGGTCACGGTGTTTCCGGCCACGCCCGAGCGGCTGATGATGGTGGTGGATGGCAGCGCCGGCTGCTACGTGTGGCCCGAGGACCGCGTGCTGGTGCGGCGCAGCGAACACCCGGTGCGCTTCGTGCGGCTGGCCGACCATGAATTCTTCCAGGTTCTGCGCAACAAGTTGGGCTGGGGGCTGCCCCATGTGGCCAAGCCGGGCAATGGCCAGGAGCCGTCATGACGGCGGCCAATGCTCCGGAATGGGGACGGCACGCCAGGCCGGAGGTCGGGTCGATTGTGCTGCTGGTCGGCGGCCAAGCCGAAGCCTTAGCACCCCGTCTCGAACTTTCCGGCCATCGGCCGATGGCGCTGGAGCCCGAGGAATAGGGCGCCTGCCCCCAGCCCCAGGCGGTGATCGTGGCCCCTGATCAGGAAGGGGAGATCGCCCGGCTGCGCCAACGCTTCTCCGGGGTGCCTCTGCTGCTGGGCATCGCCAGCGACAGCGTGGAGGGAAGGATCCGCTGCCTGGCCAGCGGCGCCGACGACTACTGGCTCACCTCCGTAGGAGCCAGTGACCTGCTCACCCGGCTGAGGCTGCACCTGGGTCTGAGCCGCGGCCCCGGCCCCGTGGCGGAACCGATCACCGAGCGGCTCCAGTGGGGCGACCTAGTGGTGACTCCCGCCTCGCGGCTGGTTCAGCGGGGAAACCGGACCGTGGCCCTCACCACCCGGGAGTTCGACCTGCTGCTCCTCCTGTTGCGGGAACGGGGACGGGTGGTGAGCCGCGAGCGGATCCTGAAGGAGGTCTGGCAGGGGGAAACGGCCGCCGCCAGCAACGTGATCGAGGTCTACGTGCGTTATCTGCGCCAGAAGCTTGAGGAAGGCGGCGAACGGCGCCTGATCCACACGGTGCGGGGCCAGGGCTACTGCCTGGGGGAGGGGCTGCCGGAGCGGGAAGCTGGGCTACTGCCATGAAGAGTGAGGTTGGGCCCTGAAGTACTCGAAAAGGGAAAGCCGGTGCGCCTCCATCCCATCCCCCCGAGCAACGCCGTGATCCCCATGCCAAGCCCGATGCTGAGCACCCCTATCGGATCCACGGTCCGTGAAGCCCCCCGGCCCTTTGGGAGGGGTTCGATCGACGCGGTACGGGTGATTCCGGCCCTACTGGTTCCGGGTCTGCTGGTTCCGGGTCTGGCCGCCCGAGGGGATCAACCCAGCGCTCCGCCCCAGCACCTGCCCATTGAGGCCCGCTGGTGTCCTGCCGGCGACCCGCCGGTTGCTTCCCTCCCACAGGGACCGCGGCGCACCACAGCCACGGCGGGCCAGGACGCCCACCCCACCGTCAAGCCTGGCTGCGTGGCGCTGGAGGTGCCCCGCACCTGGCACCAGTACAGCCTGGGCCTGCAACTGCGGCCGCCGCTGCCGGCAGGTCGAGGCATGTGGTTCCCCTACCGCCCAGCCCAGGTGGCCCGCTTCTGGATGCACCGCACCCCCGAACCCCTCGACATGGTGTTCGTGCGTAACGGTCGCGTGATCGCCATCGAGCCCGCCGCAACCCCGTGCATGCGGCTGCCCTGCCCCAGCTACGGGCCGGATGAGCCGGTGGATGGGGTGCTCGAACTGGCGGCCGGCCAGTCCAGCCAACTCGGCCTGAGGGTGGGTTCCCCCCTGCGGGTGGAACTGCTCAGGTCCTTCGGCCCGACAGCACCAGCACCGGATTGAGAGGGGCCAAGCGGGTGCCATCCCCCAGGGGGGCCCCGCGCCACACCTGCAGCTGCCGGATCGCCACCTGGAGTCCTGCGGTCTCGAGCAACGGCCGCAGCTCGGCCAATGCTTCGAGGGTGGCCAGGGGCACCACCACCACCCCGGCCGGTCGGAGCCGCTGCAGCACCGCCTCCAACACGGCGCGACGGTCCCGGCCACCGCCGCCGATCAGCACCCGATCCGGATCCGGGAGTTGTTCCAGAATCGCGGGGGCAACACCCTCCACCAGGCCGGCGGGCGCCACCGCCAGCCGTTCCGCATTGGCCGCCAGCAGGGCCGCGGCCCCGGCCCGACGCTCGACCGACCAGAGGCGCAGACTCGGCCGCAGCCGCAGGGCCTCCAGCCCCACCGTGCCCACCCCGGCCCCGATGTCCCAGAGCACCCCCTCAGCGGGAAGATCGAGATCGGCGAGGAGCTGGATGCGCACCTCCCGTTTGGTCATCAGCCCTGGTTGGTCGTGGTGCTGCAACCAGAGGCCATCGTCGATGCCGAACAGGGGCAGGCTGGCCGGATCCGGGGCGGGCGGCTCGACGGCCAGGAGCACCACGAGGTGGAGCGGATCGAGATCCTCCGGCAGCGGATCGCTGGCCGCCAGCGGCAGCAGGCGCTCGGCGGGATGGCCCAGCCGTTCGGCCAGCCACACCCCGTAGGCCTCCTCCAGCCCTGAGGCCCGCAGGATGCGGCGCACCTCCTCGGCCCCCCCGCGAGCCGGGTCCGTGAGCACCACCAGGGCGGGGGGGCGTTGCTGCAGCCGGGCCGCCAGCGCCTCTGGATCACGACCGTGCAGGCTGACCCAGCTGGCGTCCTGCCAGGGGCGGCCGAGCCGGGCGAAGGCCAGCTGCAGAGAGCTGGGAGCCGGGTGAAAACGGATCCGCTCGGCGGGAAGATGCTGCAGCAGCAGCCGGCCAATGCCGAACCAAAGCGGATCACCGCTGGCCAGCCAAAGCACCCGCCGCCCGCCGTCCAGGGCCGCCAGTACCTGAGGCATCACCTCGAGGGGCCGGTCACTGGCAAGCCGCTCGGGGCGCTGGGGATGGCGATTCGACCGTGGGAGATCGACCAGCAGCCGCCGCGGGGCCACAACCAGATCGGCCAGCAGGATCGCCTCCTGCCATTGGCGGGAGAGTCCATCCACCCCGGCGGCATCGGTGCCCAGCACCTCCAGCAGCGATCCCTCCAGACCTGCGCCATCACCTCTGCTAGCCATGATGCTCCCGGCAGATCGCCAGCCCGCCTCCCCTACCCCATGACCGATCGTCGCCAGCGGATCCATGCCCTGGTGCTGGCCCTGCTAGCTCGGCAGGCCGAACTTGAACTGCTGGACGACGACAATGCCGTGCCGAGAGGAGGGTCCCTCGGGGTAGGGGGGGACCCGGGCAGCTGGCTGGAGCGCAATCGGCGGGTGGTGCGCCGTTTCCAGGGCCTGGTCCGGACCGCCGTGACCCTCGATGCCCTGATCGAACAGGAGTTGGGCAGCGATCAGCTCGCAGGTGACGAGGACGCAAGGAAGTCGCGGAACCTCGGATAGAGCAGCCAGGTGCCGGCATTGGTGAGGTGATTGCTATCGCTGAAGAGGAGGGTGCTGCCCAGGTGGGAGGAGCACGGGCCGGCGGCTGGGGGACAGACGCTGTCGAAGGGATCAAACAGGTCAGTGCCCGGCACCTGCGTGACCAGCCGCTGGAGGAACGACCTCACTTGAGCGGTGGCGGCGATCTGGTCGGCCCGGGGCTGCTGGACCGGACGGCACTGCGGAGCCTGGGACCAGGAGGGACGGAACCATTCCGGCTGGCAGAGGGTGAGTGGCCCGCTGAGCTTGGTCTGCGGAACGGTGGGCAGGGGCGCGAAAATCACCATCCGCGCTCCCCGGCTGACCACGGCGGCGCCAAGACGGCGGATGGCGGTGGCATAGGAGGCCTCGGCCCTCTCCCGGGTAGGTCCCTGGAGGCTCGAGAGGTAGCCCGCCAGGTTGGACACCAGCACGATCCTGTCCTCCGGGCGGAGGCGGTCGAGAAGCATCTGCTCCAGCTGGTCGGTGGAGGGCTTGCAGAGGCGGTAGCGCCCTGGGATGGCTGCGCCGTCCTCCCAGCGGGAGAAAGCGGGAACCGGGCAGCCGCCTCGGGCGAGGAAGGCCACGTTGTAGCCGCCGCTGGCCAACAGCTTTCCACC
>Ga0315899_10009836_pt1 | contig 10263 bp, 2 predicted proteins | sample LakEriMetagenome_2_FD_203518 | JGI IMG/M metagenome (GOLD analysis project Ga0315899, IMG submission 203518) | Freshwater fungal communities from buoy surface, Lake Erie, Ohio, United States - Buoy 4 MA112 | ecosystem: Environmental > Aquatic > Freshwater > Lake | place: USA: Lake Erie, Ohio...
CGCGGAGGAAAGATTCGCGTGCGTTCGCGTATTCGTAAAGACGACAAAGACAAGACGCTCACTATCACGGAGATTCCATTCGGGACTACAACCGTTAGTGTAATTGATTCGATACTCAAAGCCAACGATAAGGGCAAGATCAAAATCAAGAAGGTAGAAGATATTACCACCGACAAGGTGGAGATTATCATTCACCTTGCGCCGGGCACGAGCCCCGACAAAACCATCGATGCGCTCTATGCGTTTACCGATTGTGAGGTGAGCATATCGCCCAACTCGTGTGTGATTTCGGAAGAGAAGCCGCTCTTCATTGGAGTGGATGAATTGCTCAAGATTTCGACGGAACACACCAAGGATCTGATTGAACAGGAACTGAAGATTGAGCTCGGCGAATTGAACGAGCAATGGTTCTTTGCTTCGCTCGAAAAGATATTCATCGAGAAGCGCATCTACCGCAAGATTGAAGAATGCGAGTCATGGGAGGAAATTCTCGACACCATCCACAAAGGTTTGAAGCCTCACGTGAAGGACTTCTTCCGCGAGGTAACCGATGACGATGTTACCCGCCTTACTGAAATCCGCATCAAGCGCATTTCGAAGTTCGACGCTTTCAAAGCCGACGAGCTCATTAAGAAGTTGGAAGGCGACATCAAGGAAGTGAAGCGTAAGTTGAAGGAATTGGTGGAAACCTGTATCGACTACTTCAAAGAACTGAAGCGCAAATACGGCAAGGACAAGGACCGCAAAACAGAACTCAAGCAGTTTGATATAGTGGAAGCTGCGAAAGTGGCCATTGCCAATGCCAAGCTGTATGTGAACTACGCCGAAGGATTCATCGGCACAGGACTCAAGCGCGATGAAGGCGAGTTCGTAAGCGACTGTTCCGACATCGACGACATTATCGTATTCCGTCGCGATGGAAAGATGATGGTGAAGCGCGTGGAGTCGAAAGCCTTTGTGGGCAAAGACATCATCCATGCTGCGGTGTGGAAGAAGGACGACAAGCGCACCATCTATAATATGATTTATGCGGATGGCAAGAAGGGCGGCGCCATGATGAAGCGATTTGCCGTGACTGCCATCACGCGTGATAAAGAATACGACCTCACCAAAGGCACCGCAGGTAGCGAGGTGCTGCACTTCACAGCAAACCCGAACGGGGAAGCAGAAGTGGTGACCATGCATTTGCGTGCATTGGAGCGTTTGAAGAAGTTGAAATACGACATCGACTTTGCAGAGCTCGCCATTAAAGGACGCGATGCCGCCGGTAACGTGGCATCGAAGTATCCGGTGAAGAAGGTGGAGCTGAAGCAGGCCGGTATCTCGACACTGGGAGCGCGTAAGATTTGGCTGGATGAAAGCGTGATGCGTCTCAACGAAGAAGGCCACGGCCGCTTCCTGGGCGACTTCCTGGCAGAAGACAAGATTTTGTGCGTGCTTTCTTCGGGAGTGTACAAACTCATTCCACCTGATTTGGCAACACACTTTGACGAGAATTTAGTGATCGTAGAAAAGTGGCTGCCCGAGAAGCCGCTGAGCGCCGTGTACTTTGATGGAGAGAAGGAGCAGTGGTTTGTGAAGCGCTTCCTCATCGAACCATCGAAGGGACCGGTCACCTATATCACTGAGCACCCGAAGTCGAAAGTAGGTATCGTATCGCTCTTGCATCATCCGGTTATCTATGTGCGTTTCGATAAGCGCAACAAGATTGCGAAGAACAAGATGGACGAGAGCATTGATTTGCGTGAGTTCATCGCTGTGAAAGGCTTGAAGGCCATTGGCAATCGACTCACTACCTATCCCGTGCTCAACATCGAATTGCTCGACGCTGATCCGCAGCGCGAAATAGAAGCCGAGAACATGTTGCAAGAACTCATAGCTGCTCGTCAGCCCGAGAAAGTAGAGATCGACCGCAACGAAGAGCTGTTCGACTTGGAAGAAACTATCCGCCAAAACCCCGACGATATCGACTTCGAGATCGAAGGCTTGGAAGAGGAGATGGCTCGTTTCAAGGAGCAGCGCAAGTCAGGCGCCATACCTGATCCGCCAAAGCCCGAGAAGAAGAGCAAGCCGGAGCCTCCGGGTGAGCAGGCGAGCCTTTTTTAGTGGCGAGTGGCGATTAAAATAAAGGACGGTGAAGTTACCATCTATAAACTAAAAAGAGACATTTAGAAAAAGGCCTGACGGGGATAGACCACGTCAGGCCTTTTTCATTCGCCACTCGTCACTCGCCCCTCGCCACCTGTTACTTGTCATTATTCATTTACCAGGAAACTTAGCTTGTGCGCTAGCATTGAGTTACAATGGCATAATAGAGAGGCATACCTATAGAGATATTGAACGGGAAGGTTAAGCCTAGCGCCATGGGGATATACAAACCGGGATCCGCTTTTGGCGCAGCCAGTTTCATTGCGGCCGGCACTGCAATATAAGAGGCGCTGGCGGCGAGGATAGCGAAGATGAAGCGGTTGCCTACGTCATGAGTTACGAATTGACTCGCATAAGCAACGATGCATCCGTTGATAGCGGGAACAACCACGGCAAACAAACTGAGAAACAATCCGTATTTTTTGAAAGAAGAAAAACGTCGTGCGGTGACCATACCCATTTCCAAAAGAAACAACGCAAGGAAGCCTTTGAAAATATCTGTTGTAAAGGGTTTAATGCCTTCTGCCTGTTTGGTGTCGGCAATAAAGCCAATGAGCAAGCTCCCGAAAATGAGCACAACGCTTCCGTTAGTAAAGGAATGCGATAGGATTGAACCCAGATTCGATTTACTGTCATTTTCTTTATCGTATATCGACAGGAGTATGACTCCCACGATGATGGCCGGTGATTCCATGAAGGCCATCACAGCAACCATGTGGCCGCTGTACGGGATTTGCTGTGCCTCCAAAAACGACACGGCAGATACAAATGTTACAGCACTCACTGAACCGTAGGTGGCGGCTACAGCACCGGCATCACTGATGGATATCTTGCGTTTGAGGATGAAAAACGTATAGAGCGGAATGAGCGAAGCTACAGTTAAGCCAAACAAGATCGAGTAGTAGATTTCTGCTTCGAAATTGCTATGCGCCAACTCTTGTCCACCTTTGAAACCGATAGCAAACAACAAGTAAAGTGAAATGAACTTGCTGGAGGAGCTGGGAATCTCCAAGTCGCTTTTTATCAACGTTGCCACAATACCCAATAGGAAGAACAGCAGTGTTGGATTGGTGAGATTGGAAATAAGAATTTGAAAATCCATGACAAGGAACGAATGTCAGATTATCCGGGGACGTGATACACCACCTTCAGTTGTGGATTCCACGAATGCTAAACTGTCTTTGATTGCTGCAAATGTAATGTTACCCCCTTGCTAAGCACACACAAAACTCATCGACAGATGCACACTCAAAGTTCCTATTTACTCGGAGAGCTTTATCATGATTAATCCAAGCCTCCTGCGCGTCTAGCTATTTTTTGCTAGTGCCCTGCCGCGTGAGTTTGCGGTGATACCTCCTATTGTGGCGCTTTGTGGGTTGTTTATTGATTTGATTATAAATGAATGAGGCGCAAAGAACTTATCCGCTGTCTTTGTAACCTCCGGCGTTTTCGTTATCAGCACAATAATCGAGATGGCTAATACTAGCTATTGATTGAAGTTTAATCCATGTGCAACTTTCGGATATCAAAGTCCAGGTATTCTTGCCTTTGTGTTCACCACTAATTATTAAATCTATGATGTCCTCCATTTCACTCCGACGTTTTTACGTGCTGGTTGCTATTCTCATTTTCGCGAATTCAGCCATGATTGCTCAGTTTGGCTCCGGTGTTTTAGGTTCAAGCACCATAACCTCGCCCGGTACAATCATCAATCAATACACTGCGGTTATCGATGTTGTTTCAAGCACATCTACGATCGATGTCATAGATGCTTCGGCGTTTGTTGCAGGAAGAAAGGCTTTGCTTATCCAAATGGACGGCGGGATTCCCGGCACATGGGAGTATGTTCATATTGTTCAGGTAAATACTAACAGCATTCGGGTTCTGAACATTCAGCGGACGTATGATCCGTTTACGGGCGTTGTGCAATTAATTACAGTGCCGGAGTATAGCGATGTCACTATTATTTCCGCAGCATCAATTGTTGCTCAACCTTGGAATGGATCTACCGGTGGTGTGGTGGCGTTTATGGTTTCGAGTCTGCTTTCGATAGACTCCGGGGGTCTTGTCGATGTTAGTGGTGCCGGATTTCAATCAGGATCTCAGGGCCTAGGTGGTAGCGGGGGTGCAGGTGGAAATGCTGGCATTGCCCCTAGCGGTGATGGAGGTAATGTGGGTGTAGTATATGGAACCGGCATAGGCGGCGGAGGTGACGGTGGATACAATGGTGACCCGGGCACGACGAGTATTCCGGCTATTCAGTTGAACTGTCCGGGATGCGCCGCCGGTGCAAGTAATACGGGTAATATGCCAGCCAATCTGTTGGTCATGGGCGGCTCAGGCTTCAGCGGCAATGGCGGTTCCGGACATGATGGTGGAGGCGGCGGCGGTGGCGGTGCAAATGGTCAGTTGAACGGACTGAATGGCACTCAGGGTGGCAACGGTGGTAATGGAGGTGATGGTGGAATAGGCGGAGCAGGAGGGGGAATTATTCTTGTTGCGGCTCGCACCCTTGATTTACCCACTCAGGCTTGTATGTTGGCCAATGGAATTACAGGAACTACCGGTTCTGCGGCTACTGATGCAGGACCGGGAGGCAATGGTGGTCTAGGCGGAGGAGGTTGTTTTGTCGGTGGCGGCGGTGGCGGCGGTAATGGCGCTGATGGTGGCGATGGTGGCGATGGCGGAAGTGGAGGTGCGGGAGGTATGATCAAAATTATCCGTGGTACTTCATCACCGGCTCCTCAGCCGTTTCATAGAGAAGTTAACGGAGGACAAGGTGCATTGGGCGGTGAGGGCGGCGACGGCGGTGCTGCGGGTTTGAATGCAGGAAGTCAAGGTGGGTTGAATTGCGGCGGAAGCGGTGGTATTGGACTTCCTTCCGGTCCTTCACTCAGTGCCATAGGAATCTGTGATGCGGGCACCCTGTTGAGTTTCTTGCAAGACATGGGCGCGGGCGGTAATAACAGCGGTGTTTATACTGTCTTGGGGAGTAATCTTCATCAGTATAGCGACGGAGTCAACACAATCTATATCGAAGCTTTTGGTGCAACGAGTGTTTTAATTCGAGGTGATTTGTTTGGCGATATCTATTATTCCGTCATCACCGGAAATAATAGTTCACCGTTGGCTACTGTTCAACTGATTTTCTCGCAAGGCAACATTCCGTTTACCAATCTTCCCAACGCTCAAATAACCGGAGCCAGTGAAGTGTATATAGCATCTTGTATTCTTGGTCGCAATGAACCTTCGCCCGGTGTGCCCGGTAATGCCGGAGCGAATGGAGTGGATGCCGGTCCCGGCAGCGTGGGCGACGAAACGGCGTCTGACTGCAACGATGATCCGATCTACGTGATGGTTACGCCCGTGGTCCCATACACCTGTCCCGAATCGCCCGGTGAAATTGAGGCTTCCGTTATAAGCGGTGGAACTGCTCCATACACATACACGTATTCGAGCCTCGGCAGCTTTCAGCAGAATACCACAGGAACATTCACTGTGGGAAATGAAATGGGTGAAATCATTGCCGTCGATGCCAATGGTTGCATAAGTGATCCGGCATTCGCCATGCCCGATGTCTTGATTACAGAGGACTGGGCCGTTTCAACGTTGCTCCCTGCATGCATAGGTGTATCCAATGGCGCTGCAACGCTTGCGGTCGATAGCTTATATGGTTCGTTACCACTGCAACTGGTGGGCGATTTGCTGGGCATTACTAATTTGAACACAGGCGACACCTATTATCCAATATACACATCGGCCTACTCAGCTGTGTTTACAGGTCTTCCTGCGGGTGTCTATTACATTCTTCAAACACAATGCAACAATGACCCCGTCGTTTCATTTGAAATTAGCGAAGCTTCATCTTTCAGCGCTTCGGCAACGGTTACCGATGCCCTTTGCGGTCCGAACGGTTCAATTCTGTTGAACGTTGCCGGCGGAACATCTCCCTTGACATTTTTGTGGAGCGATGGCCAAACATCCAATCCTGCCGTGGGGCTGAATGCACAATCGCTTTCAGTAACGATTACCGATGGGCAAGGATGCAGCTATACAGACTCATATATTGTGGGAGGAAGCTCCTCTTCATTGCAGGCAACATTTCAGAATCAGCCGGAAGTATGCGCACAACTGAACGGTTTCGCAGAAGTTCTTGTAAGCGGTGGATCAGCTCCATACAGCTATGCCTGGTCTAATGGTGGCAACACACAGATCATAGAATATGTTGCCGCGGGTAATTACTCCGTGGTGGTAACGGATGCATTGGGATGTTCCGCTACGTTCAATACCACTGTGCAAGCAACCGGTGTTTATCCGCTACTTTCGGCGAACATTCGCAACGTGAGTTGTTATGGATTGGCGAACGGTGATTTGGAAGTGCTCGTTTCTTCCGGTCTTGCGCCTTATTCTTTTGCATGGACGAATGGCGAATCGACAGCGGCCATACAACAGCTCACTCACGGAACCTACAGTGTGGTGGTTACCGGTGATGACGGTTGTTCATCTACTGCGCAGTATCAAATTACACAACCCGATTCGATTTCTCTAACCGCCATTGTTACCCAGCAAGATTGCTCCGGCAATGCCGGTTCAATTGATATCACCGTGGGTGGTGGTGCCGGCGGATTTGCATACAGCTGGTCGAATGGCAGCAATTCGCAGGATGTCTTTGGATTGTCGGAAGGAACTTATGCTGTTCAAGTAGTTGATAGCAATGCGTGCGTACGATCTGAATCATTTGTAATTGATCCTTTGCAATTGCCCATTATTTCAGGTATTGCTTTCCCTGATAGTTGTGGTAATTCAAGTGGGTCAATCGACATAACCGTTACCCCAGTAAACGCACCCTACACGTATTCGTGGAGCACAGGCTCAACTTCTGAAGACTTGACCAATCTAACTCCCGGACTATATACTGTAACCGTCACAGACGCTTCGCAATGTCAGTCGACCGCAACATTTACCGTAGGCGGAAGCATTGAGCCGGTTATTACAATTGGTTTCTCGGTTACGAGCGACTGCGGTGCAGGAGGAAGTGTATATGTTCTTACGGGAAGTGCCAGCCCCATCGCAACGTATCAATGGTCGGACGGGTCAACGTCGCCCCAACTCATTGGTGTGTCCGGAGGTATATATTCACTGATAGTTACAGACGTTAACGGCTGCAGAGCATCGGGCAGGGTAGTGGTACCGCAATCGCGTCCACTCGAATTGAGTGCGCAAGCGACTGCGGCTTTTTGCTCGCCAGCCAACAGTGGTGCGGTTGATCTTTCTGTTGTCAGCGGAACACCGCGTTACACGTTTTTGTGGAGCAATGGAGCAACGTCCGAGGATATCACCCAGGTTACTGCGGGTACCTATACGGTCGTGGTAACTGACGCTAATGGTTGCACATCTGAAGCAACCTATACCGTCGGTGATGGATGTCTTTGTCCGGTGAACTTCAATGCAGAAATATGTGGCCCAACTGAAATATGCCAGGGCGAAAGCTTTACCTTGAATAGCGTTGTTACACCGCGCACGCAGGGTTATCCCGTGACCTATAGTTGGACACGCAATCCTGCAGGTTTCTCTGCTACAACCGCGTCCATCACACAAACGGGATTGACTGCAGGACAGTACACATACACATTGGTTGTGGCCTATAACCCACTATGCACAGTTACTGTACAACACACGGTATGGGTGCGTCCACGTCCTACGATTACGGTAACCAATCAACTCACCGGAAACAATGTTGCAGCCACACAGCTAGCCGGGTGCAATGTGATTTTGAATGCGACCGGTGGTACCTATTACAACTGGACCTACGGAGCAACCACATTTCCATCGCACTCCAATCAGCTTATCGATAATAACACGGCTATTACCACATCGACTCAACTGCGAACCTATGGCGTGGTGGGTGTCGATCGTTATGGTTGCAGCAACTCGGTAACCATACAAGTGCGACTTACTCGACTTACTGTAACAGGAACGTATAGCACGGCACCTACCGGACCTAATGTGACAGTTTCGGGTAATGTCCCGACGACATATACCAATGCTACGTATTCGTGGACAGGTCCTGGCGGATTCTCTACAACGCCGAGCACGGTTGTGCGCAATTTCTCGCGCATCAATCTGCTGCCCGCTTTGTTAGGAACCTACACTGCTACCGTTGTGCAGAATGGTTGCACACAAACGGCTTCCTTTACGCTCAGCGGCGACGGTATCATAACCATTCTTCCCTTTGCCCCATCAGGCCAGGCCGGCGCGATGATGCTTCCGGAAAATGGAGTTATTCATGCCGAGGAGCGATTGGAGGATATTCTGAATCCGGAGGAATCGATAGAGCCGACATTTGATTTATATCCAAACCCTGCAACGAACAAAATTCGCATTCGAGGTAACACCGCATTTCCTGCCTATACGATAATTAGAATATATGATATGGCGGGCAACGTGGTGTTTGATTCAACCCTTGGTGAAACACAAGCGCTCAACGAAGAATTTGATGTGTCAGAATTGACTTCAGGAAATTACATCGTTGCTGTGAATTGCGCTGCGGCAGGCGCTTGGCGAAGTGTGTTTACGAAGATGTAGTTTGGTTGTTGAATTTACTCCTTCACAATTCTAATCCCTGCGGATGATGCACCGGTATGAAGGATGTATATGCCACAGGGTAAGTGCTCCAGGGTTAGAGTGTTCACTGCAGAGCGAATAACTCCACGCTCGACAAGGCTGCCTTGCATATCATGTAAAGAATAGGTTGTACCTATAAGTTCCGGCTGTGCAACTATAAAGGTGTTGGCATTCGTAGGATTGGGATAGCAGCTCACATGAGCCTGAGCGATTTCGTTGACGTTGCTCTCAATAGTTGGGGTATACACACGTATTTTCTGCGCTCCGGAAACTACAAGTAAACCATTGGGGGCAATGCACGCACCACTGGTATTCACGCCTTCTATTTGTGCGCTCCACATCAACTCCAGTGTTGAATTAAATGCATAAAGGCTATCGGCACCATTGGTAGCGTAAATCATTCCATTGGCAGTTGCTGAAGTGCGTTGAGTAAAGACTCCGTCCTGTGCAATGCTCTGAGAGGTATTCATGATGGCACCTGTCTGCGCATTAACACGAATTACATGACCATCGGAAGTGCCATAGATGGAACCATCGGCACCGATGCACATATGGCTGAAGGGTGCATTACCACTGATGGGTGTTTCCCACAACAATGTGAACTCACTGCCGCTGTCGGCGAATGCAGAAATGTTGTCTTCCTGCTTTTGAACATATACAACACCATCGAAGCCAATCATGAGGGGAGCTTGCAAAATGCCACCACCCGGAAAAGTCTCGTTAACAATGTGATTGTACAGTTTCTCGCCAGTATTTAAATCAATGGCCCAAACAAATGTTTGGCCCTGTATCTGCTCTACAGTATACCCTTTGTTGATGGCAGAGTTGATTGCAATCTCTCCACTACCGGAAGCCAAAGGAATCGTTGGCATTTCCCAAATTAGCTCTCCGTTTGCAGGGTCAAGTTTGTATATTTTTTGATTTCCTTCGATGTAAACAAAGCCGTCATCATCAAATGTTGCGCTGGTGGTGATGTAGGGCGCGACAGTAACAGCGGCTGTCCAGAGTTGATTACCTGTCGAAGCATCAAGTGCATATAATGTGTCATTGGAACTCTCCGTATAACGCACAGCATAAATACGGTTGTCGCGAAGTCCAACCGGAAGAGATCTTCCGGATTGTCCTGTAACGTCCTGACTCCACAATAAATCGCCTGTGGTTAGGTCATAGCATTCAATGGGCGCGTAGGTTTGACTTAAAAATCGCATCGTGACCAAGTAGTTGTTTTCGATGAAGCTAGGTATGCCAAAATACCCCGGTGAATAGACTTCCCATAAAATGCTGTCTGTAGCTGGTCCGTTTGTATTTACAAAACCATTTTTTTGAGGATTTCCACCGCAGTTGTTCCAAGCAGAGCCTGTTTGAGCGGTGAGATTTGCGGCGCACAGCGTTAAGAGTGCAAGAGTAATTTTTTTAAGCATGGTAATAGTGGTTGAAAGGAATGCTAAATATATACTTCGTAATTCAATCGAATGGGATGATTTCAGTTTG
>Ga0315899_10009837_pt1 | contig 10262 bp, 12 predicted proteins | sample LakEriMetagenome_2_FD_203518 | JGI IMG/M metagenome (GOLD analysis project Ga0315899, IMG submission 203518) | Freshwater fungal communities from buoy surface, Lake Erie, Ohio, United States - Buoy 4 MA112 | ecosystem: Environmental > Aquatic > Freshwater > Lake | place: USA: Lake Erie, Ohio...
AGAGGTGTATTGAACACAAATGCTGTAATTGAAGTACTGCGCTTTACTACACCAGATGGAAATAAGCAAATGCCGGATTGAAATAAGAAATCCAACCCTGTCGTTTTTAAGTCCAAAGTCCAAAGTCCAAAAGTCCTAAGCAATGCACGACTGTGTTGTGGGGTGGAGAGGGCGGTCCTGGCGCTGGTGTGCTCGTGCAGGATGTTCTGCGCCCGGACCCCTTTGGACTTTGGACTTTGGAGGAGTTATTCCGCGGTAACGGTGTCACCCTCAGGACCCAGAAAGTTATTCAAGGGGGTGACAACGGCCACGTCGGGCGTCCTTGCCAGCCTATGCCAGGTTTCCCCTGCTCCTCCCTGTCCGGAACTCTTTTGCGAGTTACGGGGCCTCTGCCGTCGCTCGTACTTCGGACCGAGGACATGTGGCAGAAGTGAAAAACCAGTCATCGAAGTGGCGGGGTCTCAATCCGGGTTTCCAAAGAAACCTTTCTCCCCCTTAATGTCCAACTGGTGGTCAGTTTCTAGCATAAAGATGCTGAAGACCGTTCACCAGAGGTGTGTGATGAGGATGAGGGTGACTACGATGGACGTCAGAGTGAGGAAGGGTGATGCTATAGACCCATTTCAGTTGGCAAACGGATTTGAAGCAGTTATCGGTTACGAATGCCAAGAACGGAGCAAGGGCTTGGATGTGCTAGAGGTGCTTTCGCCGTGGAGTCGAGAAACACGTTGGAAACACGTTAGAAACACAATAGGAACACATTAAAAACGCGACAGTAACACATTGGAAACACGTTAGGAACAGTCACCTGGCCGGGAAACACGTTGGAAACACGTTAGAAACACGTGAGAACCACATTAGCAACACGTTAGAACCACGTTGGAAACACGGTAGGAACACGATATAAACCTCGTCGAGCTAGCAATGTCTAGGCTCCGGGACCTGCAGGAGATGTCGCGGACGTCGGCCAGCGCCTCGGGCGGCAGCTCGCCCGTGCATCGCGGGACGAGCACCGGGGTCGGCGGAGCCGACCTCCGCGCGATCGCGACGCTGGAGACGGCGCTGGCGGCGGAGCAGTTCTTGGGTCCCGTCCGCCTCTCGTTCATTCAGGCCCTCGCCAACAGCGCGAGGCCAAAGCTGGGCGCGGACAAGGTGCGCATCCGCAAGGTCGAGCAGGCGCAGCGCAACGTGCTGAAGGTAGAGTTCCAGGTGGACGTGCCGGAAGAGCACGTGCAGAGCGTCGCGCAGAGTATTGCAGACGCGGCGGCAGAGGGCTGCGTGGGGCGCGGCGCGACGCGGTGCATGCGGGATGCTGGGTTCGAAGTCACCCTGAAGGATGTGTCGGAGCCCGTCATCACCAGGAGCGAGCCAGAGAGTGGCTGGGGGCGGCCGGGGACGAACCAGTCGTCGCGGCCAGACACGACAGATACCATCGCCACCTCGCGCACCGGCACCGCGGAGGCTGTGAAGAAGGCCCGCGAGGAGAGCCTTGCGGCGGGGATTGCCGCCAGGGAGGCAGAGCTCGCTGAGAAGAAGAAGCGCACGGTGGACCTGCGGCTCAAACACTTCCGGAAGAAATTCGACCTGTTCGACGCCGACGGCTCGGGGGCCATTGACAGGGAGGAGACGGCCCAGGCGTTCAAGGAGCTCGGAATCCAGGTCGACAAGTACAAGCTGAACAAGATGTTCGACAAGTACGACGGGGACGGGAGTGGCTCTATCGACTTCCCCGAGTTCGCAGAGCTCATCACCTCCTTCAACCGTGAGCGCTACACCAAGGTCTTTGAATCTTTCGACGTCGACGGCAGCGGCGAGCTTGACGCCGAGGAGGTACATAAGGCCTTCCTGCAGCTTGGCTTTGAATACACGTCAGAGTTTGTCAACGGCCTCATCAAGGAATTCGACTACTCGGGGGACGGCCTCATCCAGATCGATGAGTTTATTGACATGATTGAGTCGACTCTCATCGTGCAAGAGCAGGCAGCGGAAGAAGTTGTGGTCAGTGAATCGCCATGGGGCGAGACCTGGGAGATGGAGGCAGACATCGACGGGGTTTTGGATGAGGAGACCAACTTGTGGTCGTGGGTGGTCACCTCGAATCTGCGCGCCGACCCAGACGATCAAGAGCCCGCGGAAAGATCTTCTCATTTCATTCCCCTCGGATGGCGCCCCACGGCCTTTTTGAAACAAGATGGCTCGAGCTTTCGCGGAACTGCCAGCAGCGTCATTGTCAACAAGGGCTGGCGCCAGCGGGGGGTGCCCTGCCGGCAGATTCTATGGAATTACAACGAGGAGCAGACTTGGGAGGTCGAATACAAGGACCCCAAAATAGGCAAGTTTGAGGTCACGACGGGCAACAATGTCCCACAATTGGGCGAGGTGAAATTTCGGGCAAGAACCCTCTTGGGCAACAAGTGGCGCACGCTTCGCATTCCCTACGCGTCACAGCAGGCCCTCACTACTGGCGATGTGCCTGTTGAGATTATCGATACCGCCGACCAGGAGCCGGAAGTGAGTCCACGGGGCGATGGTGCAGGCCAGGGACAAGAAAGCGAGGAAGATGTGGAGGAATGCAATCAGAGGGAGGACCGAGAGCATGTGCACGCGGAACTTTCGTTGGAAAATTCATTATCTTCGGTGGATTCGATTACGGAGGGAACTGAACTAGAGGGAGAGAGCTCGACAGAGTCTCTTGGGCTCGATCCCAATGGCTTCCTCCCATCGACGGCGGACGGCCTATTAGAGACACAAGAAGGAGAATACGGTGATGAGACAACTGGGCAAGTGGGCGGAGGCAACGGACAGGCAGGAGAGCACGAACAATTGCCTGACGGCCATGGCACTCTGGCAGATGAGGCAGTTGGTGATGCGCCAAACACTGGTTGGGGCATTGCGCCAACGCTGCCGACAGTCAGGGAGGAAGAAATCAGTGACAACATTGGGGCAGAAGGGAAGCCGGACGATGGAGGAGGAACTCACGCTAAGGTGGTGGGGGGAGACGGGACTGAAGAGCCGTCTTCTCCGAGCAAGTCACCTATCAAGATCAAGGTTGACTACGGGCCTGACGGCAAGAACTCCCTAAAGTACCAGAAGATGGTGTCAACGATGAAGGATCTGGAGCTCAAGATGTTGCGCAATGGCAGCTTGAAGCTAATGGAGGAGCGACAGTATGCGCTGCTTGTGCGGCAGGTGAACAAAATGGACGCCGAGGCGGCAAGAATGGACGAGGAGGCCCGCTTCAAGGCAGAGGAAGATGCTCGCTTCAAACCAGTGGGCACTATCAATTGGACAGTGCGTATCGATGAGCTCGATGAGTCCGCTATGGGCATGAGGGTCGGAGTCGTGCACCGGAGCCTCTTGCCTGGGCAAGACTGGGGCGACTACTCCATGGCCAATAACAAGGCATGGTGGTGGAACAGTTACAGCGGTAACTTGTTTGTTGGCGATGTTTTGGTGCCTGAGAGTGGCAACGTCAACAACATGACCACCATCAATCAATGGGCAACTTCACGAAACAACCCAATGATGGGCGTACCGTGGACGAAGGGGGACGTGCTCACCATATCTCTTGAGCTCGAGCACGGCGAGCTGACCTTTGCCAGGAACGGAAAGCCAACGCCGCACCGCGTGTGCGGGGTGTGGGGTGAGGTGTATTTCGCGGTACAGATGTCAGCAGTGGGTGATCGCGTGTCATTGCTGGAGCCGAACGAGGACAAGGTCTTTCGGATCGAACGGCTTCGGACTGAAGAGAGGGAGCGCATGGAAATCGAGCGGGCTAAGCGTGAGGCTAAGCGCAAGGAGGCGTTGGCGGCCCTTGGCCTTGTTTAGTCATGGTACCTGATACCGTACCGTAGTTTCACGCTGGTAGTCAAATAAATTTGTATTATGTTAGTCCAATAATTCTGCAAATAAGTGTTGGGGTGCCACTTGAGAACCCTCAACCTGCAGGTGCAATCTTTTTTGCCTCCCTCAACTGATAAATGTTCACATCAACATTGCCCCTGAGATTATCAGCTCAGCTGCACGGGGACATTTTCGGTGCCGGAACGCCTCTGCGGACGCCGTGTCGTCCTTGCTTTGGCGTTGACCTTATCGGGGCATGGATCCTCATGGTCCATTGCACCACTGTCTGAGGCTGCGCCCTGAGCGCCGGGGGCAATTTTTGCGAGACGCGGAATAGAGACAGGCGTTGCAGGGCGACCGCTCTTGCCCGCTGCTGGCGAAAAGATGCTGTGGGGGACACCGCTTTTCAGGACCGACCTGGGAGCAGCAGAGACGGCAGACGTGGAGCCTACTGTTCCCTTGTGCGGCGTTGCGACGGACATGATGCCGGCTCCGGTCTTGCGCGTCAACTCCTCTGCCACGCGTGCCTGCACTTCCTCCGATGCTGCCGCCGCGGCAGCCTCCTCCTCTTCCCGCGTCTCCTGTTGTCGCAGATCAAACTCAAGCTCGGCTGCGAGCTGGCGGTTGGACGCCAGAATGTCATCGATTTCGGCGCGGTAGTCCTTGATAATATGGGCGAGGCTTGTCATCAGTGCACCAAGCAGCGGCGACCGCGTGCGTTCGAGCACGTGCTTCAGCGCCGCCATGGTGGGCACCACGTTCTGGAGATCACGTGCGAGCTTGGTCAAAGGCTGATGACAGGGCGCAACATGATATGACGTGCGATTTGATGGGATCATGTTCTTACACATGTGAGAAATAGAATCTGGAGCAGACCGTGCACACAATACAATACCACCTGCATCACGTTGCGCTTCACGACGTGGCTCAGGAGTTTGCCCTTGGCTGCTGCCTTGACAACTGCATCCTTACCCCCAGCCAGCACCTCCTCCTCGTCCGGCACATCTTCGCCAGCAACAGCCTTGTTGTAGCGCTGCACCTGTTGCACAAAGTGCAGTGCATCTTTGTCATATATCGTAAATTACAAAATACAAATATTTTGCCACTATTTGATGATTTTTGATGTTTGGTATCAACTGTGGGATCATAATCACATGCTCTGTTGTACTGAAAATGCACAGAAGCACACGATACACCAGAACGTACCGCCGACAGCTTGATCTCTTTGCTGGCGAGAATGTGCAGCGCGTCGCCAAGCACACCCTCGGACTCTTGGAGCTCGAGTGTACCGTCGGCTACACCACCCAGAATCTCTTCGCACAGCCTCGCTGTGATCTGAATGAAGCAACACACGCAACGGCATCCCCACCCCCACCACACAATAGAGCTTAATTGTAATTCGGAGGATACAGCATACACACATACACACACGTGCACACACAAAACAGTAAGCGTACCTGGAAACGATGCTCGTCGGAGCAGTGTTGCAGAAGCAAGCGGTAGATTGCCCGTCGCCTGCCCGCGTTTTCTAAACCAGCGAGCGAAAATCGAGCGCGCTCTGACGCGGTACAGTTGGAAAATGTGTTGTAGCTACTGTGTCCGCAGTGCTGCAGGTTCAATCCTGCTTGTCAGCGCGAATGCGAGGAGAGGAGCATGGGAAGGAAGGGAGGAAGAGGCAAGAAGAAAGAGAGGTCAAAGCCGACACACTTGCGTGTGAGCTCACCTCGTTGAGAACAAAGATGCTCTCGACGAAGTTTGTATAGCAGATGGCGAAGTTGCTTTTGGGGAACAGGACGCCGAACAGGCTCTGGCGTGCCTGCTCCCGCACTGTATTCTCCTCATCCACCTGGAGCGTTGTAATATAGTTCGTTGTCATCGAGTCACTGCGCGGCTGAGTTAGCGCCCGCCTTTTCTCTCTCCAACCCCCCCCCCCCCCCTCCACCTCAAGCAAAGGTATGGATTTGCTGTTCAAAATTTCGCCTTTGAAATCTACTGAGGCAAACGGGAGATAGACCGGGAGGGATGGACAGGGGGGGGGGCAGGGACAAGAAGAGAAACAGGGTGGAAGAGAGAGAGTACCAGGGTGACGAGGTAACGGAAGAAGAGAGTGCCGCGCCACTTGACATAATCCGTTGCCAGTAGGTGAGTGATAAGGGAGAGCGCGTGCTGCCGCACAAGCGCATTGTCGTCGCGCAGGCAGAGCGCGAGCTTGTTGATGTGGGGATCAACGAGCGAGGTGTAGCGCACGCAGATGTCGGTGAGGATGATGAGCAAGTTGTTGCGCAGCACAGGAAGCGGTGAAAACTCCAGTTCGCGCAAAAACAGCGCCGAGACCTGCGGGAGATTCACAAAAAGGAAAAGCGCGAGCATCAGTGTAAGCTCCCACACCCGCACCCGCACTCACAGAAGATTCGAACCCACCTTGGAGGCAAGGGACGAGTCCTGGAGGGCAATTTTCCCAAGCGCCGCCAAAACGTGTCCTTGCAGCTCCTGCTCCGCTGTGTCCGCACCCCCTCTCCCTGCGCCGGCATTGTTGCTCGATTTCACGCTACCAAGGCCGGAGGCGGCGTTGGGAGTCGAGACACCCGTGGAGGCAGCACTCGTCCTGTAGGCAGATGAGTCGCCGACAGAATAGGGCGCGAGCAGCGCCTGGACAGCATTGCTCAGGCGCTTTGGTACCTGCATGTGCGAATGTACGCACAGTTGCAGGTGTGCACGTCAGGCGCAGCACGCACGGGCACACCTCGAGCATGGTGATGAGAGCACAAGCACGCGCATGCGCATGAGAAGCAACGCACACCTTGGCGCCCTCGAGCGCCAGCGCCCCTACGAGGAATACAGCGCGGACAAGGGCTTTCATGTCCTCATTGGCAGCCTTGCCAGCGCTCCCGGACTCGCTAGCAGGCGAAGCCTCTGTGGTTTGTTACGAGGCCAGATAAGCTTCATAGCGCATGGGGCACACAACGGCATCTCCAAGCGCGCTCGTGGAACAAAACCTCATGTAGCAGGGAGGCACACACACTCCTGGCTGTTTCTCAGGGCATACAACCCCGCTCTGTGCCATGCACGGGTGTGCGTACTATACCAACCAACAACGCCCAGTACTATCAATCGCCAAGTGCGCGCGTCGAAGATGCGCATACCGGAAACAGGAAGGGAGGAGGATGCGTTGAGAGAAGAGCTGGGCGACGCGGTCGATGTCGTCTGAGTGTGCAGGCGCGCGGCGACCACAGGAGCCATTGTCTTGTCACACGCCTCAAGAACGCTGGCGCTCCAGTTGTTGGACCCTGCTGCGCATGTTTCCGTGTGAGAGATACCTTGGCATGCACGTGCGTGCAACGAGCGAGGGGTGTCTGGTCAGAGACATGGGCGTAGGATACTAGTTCGTGTCTAACCTGCCGCGGCGGTGACGGTGGGGAGTGACCTTGCAAGTTGGCCCGCAGCCTTGACCATGTCGTGTAATAACGCCGGCGTATCCTGCGCCCCAAGGTGTCATCTATTTGAAATCTTCTACGTGCATCAATGCGATGCGGCAATAAATTATGCGTAGAATCAAGAAAATGAGAGCGAGCGAGGGGGGGGGAAGGGAGGGAGAGAGAAAGCAAGAAAGAATTATTTAAAGAGTTTAAAGAGTTTGCATTTTCCGCTGTCATCACATGGGAAATTCACACAAATTTTTTTTTGTGTGTCAGAGAGATAGAGGGGGGAAATTGTGTAAATATTCCTATATTTATCTTACCACTTGCAGAAACATATAATTAATTTGCCTTTCAAATTCATTTTTTTTCAAGTTTTCTATAACAAAACGTATCACAAAAAATGTTTTTCTACGTCAGAGAGATAGAGGGGGGGAAATTGTGTGAAATTTCCTCAAGTTTACACACGAATGTATCTTACCACTTACAGAAAAATATATCAATTCGCCTGATTCAAATTCGTATTTTTTTTTCAAGTTTTTTTAATAATGTCAAAAAATATTGGAAAATATCTAAAATATAAGAGATTTTATGACAGAGAGAGTAAATACCTGGGTCTGGCGCATGCGAACGATGAGCTCAGTAAAGAGCGCCCCTGCAGCCTCCTCTGGCATTGCGCCCAGCGCCGCCGCTCTGGTCGCCGCACGCAGGGCTGCCATAACCGCAGTGCGTGTAAGCGCGTTAGTTCGCGCGCAGCTGCGTCACAATAACATATAGTAATATGCCCGTCTGTGCGCTGTGCGCAGTGGATCCTGCGGTGCACAAGATACCAGGCGTAACATTCAGCAGGCGAGCGGTGAATGCACGCATTGCCAACTCAGCAGTGCCAGCATGCGCGTCGCAGCCGCTCCGATATGAAAATACTCAAAAAAATGTGTAACTAAAATTATAACTTGTTATAACTAGCGTATTAACTCACTTATGATAAATCACAACTCACCAGCACCAGCATGCGCGTCGCAGCCACTGCGATATGCCCGCAGGAGTGTCCCGTGGTCCAGGCCGCTGCATGTGCGTGTCCGGGTGCGTGGGAGGCGGGGGAGAGTGTAGATGGGCGGGACGCCATTGTCAGTCATTGAAACTTGTCAGTGATTGAGCTCCATCGCAACGGGGACATGGGGTGATGCATGTGCGCATAGAACGCAAGGGCATGGTTAGCTCTGGTTGCCAAACCCAAAACCCATGGGCAACACGTGCCTGCCATGTAAGTGTCACTGTTGTGCGTGAGCGGTTCAGAGCTCATTATACATATTTATACATTTATATATTGTTAATCACCTGGGCTGCAAGGCAGCCACTTCCTCAAGAACCCACCACAACACGTGCGAGTGGGTGCCCTGCGAGGCCCCTGCTTCTTGATCCATGGCAGCAACCAGCCTCCCCATGAGCCTGTGTTTACGTGAGAGCGTCAACGTGGGTACAAACAAGCGCATGTGTGTGCGTTGGGGCAAGCAGCTCCTGATGTGAGCACTAGAATCTCGGACTGACAGAGCCTTTGAGGAGTCTACAAAACCCATGGGCGTCGGATACTATGCAGAGTTGGTGTCTAACCTGCCGCGGACTGACAGAGCCTTTGAGGAGTCTAGATGCACACATGCGCACGCACTCTTACATACAAACACGTTAGCTCGCCTCTTGGTGAGCCCCTGTGGGAGCCCAGAGGGCTTCTTCTTGCCCAGAGCGCGGCAGGCAAACTGGAGATAGGCGCGGCTGTCATCACCCATCAGCGACATAACGGCTCGCACCATCTCCGGCAGCTCTTTCCCGCCCTTTGACCCATCAGCCATGGGTTGCAGCAGGATGCTGACAACGCCTTCCAGAGCGCGGTCGGCGACGGTGGGCTCGCGGTCGCGCACCATAGGTAGCGCCGTCTTCACCCATCCTACCACCTGCCACAAATTCTCAGTCAGTGCCCTAGAACATCTACTATGTCACTATACAGAGTACTGTTGAGAACTTGTACCACGTCCCAACCACCCCGCTGGGCGACGGTGACCAAGGTTGTGCCGGCACCGAGAGCATGCGAGATGAGCGCGCAGACGGCCTCCAGGGCCTGCTTGCGCACGAGGACCGAGGCGTCTAAGCAGCGCTTGAGCACCGCCGACACGTCCCGGCTGTCCAGCGGAGGCATGCCAGTGTTGAAAGAGTGCAGGAGCACGTGTAGGCGGGCCTCCAGGACCTGCACGGCGCCCTTTCGCACAAAGCTCTTCGGGTCCTCGCACCGCCGCCGCACCACCTCCCACACGCCCTCGAGATCCGCCGCAAGGTCCTGCGCATCATCCGTCAACATGCTCACGCCCTCGGCACTCGCGTTGGCGTCCACGCCCTCTGTCCGCGCCGACGCGTTGAGCGAGGCGTTGAGAGCGCTGGTGTTGAGCGCACTGTGGTTAAGCGCCGTCTTGTTCAGGGTGAGAGACAGGGTGAGAGACTGGTTTGCCGTGGCGTCAGTAGTCCCTGCCCATGCTGCAGCGCCGAGTCCAAGGACCACCTGGCGAGCAGTGTCTTCGTGGTGCAGCGCAGTGGCAATGCTGGCCAGTGCCTTGGCGCGCACCGACGGCAGCTTGTCCGAGCACCTCTTGAAGAGAGTTCGCAGCAGCCGCATGCGCATGCCCTCGGGCGCCTCCTCGGCCCTTGCGCTCCCGCCTTCTTCCGCACCTGCCGAAACGCTTGCGTCCATCTGCTCTGCTTCATGCGCCGGCAGGGAACCCTCCGCGCTCTGCTCCTGCCGAAAGAGCATCACGCCCGCCAGCTCGCAGGCAAAAAGGCGCAGCGCAGGCTTGGCATGGCGGTATATAGTCAATACAAACGTGAGAGACAAGTGTTATAGAATAAGGCCATGGCTGCCAGAATGATGTCTGAACGACTGTCATTCTGGCAGCCCTGGCTGCCAGAGTGATGTCTGAACGACTGTCATTCTGGCTGCCATGGCAGCCAGAATGACAG
>Ga0315899_10009838_pt1 | contig 10262 bp, 24 predicted proteins | sample LakEriMetagenome_2_FD_203518 | JGI IMG/M metagenome (GOLD analysis project Ga0315899, IMG submission 203518) | Freshwater fungal communities from buoy surface, Lake Erie, Ohio, United States - Buoy 4 MA112 | ecosystem: Environmental > Aquatic > Freshwater > Lake | place: USA: Lake Erie, Ohio...
GGGTCTTTTGTCATTTACGCAGAGAATTAATTATATCCTCTACCTTAATAAGGTAACCCTTACTAGGGTTTGGAGGTATGTTGCAGGTAATGGCTCTTCCCCTAGCCGTTACTACCTGCTTCAGTACTTCCGTTGGTACTAACAGAGTTGTCCCCTCCAGCACGAAAGCCCAGTATTTTGCTTTAGTACTGGACAATCCTGATAGATACCAATTCTCGTTGTTGTGTGACCAGCAAACTGTTTCGATGTATAGGTTGCCAGTATCTTTCCATTTCAAATCTGTCTTTACTTCTACTGTAGTACCACCTGTTAACAGTTGTTCTACTAATGCTTCTCCTTCTTGCCCTACTGCTAGGTCTAAGTCGAAGTCTGATAGTTTTGTCATGGGTATCCTAAGTATAGTGGCTTCGGTGTTATGTTTAATTTTCTTCTTAATACTTTGCGTTCGTGTTCTGTTGTTCCACCCCAGTATCCGAGCACACCATTCTTAAGCGAGTAGTCTAAACATTGCTGCTTGACTTCACAGTTGTTGCAGATTTTCTTAAGCATATTAACTTCTCTGTATGTACCACTACCTTCTGGCACAAAGAACTCCTCTGAATCTACACTTCTGCAGTTAGGTGTTCCTTGCCATTCTGGATACTCCATCTATCCTCCTGTTGAGTAGAAGCCTGAGCCGTTGAACTTGATGGCTGGTGCTGACCATACACGCTGCATAGTTTCACCACAAGTACTGCAGGCAGGGGGAATATTCTCGTTAATCTCTATTACTTCTGTGCAATAACTGCACTTAAAATCAAACAGTGGCACTAGAAAGTGTCCTCGTTTTTTGGGTAAGGGAGTGTGACCATTGACCCACAGTTAGTGCACTCTCCATCAAGGAAATAAAAGCATATTTCACCTTGCTCAAATGCAACAAGCGCATGAAATACATCCCCTCCACAGACGCAAACATCTCCAATAGGTTCTCCTCGCAAGTCCATAGCACGTGAGTAATCTTTTGGGTGTAGTAACTCTCTGATTTCTTTGACATTATCATTCTCCTGATTCGTCATCATCTGCCTCTACTAAAGTATCTTCCTCTGAGTATGGCCTGTGCCCACCAAGATTTCTAATTAGACTGCTGATTGCTCGCTGCACTTTCATGCGAGCACCATCTGGGCTGGTAGATAACTCATCTGCTAACTGGCTCCACTCAACATTTTCTGCTGAGTATTTAATACGAAGCACATTCTGTTTTGCATCTGATAATCTGTAGTAGGCAGTGGCTATATCTGAGCGAAGTATTAACCAGTTATTGGTGTCGTTGCTTTCACCTTTTGAGAACTTATAGTTTAAGTCTTTGATTGCTACTGGAATCTCATAGGATTCTGCAATGATGGATGGTAAGAAGGCTTCTATAACTGATGAGTTGTAGTAGTAGAGGTCAAGGATTTCATAGCCAATCTTTCTAGCCTTTTCTTTTTCGCAGTACTTAATTGCTGCATTGCGTAAAGACCTGGCTATTAACTTGTCTCTGTCTTTCTGTTCTAACTCTGACCATTCTTTGTATTTTTGTGGATGAGAAACGAACCACAGCCATAGCACCTGTTGTATGTCTGATTGCTCAGTCATCTGGTACTTGCGGTGGTACTCGGCAGCAAGGGCTGTCACCATTGCTTCGTACTCATCTACATACATTGACTAGTTAACGCCTTCCCACTGTCCTCTTTGCACCAATAGTCCGATTATTGCATAGTTTGCTAGGTCAATGAAGGAATCCTGTATGGATTCGTAGTTGGGCGTGTCGTTGTTTTTGTAGTAAAGATTCTCTAGCCGTGCCATTTTATCATGCATACGGACAAGCAGCCCATTCATTGCTCCGCCTGGAGCATTCGAGATATTCAACGGCCCATAATCTGCATGTTTACGTATCATAATAATACGTAGTTCTTTTAGAATATCTTCAAAGTCATTCGGGTCTTTCATTGAGTATCTCCTTTGCCTCTGTATCGAACTTGTGCATTGCTTCTGCTACTAGTATTTCTTCAATAGTTTCGTTGCCGCTACCTGTGGCTGCTGCCACTATAACTGTGGCAATCATGGTGAGCATCTTGTGTGCCATCTCTTGGTCTTTGAAAAGCATTTCATCTACATCTCGTAGTGCATTGAGTAGGTCTAGTCCCTGCTTGTCTGAGACTGGCAGTCCGATAATGCGTGGGTTGTCTCTAATAAACTCCCATACATTATCTTCACTAGGTATTGAGGCACTTGGCAATTCGCTCATTGATAAAATCTACTCCCTCTTTATGCACGATACTGTTTACATCGTGGCCTTCTGGCATCTGAATGATATTAACATTACCCAACTCTTTGCTTATCTTCTTGCCGAACTCTAGCCCTGGTGCATCGCCATCTGCTAGCACGATTACTGTATCAAAGTCATCTAGGATTCTTGTATAGAATGGCTTCCAATTGTTTGCACCTGGAATACCTACTGCTGGGTGATTAGTTTTAACGCTGAGTGTAATGCAATCTATCTCACCTTCGGTGACACAGATGTAGTCTGATGCTGTTAGTACTACTTGTGCATTGAACATGCTGGTCTTAGCACCTGGCATACCCATATACTTTGGGTCTGCTCCGTTCATTGCTCTGAATCTGATATCTACCACGCCTGATGGCGTGATGTATGGAATGGCTAGCCTATCCATGTACTGTTCATGACCTGGAAGAGCGTCCTTTACTACTCCCAAATGAAAGCGTTGAGCCTCTGCGACCGAGAGATTGCGTGTTGCCAGATACTCTGTTGCTAAATGTATCTGACTTGCGTACTGCTGCGCCGCCTGCAAGAGAAATTGTCTGTGCGAATTTGATAGCCTCACGATATGTGCCTCCTTCCTTCTGAATAATTAAGTCATACACATCTCCACCTACACCACAGCCATGACATTTGAATCTACCTTCATCAAAGTTTAGACCTGCTGATGCATGACTGTCATCGTGGAACGGGCATTTTATTTTGCGCCAACCGCTGCCCTCTGGTGGCACGGTTGCGCCAATGTAATTTAAGTAATCTACAATACTATGTTTCGCTGCGTCCATGCATAGCCTGCTTAATTAAATCCAGCCATACTTTGGCTGGCATAGTGCAATACCATTCGTTGACATCTTTAGTTCCTTTTTTCTTATGAAGGACAACACCTGTCCAACCTTGGTCGTTAATCATTTCTACTTCTAGTTCTTTAATCCAAGTGCTTAGGTCTAACTTAATATGGTTCTTAACTTCTATGGTTACTCCATTGACTCCTGCTATGTCGCCTCTATCCAGGTGACTACCTGCTAGCCTGCGTTCTGCGTATGGAAAACCATTATCCTTTAACCAGTTAACTGCTGGGATTTCTCCGCCTTGGGTACCCTTACGCTTGGCTGCACTACTCATTGGTCCATCATTCCCTCTTGCTGGTATCTGACTGCTACATCTTCTAAGTACATAGAGTCTGGGTTGAATGACAGACTAACATAGTTACTACCTGTTTGGTCTGCTCTGCCGTATCTGTTTTTAACTGGGGCTACACACAAGTATGTGTCATCACCCTGTTTCATCTGACCAATAGTAAGAACCATTGCTGGAATCTGATTGACCATGCCTTGCACTGCACTACGGGGCTGACATGGATACCCATCAAAGCCTTCCTTTGTGTGGTGCAGAACTAGCACTGCTGCGTTGGTATCTCTGGCTAGATACTTGAGTTCTTTCATGACTGCACGCATTGCGCCGAACTCATCGTACCCATCCATTGCTACATCCATAAGATTGTCTACAACAATAAGGGTTGGACTTTTACCCCACACTGTTTCAAAGGCTGAGACTTCATCATCTAAGTCTTTAAGTGTAGGGCTGGATTCAAACGACCAGAACAAATGATTGTTTAGTTGTAGTATCTCATGTGATTTAGCAGGATTGTTTTTAAGTAATAGTTCTGCTGCTGCTTGTGTCATTTTGCCAGTCATGGCAATCAAACGCATAGCCATTGTGTGTGCATTGGTATCTGCTGAAAAGTAAAGTGTAGGATGTTTTGTTTTAGCAGCGATAGCCAATGCAACTGATGACTTACCTGCACCTGGAGTGCCTGCAACTACAGTTACTTCTGCTCTACGCAGAATAATTCCTGCTCTCTCAAACGCTGCAAAGGCAGGCGGAAGTGGTTCTCCGCCTACCTCTGCTTTGTTTATAGAGCGTCTAAGTGTTTTCACTTAATCTGTTCTGGAACGAATGTGTTCCACTCTGGTGACTGAACCACAACATATTGGTTCTTGCACTTATCGAATGCACCCTTCGGTGCTGGGCAGAAGTATCCCTTGTAAGGCTTACCATCTTTACCCATGCCTTGAATCGCTGTCATCTTTCCGTGTGCACATGCACGACCACCAAGTGTTGCCACTGGTGGTGCTATTGGTGCTGGCTGTTGTGTGTATTCTTGTGCAGGAATTGTTGTTCCTGTCTCAATGATGTTGCCACCTAATGCTGCGGCAACTGACTGTGCTGTTGGCGTGGTTGTTCCACCACGCACTGCTGTCTCTAGTTCCTGTGCTGCTGATGCGATTGCATGCACTGATAGTGCAACAATCTGGTCTAGTTCCTCGCCGCTCTCTGCACGTACTGTAACTAAACTACCTGCTGCTGTCTTTACTGTGATACTGATGGGTGCTTCTGTGCTAGGCACTATCTTCTCCTTGCTCAAATGGAGTAGCCAAACCCTTTTGGTCTCGCCACTTTCTTACTTTCATAGCAAACTGTACACCTTTCCATCCTTCTTTGATGTCAATCCATACTAGTTTGCATGTTCCTGTCCCTGCTGGGGCATGAACAATAATTGCTTTCTCTTTATTGATATCGCCCCACGTACCGCGGGTTCCCGTATCAATCATATACGGGGACCCGTTAGCATATATTGCTAACTGCATGGCGATATTGTTTGGGTGGTCAATGCGACCTGTCTTTAAGTCTGCAATGAATCGTTCACCTTTATACTCAACAACTCTATCTGGAGTACCTGCAATTTTATACTTGTCTAGTACTGTGAATTGTTCAATGTAAATCTTAGTAAGAATACTTGTTGCTGCTTCATAGGCTTTGATATCTCCCATCCATTGTTCTGGGAATATACCTAGGTCTAAACCTAAGTCTAACTTTTCTGTTAGTGCATGGATTGCTGTGCCGATTGTTGCTGCCTTGCTAGCACCTGCTACTTCCATTGCTTCTTCAATGTATGCATTAACTAACTTGTTGTTATCTCCTGCTACACCAATGGCTAATAATATATCTGGCCTACTTGTTAAACCTATTGCTGCCATTCGCATCTTCCATGCTGTTAATGCAGAAGCATCATCTAAACTGTTGGCGATAGTTGTTGCGCGAGTATAAGCAATCGCTTTACCACCTGTTGGAGGGACGACTAATGGTCGTCCGTATCTATCTCGTTCTATTTCTGTTGGCATATATCCCCTTGATAATTAGAGTCCCGTGTTCGCAGATGGCGGGACCACCCATCCCCAAGTCTAGCACATAGAGGAAATGAACAAAACTCTATGTACCAGATAGCGACTAACTGGTGCTACATGAAAGAGCAATCCACATTACTCTCTCTCGATTTCTTGTACTCGTACATCTGGGTCGTGCAACTCTAAGTCGTAGCCGCTGACTTCGATGTTGTCCGTAATGATATCTTCGACTTCCTCAGGGGAGGTAGCCTTGATACCAGTAACAGTAACTGTAATCTCTACAGTTGCTGACCAGGTTGTACTGAGTATGTCTGAACCAATTGATTCAAGCAATGCGTTAACATCATCCCGTTGAACCGTTGCTTCATCCTCATCTGTAGCACCATCAAATGCTTCATTAAAGAAGTCGTATACTTTGCCTCTAATTTCTGCAAGTTTTCTATACGATTCCTGTGCTTCTGTTCGTGTTGAATCAAGTCTGCTTTTTGAATAAGCCTCAGACTTAATTAGTTCCTTCAATGATTCCTCAGTGAAGTTGTATGTAATGCCGTCTACTGTTATTGGATTTAGGTACACGTCTCTCCTTAGATTCCGATTAGTTCTAGTGCTCTTAGTTTAATACCATCATTGCGCCCTGCAAGGGTAGCAATACTAGCATCTTTCTGGGAGTAGTGGTCAGCGTATTCAACTACTGCTTGCCACAATCCGAACTCTGTTCCGCGAATGTTCTCTTGTGTTGGGCTATCTGAGTAGATAGCAAATGCTTTCTGCCGTGCATTGAGGGCACGGGACTTAGCATTCTTCTCGCCTTTGCTGAGTAGGTGCATAGGCGATTGTTCAATCTTGGCTGGCAATGCCCATACTTTCTTGAAGTATGCGGTTGCTTTGCTGATGTCTGCCTCACGCTGCATGAGGTAATTAGCCAGGTTACTGTACTCATCAACGCTGGTATAGGTTAGGTCAAGTAAGTTTCGCATACCAGATACTGATAGCAATGCGTTCTGTGTATGACGCAAGGTATAGGTATGTGCTTTGTTCTTGGCTCTAAAGATACGATTGATTTGATTGGCACAAAACAATCGCTCAATGATAGGGCGAACTACGACTGATGATGACCCGTCATGACTAGTCTGTGCTAGCAAGAAGGCTGCATGTGGGTCGCCCTTGATTTCCATTTCTCTTGGTAATGACATGAGCATCCAGACTTTTGCTCCGCCATCGTACTCACCTGCTGCTGCATAGCGAGCCTCGCCTGAATCAATCAAGGCATCAAGGCAACCAAAGACTTCAGAGTTCTGAAAGACTTTGTACTTGCTACCTACTACACCAATGACTGATTCTTTTCCGCCTTCTTTCTTAACAACAGCCTGCTTCTTAGGTACATGCATGAACTGTTCTGTGTGCATATCAGATAGAGATACAGTCCAATCAAGTCCTGCTTCTTTTGCTACCTCTGCTGCACTGGTTGCTTCTACTGCTACGCCAGCCTTAATCCAGGCTGTGCGGTTCTTCACTACATCTGCTGTAGTCATGTGTCCCTTTCTTTACCATGAAGCCTGATACTCGAAGGCCCATCCTTCGGGTACATCTTCAATGAGTTTACTTACTATCTTTACAGTCTTTTCTAGACCATAAAAATACCATTCGTCATACTCTGTGCTTCCAAAGAAGAAGCCAGCGCCTGGCGGTAGTAATCTACTTGCCTGGCTGTGGTCTGCCAATACTATTTCACATGTATTCTTTAAGTCTATTAAAGAACTACGTGGTACATAGATAGGTTGGCAGTTGTCATCTCCATCTGCTAGTTCATTAACGAACCAATTGTGGATGGCATTAACCTTGCGCCAGTATCCAACTTGAATTGATACAGATGCAAAGGCTAATTCTTCTGGGTCATACATCCAATCCGTAGCCCCAACGAGGGAGGCGAGGATTGTGTAATCAGCATTAAGTTTTTTATTGTGTGTCTCTGGTTCCCAGTCAATAGATGAGATGTTCTTACGAGCATAGAGATACATATCCAATCCCATGATTAGATACCCATTCCTTCTTTAACCTTTGGGTGTAGTTCTTCAGTCATGGTTGAGAATGCTGACGCAGGCCAACCTGAATTGAACACACGCTTTAATAGATTTGATAATGAGTATGAAGGGTGCGCCTCTTGTACTCTTGCTAGTAATTCTTTTGCTGAATCTACTTGCTCTAGTGAGTATAGATTTGCAGCCAATACACTTCCAACTGGTGCAATGAACTCATCAGGCACTACATCCCAGAAGTATACAAGGTATGTATTAACATCTTCAATCTTGCGCTCAGATGGTAGACCTAATACAAAGTCACGCAACTGAATGTCTTTCTGCATTCCTGCTGCAATCTCTGCAATGTGGTTATCATCTGGTGCTACGCCTGAATCAATGGCGTTATAGATAGCGTCTGTTAAACGCTTGCGCTGTGCTTGTAGTTGTTCTGCCTTACCATTCTCATCCAAGAGAATGTTGTGGTAGTTTTCGATTTCTTCTAGTGTTACTGTCATTTCTTTTCCTTTTCTGTGACATAGCGTTGGAGGGATTCCAACACATTTTGTTGTTGCTCTGGGTTTAGTGTTGCCCAGATATAGCCAAGTAAATAATGAGCACCGAACTCATCATCGTATAGTTTCTTGGCTAATTCTTTTGCTTCTGCTAGTCCTGGTGTACCAACTGTCATTGCTTATCCTTAATACCAACCATTGCTTCGCCAATGCGACCAAGCAACTGATGGTTTCTCGTAACGATGCTTTATGTAGGCCAGCCCCCGCTCAACCTGGAGCGGGGCTGGGGTATCGGGGTCAAGTTTCAACAACTGAGGAACACCAAATGCAGAACTGTTTGGGTTGTCTGCTTTGTGATTCCATGCTGATTCTTTACCCCATAATTTCTTGAGTGCGTGGTACTCAGACAAGTTCCATTCGGGATACTGCATCTTCATGAACTGTCTTGCGTATAACTTCAGAGCACGAGGAGTCCAATGGAACTCGCTCATCTCTGTAGGTTTGGGCTGCAGGTGTGGCTTGGCGTGTGTTACTGGCATGTGCCACGGCAGCATTGACAAGAATGCTAGATACCATGCGGTAAGCAATGCGAATAGTTTCTTCATCTAACGACCCATCTGTAGAGGAGATAGAAAATTGTAATGATGAATGCCCAGGACTGTAATGGTGTGAGAGGGAGGATTGATATTTCATTCATCGCCCCACATCCTGTCTGGTTCTGTGTATACATCGCTGTCATCTTCTATGTCTTTGCCTAGTGCTATATCATCTTCAAGCGGTGGTTCGTAACTCATAGTTTCTCCTTCGTAGTACATGAATCGGGTCATCATACATAACATGCCTGATGACTGTATCAATTGATACTCCATATACATCACACAATTTTAATAGTCTTCTGAGTGTGATGTTTCTACTGTTGCGTTCGTAACTACCTACTGCTTCTTTGGTGAACTCACCATTGGTAATTACTTCTACATGTTCAAGGGTATAGCCTTTGAGTAGTCGTATATATTTAAGGGTGCTAACTACCTCTAGGTATGGTGGGTTAAGGTCACTCATCATCTTCCTCACATTCATCACATTCGTTGCATAATCCACAGTCATCACATGTAAAGTTATATTGCTCGCATACTTCACAATATGGTTGTGCGTATGGACCAGTCATTACATTTCATCCACAACTTCAGTAATGATTGCATCTATTGCACTGTATGAAGCCTTGTTAAGGTTGTGTACCATTACACCCCACTGCTCATCTGTCATCTTGATGTCATAGTCTTCGTCAATTTCTTGACGCTCAACTATTGCCCACCATGTATTGGGACGCTCTAGTTCCATTAGTCTTCCTCCACATAGATTCTGCCTGTTGCCATCATCTCTTCGAGGATGTTGTTGGCTGCTTTGATGGACAGGATTGCAGCCTCCATTGATTCATTCAACTGTGCTATCTCTTCAACTGTGTATGACATAGTTTGTTTCTCCTAACTTGGTCCATGCACATGGACTGCAGTAGTTTCGTGGGCTGGTTCTATTTACATCTACCATAATGTCAATGCCACATGTATGGCATGACTGTATTGCATACTTTATTTTGTTGTCCATACATCTTCCTTGGCTACATCTGTGTCCCGATAAAAGTCATCAGACTTTGGCATGTAGTAATCTATGCTGCGGGTCTTGCGTAGTTCTCTGCGTAGTCTTGTGTTCTCTCTAGTAAGGTATGCGTTCTGTCTGATAGCAAGGGTGATTAGTACTACAGATGTAGTTAAAGCAATGAGCATTGCTAGTAGTGTCATTGAATCTAGTATCATTTCTATCTCCTTCTATGTGAGCATTGGCTAATAGGAACTAAGCAGTCCCCACAATAAACTGTATTATCTTTGTTGTCCATCATGTCTACCTACTTTCAGTTGTCTGCACTTATACGGATACCCTGGCAGTAAAAAAGTGCAGGTGGTGAGAGCCGAAGCCCCCACCACCTGCGGTGTATTAGACGAGAGAGATTTTGGTAGCGACTTGGTTGTCGTACCATTGTTCCTTCTTGTCTGAGTAAGTAGATGTTAAGTAGCCTTCAATGTTGCAGGCGAACTCAGTTTCGGTTGAATTGATAAGGTTTTCACGAACCCATGCTTGGAGTGCAGGGTCTTGGATAGTGATTTGACGGCTTGCTGTGAACTTGCTAGCCATTGAGCCATCTGGAGTGTATTCCAAGCGGCGGTCTACTACAGTAGCCTTGATAACATTATTG
>Ga0315899_10009840_pt1 | contig 10259 bp, 8 predicted proteins | sample LakEriMetagenome_2_FD_203518 | JGI IMG/M metagenome (GOLD analysis project Ga0315899, IMG submission 203518) | Freshwater fungal communities from buoy surface, Lake Erie, Ohio, United States - Buoy 4 MA112 | ecosystem: Environmental > Aquatic > Freshwater > Lake | place: USA: Lake Erie, Ohio...
GTGGCCTCCCGCGGAGTGCCCTGCCACGACCACCCGGGTGGTGTCGATCGGATGGTGGCGGGCGAGCGTGCGCACGTAGTCGGTGGCGCGAGCCACATCGAGGAAAGTGCCCGGCCACCCGCCCCCAGGGTGGTCGGCCCGGCGGTACTCCACGTTCCAGGTGGCCACGCCATGCCGGGGGAGCGCGTTGGCCAGCGGTGAGGTATTGCTGATCGTGGCGAACGAGGAAGTCCAACAGCCGCCGTGGATCACGATCACCAGAGGTACACGCGCTTTCCCCGTCACGCCGGGCAGCCGCAACACCCCGAACTGGAGCGAATCGGCACCGTAGGCGATGCGGACCCCGGGGTCACCGACGGCCATGGTATCCACGTCGCTGGCGCGGAGGAGGCGTACGTGCCCGGGCGATACCGGGGCCGTGGACTGCCCGGCGGCGAGCGACGGCCACCCGATGGTCAGCGCCAGCGCTACCGGCAGTAGTCTCTGGTGGCGGCGCGCGCGGGCGGACTCCCTGCGGCGGTTCGCGTGAGCAGGCAAACTCCGGGGGCGGGAACGGCACTGATTCCAAAGCATGCCGCCAACATGCAGGTAGTGCGGTGGGCCGTCCAGACGTCCCGGGCGCGGGTGTGACTCCGGCGTGACCCGCCTCCCACAACTTCAGTGTTGACGGCTGAAACTGGCCGCGCTAACGTCTAGGAGCTTTCGGATAATGAAGGGGGCGCCACGGCGCGGGAAACGCAGTAGCAGGCGACTTCGGGGACCTGGCTGAACGCGGGTCCCTTTCTCGTGGACTCACTTCACGATCCGATGCTTGGCCGACGTTGCACGACGTCGACTAACCCGCGCGGGGGAACGGTCCGCGAATCAACATGCGTGCTCGGTGCGTACGGCAGGGCCGGACTCCGAACACACAGCAACAGGAGCAGTGCCATGCGTACGACCGGCAAGGTGAAGTGGTTCAACGACGCCAAGGGCTTCGGTTTCATCACGCCCGATGACGGCTCGAAGGATTGCTTCGTTCACCACTCGGCCATCCAGGGCGGCGGTTTCCGCACGCTGGCCGAGGGCGAGCGTGTCGAATTCGACATCGTGCAGGGCCAGAAGGGCCCCGCGGCCGAGCAGGTCGTGAAGCTCCGCGGCTAAGCCGCGACTTCAGCGAACTGACAACGGGCCACCAGTCTTCGGACTGGTGGCCCGTTGGTTTTTCGCCTCGCGCCATGCACGAAGGGCCGCCCGATGCACCGGGCGGCCCTTCGTGTTCATGTCCGACGCTTACTTGATCTCGCCGTTGCCGCGGTAGTAGTCGCCAAGGAGATGTTCGGCGAAGTACTCCATCAGCATGCGCTGATTGTACGTGCCCACCGCGCCGCGGTACCCGTGCGGCTCGCCGGGGTACACGTAGTAGTCGAAGCGCTTGTTGGCCTTGATCAGCGCATTGGCCAGGCGGATGGTGCCGCCCGGATGCACGTTGTTGTCGAGGTCACCCGTAACGAGGGCGAGGTTGCCCTTCAGGTTGGCCGCGAGTTCGTCGTTGGTGGGGACGCGGATCTCGAAGCGCACGTTGTCGATGTTCGTCGAGTCCTGCACCACTTCACGCGAGGCACCAACGCCGTTGCCGGCACCGGGGCCGCCGCGACGCTGCGCGCCAGCCGCTCCCGCCCGGGCACCGCCACGCGCGCTGTCGTTCTTCGCCACGACCCGTACGCCGTGGTTCCACTCGCTCCAGTTCTGGTTGTAGATGTTGTTGTCGTGATTGCCCGACTCCGACCAGCCTACCTTGAAGAACTCGTTGTAGGGCGGGAGCAGCATCGCGGCCGCGGTGAGGAAGCCGCCACCGGAGTGGCCGTAGATGCCCACCTTGTCGAGATCGATGTACTTGTGGCGCGCCGCCAGCTGCTCGAGCGCCGCCTTCTTGTCGGCGAGTGCGTAGTCGCGGAGGTTGCCGTAGCCGTAGCGGTGATAGGCAAGGGAGCGGAGCGGCGAGCCGCCGCGATGTCCCACCTGCACCACGATGAAGCCCAGCTGCGCGAGCTGCATCTGGCCCCCCCCCACGCTGAAGCCGGTGGTTACGGCTTCCGTCTGCGGGCCCGGATACACGTAGTGAATCACGGGGTACCGCTTGGTGCTATCGAAATCGAACGGCTTGAAGACGTTGCCGTAGAGCTCCGTGACGCCGTCGGCCGCCTTCACCGAGAACGGTTCGGCGGGCTTCCACCCGAGCTCCTTGAGCTTGGACACGTCCATCTCTTCGAGCTTCGTGAGCACCCGGCCCGTGAGGCCGTCACGTACCACCGACACCGGCGTCTGGTCCATGCGGGAGTACGTGTCGTACACATAGCGTCCGCTCGGCGACACGATGCTGGGCGTGCCATTCTCGCCCAGCGTGAGCGCGTGGTGCGCGTTGCCGGCGTCGAGCAGCGTGAAGCCCGTGCCGTCGCCGTTCACGCGGTAGAGGTGCGTCTGGTACAGCTGTTCGCCGGGTTCGCGCCCCTGACCGGAGACCCACACCTGCTTCGTGGTGGAGTCGATCTTCACGATGCTGTTGGCGTTCCACTGGCCCGTGGTGAGCGCGCGCTTCTCGCCGCCGTCGAAACCGTACACGTAGAACATCCCCCAGCCGGTCTTCTGCGACCACCAGAGGAACTCCCCACCCTTGGCGAGATAGCGTACCGGCTTCGGCTCGAGGGCGGCGCCTTCGATGGCGTCGGTGAGCAGCGTCTTGATGGCGCCGGTGGCGACGTCGAGCTCGATGAAGTCCACGCTGCGCTGGGGACGATCACGGCGCACGAGGCGCAGCTTGTCGCCGCTTACCGGCCAGTGCAGATCCTGCAGCGACTGGTCCTTCCACTTGCGCACGTTGACCTGCTTGATCGCGGCATCTCCACGGCGATAGAGCCACAGCTCGTTCTGTGTGACGTTTTCCTCGCCGGGCATCGTGTACTTGTAGTGCAGCAGCACGGGGCGCGGGTTGGCCAGCACGTTCACGAGGAACAGGTCCTTGACCTTGCGCTGGTCGCGGCGCACGAAGGCAAAACTCTTCGAGTCCGGGGACCAGATCACGTTGGGACGCACGCGCATGTCGCGGCTGTTCGCGTCGTTCTCCTCCGTTTCTTCGCCGTCGTTCTGCTGTCCGCCACCGCCGCTGAGGGCGTTGAGCTGGCGACGGTTCTCCGTCGTGTCCCGCGCGCCAAAGGAATAATCCTCAGCGCCGTCGGTGCTGATCTTCGTGGTGTCGCCCTTCTTGACGTCCACCAGGAACAGGTTGTGGTCGCGCGCGAAGACAAACACGGTGCTGTCGGGCGCATAGTTCTTGAAGTCGCGGCCGGCGGCACCACCGCCGAATCCACCGCCACCGCCGCCACCGAAGCCGCCCCCCTGCGTATCACGCTCCTCGTCGGCCGGCGGCGGTGCGTTGCGCTGCACGCGGCCCAGCGACTTGAGGCTTTCGCTTGCCAGCGTCCACTCGTAGCGCACCGTGTCCACCGTGAAGCGGAACGCCTTGTGGCTCTTGAGGAACGTGATGGCCTGGAAGGGCAGGTTCGTGGCGTCGTAGGGCTTCTTGCTGAGCAGCGTCAGCTGCTCCGCCATCTTGGCTGGATCGAAGAGCGCGCGCTTGGTACCGCCGGCCGGGGAGGGCACGTACAGCATGAAGCGCGAGCCGCTTCGGTCACGCCAGTTGTAGTACATCGTGTCGGACTTCCCAAGGAAGCGCGGCTGCACGCCGAAGGTGTACGTGACGCTGCGCAGCGCCCCGGTACCAAATCGGTTGGCCAGAGCCCAGTTCGCCTTGTTGGGGCGGGCTTCGTCGGGCTGGCCCGTCGGCGTGGCGAGCTGGGCCTGGAGGGAAGACGTCGCGGCGCCGAGCAGCAGGAGCGCACTGGCGAGGCGACGGGTGGGGAACGACATGGAGCAAGCCTCCGGTGGGTGAGAATACCCTGTATTTACTCTCCGGCGCGAAGCGGCGTTGAGGGAGCAGGCTCGGCTTGTAGGGCGCGGCCCAGTGAGCGTGGCGCACACCGGCGGGACGTACCGCCGGGAGCGCCACGGTCGACCACCCGGGCCGGGCACATCTCAATCCTAGGAGCGATATCGGTATGCTCCAGTCCGGACTACACTCAGGGTGCGGCCCGCCCTACACCTCGGCGTCCGAGGTATGCCTGAGGACCATGATTCGTCTCCACGCGAGTCGAGGTCGCCCACCCCGGTACGAGGCCTGTGGCATGTACGATCGCATGGCATTCATGAACGGTTTTCTCAAAGGCACGTGGCCCGAGGCCGCACCGCCGGCGGGCGAGACGGTGGCGTCGCGCGCCGCGAGACGAACGGCGCCGAACGGAGCGGTGCCATCGACACGACACGTGATCGATGAGCTCGGCGCACCAGGGCGGCGGATTGACGGTGGGCCGTGACATGTCCGCCTGGCTCACGCCGGGCCGCTGCGCATCATCCGCGTCGTGGGTAACTTGTTCTCCTAATGGTTGAGGGCGACCGTCCGACCCGCGAAGGTCTCGACGGCAGGCGGCTCGCCCGCACACGTGGAGACGGACATGCAATGGATGCCGATTGGGAGGTCGCCGCTGGCCGGAACGACCAGGGTGACCGGGTGGTGCCACCGCTCCCGGTGGCGATTGTGGCGGCCGACGAACATCGCCGTGACGCACTGTGTGCCCTGCTGGCAGGTCATCCCTCGGTGGTGATCCAGCGGGCCGTTAGTGAGGTGGCCGCCCTTCGGGACGATGTCGCCACCGGTGCGCCGGGCGCGCTTCTCCTCGACGCCGGTGCGGGCAGCGACGACACCACATTCAATTGCGCCCAATTGCGGCGGTTCATCCCGACCGCAGGTATAATCATCGTGGGCATCGTGGCGCCGTACGACGGCCTTGCGGATCTCGTGAGTGCCGGGGCGACCGCCTTTCTGACGCGGGAAGCCACTGCCAGCGCGACCGTGGCCACGATCCATCGTGTCGCCAGCGGGGAATACTTCTTGCCAGCGGAACTTACCTCCTCCCTGTTCACGCAGCTCGTTCGCGAACGCACCGCGCTTTCCGCTGCCCTTGAGGAGAGCGTGGTGCTCACTTCCCGCGAACGCGAGATCACTGCACTGCTGGGGGAGGGCCTGAGCAACAAGGAAATCGCCGCCCGTCTCCGAATCGCGATTCACACTGTGAAGAGCCACGTGCACAACATTCTCGAGAAACTTTCGCTGCGCAGTCGTCTCGAGGTCGTGGCTCTTGCGCGCGCGGCGAGAGGGCGTCCATGATCGCCCGGGAGCAGCGCATGCTCGCGGTGGCGGAGCGGCTCTGGCAGCAGGCCCTTGCGCGTGATCCAAACGCTGATGCGTCCACGCTGACCGAAAAACTCTTTGCGGTCATCGATGTGGGGCTGCGTCGCTGGATCGGTGCCGAGGGGTTTGCCTCGCTGCTTTCGCGGGCCATCGCGGAGAGTGTCGAGGCGCATCCGATTCTGGCACGCCTCCCCGATTTCGGAGGGGAACCGACGGTCGATTCGGGCATCACGACCAGCCACGCCGCCGATGTCGCCCAGCTCGATCCCAGCGCCTTGCATGCGGCAGTGCAAGCGCTCCTGATCGCCATGATGCGCCGGCTCGGTGACATCATCGGAGACAATATGGCCATTCGGCTCATGGAGCAAAGCGGCACCCCAGCACTGTCTGGTGCCGTCGGCACGGAGCCCAAGGATCTCTCATCATGAAGAATACCACGATGTCGTCTGCCGATGCTGCACATGCCCTGACGTTGTTGGCGACGGGCGTGCCCGGGCTCGATGCGGTGCTCGGTGGAGGGCTGCCGGCACTCTCGTTCAATCTGGTCGCCGGAGGGCCGGGTTCCGGTAAAACGACGCTGGCCATGCAGCTGCTGTTCGCGACCGCCACGAAGGAACGGCCGGGGTTGTTCATCACGCTCCTTGGTGAGACCTCGCTCAAGATGTTGCGCTATCAGCAGTGCTTCGACTTTTTCGACGAAGCCGCCGTCGGGCAGCGTGTGCACTTCCTCAATCTGAGTGAGGAGGCGCTGGGGGGAGATCTCGATGCGGTGCTGGCGCGGATCGTCCACGAAGTGGATGCCTTGCGCCCCGGGATGGTCGTGGTGGATTCGTTCCGCTCGCTCGTCCACGCCGTGCCTGTGGAGGCCCCCCACGGTGAGCTCGAACGGTTCGTCCAGCGCCTCGCCCTGCACCTGACCACCTGGGACGTTACCTCGCTCCTGATCGGGGAGTACCAGCAGCAGGAGCTGCGCAATCCGGTCTTCACGGTCGCGGACGGCATTTTCTGGCTGACCCAGGACGTCGAGCGCAATTCGGTCGTGCGGAAGCTGCAGGTGGTGAAGTCGCGAGGCGTGTCGCACATGCCCGGACTGCATACGCTCAAGATCACGACCGCGGGGGTGCAGGTCTTCCCTCGCGTGCCGATTCAACACGCCATCAGCCGGCCGACCGCACCGCGTCGCCTCTCCTCGGGGATTGCCGGGCTCGATGACATGATGGGCGGCGGCATCCCGGCGGGTGACTCCCTGGTGCTCGCCGGTCCGACGGGATCCGGCAAGACGACCTTTGCCATGCACTTCGTGCAAGCCGGCCTGGAGGCTGGTGAAGCGGCGGTCGTCGCCGTGTTCGAGGAACGTCCGGACGTGTATCTCGCGCGTGCGGCGCGCTTCAGTACCACGTTCGCCAAGGCGATTGAAGCGGGCACGCTCCGGGTGATCTATCTGCGACCGCTCGATCTGTCGGTCGACGAAACGCTACAGGAAATCAATCGGGCCGTACAGGACATCGGTGCAAGTCGCGTCGTGATCGACTCCATCAACGGATTCGAGATGGCACTGGCGCCGACGTTCCGGGAGGACTTCCGCGAGTCCCTCTATCGGCTTATCGGCACGCTCACCAGCCTTGGCGTCACGATGTTCTCCACCGTCGAACTCGAGACCCAGGAGCGGGCGACCTTGACTGGGTATCGGGTGTCGTTCCTCACCGATATCGTGCTCAGCCAGCGCTACGTAGAGATCGAAGGCGAACTCCTCAAGGCGTTGCTGGTGGTGAAGATGCGGGGGAGCGATCACAGTCGGGCGTTCCGCCTCTACTCGTCAACGGCGCAAGGGGTGTCGCTCGGCGACAACCTCAAGGACTACGACGCCATCATGACGGGTACGCCGATGAGGAGGCGCCACCCGATCCCATGACCTCCATGCTCGCGAAGGTGTTCGACGAGTCACCCGATGGCATCATCGTGCATGACGGCGAGCATATTCTCGACGTCAACGCGGCGGTCCTTCGGCTCGTCGGAGCGGCCCGGCGCGATGACGTGATCGGGTGGCCCATTGGGCGCCTGCTCGAATACCCGCACCTCAAATGGGTCGAGCGCCAGCTGACATCCGGTACGCCGCCTCCGGAAACGTCGCTGTTTGTGCCCGAGCGACTGTACGCCCTCGATGGATCGATCCGCGAGGTCGAGGCCCACGCCCAGATGATCGTGCTCGACGACGGGCAATCAGCCGTCTGTGTGTGGGTGCATGATCTGCGCGCGCACCACACCGCGGCACACAAGGTCCTCGAGGAGCTTCGGCAGCAGTACGCCGCGGAGGCACGCGCCGTGGCCACGCGCATTGCCGGTGGCGTGGCGCATACCATCAACAACCGCCTCCAAATCGTTCGCGGCTTTACGGAATTCCTCGGGGACGGCCCCCTGACGCACGAGCAGCGGCTTGATGTCGACGAGATCATCCGTGCGACGGATGAAGCGGCCGACATCACACGGCAGCTGATGCAGTTCGCGGGGGTCCTGCCACAGGTGAGAGAGCCGGTGCATCTCGATGCACTGGCGCGGGTTGCCCTGCAGGAGCTTGGTGCGCAGGACGCCGACCTGCTGGGGCGGATCTCGGTCGTCACGGAAGCGGTCGACGCGGTCCTGATCGATCCCCGCCAACTGCGCGAGCTGCTGGCCGCCCTGGTCTCCAACGCGCGCGCGGCGACACGAGCCGGCGGGCGTATCGTGGTGTTTGTCGCCGGCACTACCCTGCCGACTCCTCGCCGCTCGACAGACGGTCGACGGATCGATCGCGGACGATACATCACGCTCGAAGTACGTGATACGGGAACCGGAGTGGACTCGGCGGATCAGATGCAGATGTTCACGCCGTTCTTCACCACGTCGCCTGTCGGTGAGGGTAACGGCCTCGGGCTCGCTGTCGTGGAAGGCTTGCTTCGACAGAATGGCGCATTTCTCACCTTTTCGAGTAGTCCCGGCGCCGGCTCGACGTTCGTGTGCTGGTTCCGGCTAGGTGACAATCCCCCCCTCGTCGGAGAAGCGGTGCCGGCGTCGGTGCCGCACGCTGCGCCTCGTCCGATCATTCTGGTCGATGACACAGACGGAGCGCACGCCACGGCGGTGCGTGGGCTCGAAGACCTCGGCAATCGTGTGCTGCTCGTGCGCTCCGAAGCCGAGCTGTTCGAAGTGGTCAGGCATGTGGGGCCACCGGCGCTCGTCGTGATGAGCGCCGGGATTCATCGCAAGGCGCCACGCCTCTCGCGTCGATGGCGTGCGCAATGGCCCGGTGTGCCGATGTTGATCCTCGACGGCGCTCCCACGCTCCCGCCGCACGGGACGGAGCCATCACGCCCTGATCCACGTGGTATCCATTGGCTTGCTCCGCCAATCTCGGAGCATACGCTGATCAATCGTGTACAAGCGCTCCTCGAGGAACGAGGCGCCGCCGAGCTGACGACCTCCTGAGGGTTGCCTCCCTCAGCGTCCGGCGGAGCGCGGGAGCCCCTGCGGGGCAGGGCCTTTCGTCAGGGGGCGTGCGGTGGCCGGATCGCGCTCGACGGCCCCCCAATCTTTCTTTGGAGCACCACGCTTGGGACCGTCGTGCGGGTTTCGCGACTTCTCCACCTTTTGCGACGGTGGATGCTTGCGCCCCGTCCCTCCCTTTCCGCCCTTCATGTACCGCTCCGTGCGCGTGGGTCCATACGCCAAGTGTAGCGCCGAACGTGCACCAGAGTAATGGGGGGTCACCGATAGTTGTGCCCCTTCGCGTACTGCTCACCGCCACCAAGCTCGAGAGCGCGGAACTGCTTCGCCCGCACGTTCACCACCTGCTGCTCAACCTGTAGCGTGCCGCGAATGAGCAGCAGCGGCGTGCTCGAAATGAGCAGCGCATGCTGCGCGAAGCGATCGGGGGTGATGACGATGTTGATCATCCCCGTCTCGTCTTCGAGCGTGAGAAAGACGAAGCCCTTGGCGGTACCGGGGCGCTGACGGCAGATCACCAGCCCCGCCACCGCCACCGGCTGTCCGTCCTTGCCAATGTCGTGCGCTTCGCGTGCGGTGAGTACGCCATTCAGCGCGAGATGTGCACGCACGTGCTTCATGGGGTGCCCTGCGAGGGACAGCCCCGTCATGCGGAAGTCGGCTTCGGTGAGCTCCACCGGGGTGTGCGCAGGCAATGAGGCGGCGCGATCCGCTGCCGACCTCACACGTGGTGCGAGTGGCAGTTCCGGGCCACGCGTGGCGGCCATGACCTCCCACAATGCGGCACGGCGCCGGCGCTCGGGCGGCTCGTGCGCGAACATACGGTCGAACGCGCCGGCTTCGGCCAACCGACGCCACGCGGCCGTGTCGAGGGTCACGCGCTGCACGGCATTCTCGATGCTGGTGAAGGGGCCGTGGCGCAGCGCGGCTTCGAGGCTTTGGCGTGCGCGGGCGCCCAAGCCGCGCACGAGGCGGATGCCGAGGCGGACGGCACAGGCCTCGCGTGGGGGGTGGGGAGTGTTCAGTGCTGAGTCACAGGTGTCAGTGGTCCGTGTGCCCCAATGCACAGTGCCGTCGTTGGGGATGAGGGTACGGCCATCAGACAGCTCGAGGCTGTGATCCCAGACGCTCTTCGTGAGATCGAGGGGGCGCACCTCCACCCCGTGGCGCTTTGCGTCCTCGATGAGTGTGCCTGGTGAGTAGAACCCCATGGGCTGCGCGTTGAGGATCGCGCACAGATACTCAGGAGCGTAGTAGTGCCGCAACCACGCCGTGGCATACACGATGAGCGCGAAGCTCGCGGCGTGACTCTCGGGAAAGCCGTAATCCGCGAAGGCGTTGATCTGGTTGTAAATGCGCCGGGCGGTCTCCTCGGGAATGCCGTTACGTGCCATGCCGGCGATGAGCTCTTCGCAGATCGCGGCCATGCGCTCGCGTGAACGCTTGTGTCCCATAGCACGGCGCAGCACATCGGCCTGCCCCGGTGTGAAGCCAG
>Ga0315899_10009841_pt1 | contig 10259 bp, 5 predicted proteins | sample LakEriMetagenome_2_FD_203518 | JGI IMG/M metagenome (GOLD analysis project Ga0315899, IMG submission 203518) | Freshwater fungal communities from buoy surface, Lake Erie, Ohio, United States - Buoy 4 MA112 | ecosystem: Environmental > Aquatic > Freshwater > Lake | place: USA: Lake Erie, Ohio...
AGCTTCCACCGAATTCCAGCCTTTGAATCGCCCCGCACGGCGCCAGCGCCTCTCTCAGCGAGGTTGCCAGGCTGTCGGCTTCGATCCAGAGCATTCGGGTTTGGGCTTCGCGTGCGAGTGGAATTCCTTCCAGAATCGCCAGCTCGGTTTTTTCGCCAAACCCTTCGAGCTCGCGCACCTTCCCCGCGCGGCAAACAGCCTCCAGTGAATCGAGGTCGCGAACTCCCAGTTGATGGTAAAGCGCGGCGGCCTTTTTCGGACCGACCTTGGGGACGCGCAGCAGGTCGAGCACCGTCCGCGGGATCTGCTCGAGCAACTCCTCCATTTGGTGCAGCTTGCCGGTGGCAACCAGTTCCTGGCACTTCTCCGCCACGCTGTCGCCAATTCCCTCGTAGGCGGTGAGGTCAGTATCCTGCTCGACCAGTTCGGCAATTGCCTCGGGCAGTTCGCGGATTTTGCGGGCGCCGTTGCGGTAAGCTCTCAGGCGAAAGGGATTCGCTCCCTGAAACTCGAGCAGGTCAGCTAATTGCTCTAGCGTATCGGCGATCGTATCGTTGCTGATCATCGGTTGGTCTCCAAAACCCGATTTTGCTCGCGGAGTGGGCTTCAGGCACCAGCATAACATTCCGCTGCGGAGTTGCAGCGAAGAGCATTCGGTTTCCGGGCAGCGAGGCGGGGAGTAAGATGTTCGGCAGCACGTATGCGGACTCGGTCGTCAGTTGAGCCCACCAGCGGCGGGCTGAGGGACAGCTTGGATTGGCGAGCGGACAGGTCCGGTTCCGATCGTCTCGGGTTTTCTTTTTTGTCACAGGACGTCATGCTCCGTTATTGCCTGACGATTTTTCTCGGAGCGTTCCTGCTGTTTCAAGTGCAGCCCATCGCGGCCAAGTTGCTGCTGCCGAAACATGGCGGTGTTGCGGCGGTCTGGTTGACGTCGATGCTGTTTTTTCAGCTGGTTCTGCTGCTCGGTTATCTGTACGTCCATGGGCTGCGACGGTGGCTGGGACCGCGTGGTTCGTGGCAGGTGCAATCGCTGGTGTGCGGCTTGGGTTGCGCGACCCTGCCGATTGGCTTGAGGACCACGGCCTGGGAGGCCGGGAGTGAAATTGCCTGGCCGGTCATTGCCCAGCTGGCGGTGATGGTTGGAGTCGCATTCTTCGCGGTCTCGGCTACTGGGCCGCTGATTCAGTACTGGCAGGCCCTGTCCCACCCACAGCGCTCACCATTTCGCTTGTATGCGCTTTCCAATTTTGGCTCGCTGGCGGGACTGCTGACTTATCCGCTGCTGATCGAGCCCAATTGGGGCGTCGACCGGCAACGTTGGGTTTGGTCTGCGGGCTATTTGCTTTACGTCATCCTCGTCGCGAGCAGTGGCTGGCAGGTTCGCGGCCTGAGGACTCAGCCCGAAGCATGGAAAATCGTTGCCTCGCCGGAGCGTCCGCGATGGACGATCGTCTGCTGGTGGGTGCTGCTGACCTCGATTGCTTCCGCCATGCTGATGGCAGCCACCAATCTGCTCTGTCAGGAAGTCGCTTCGTTTCCCTTCTTGTGGGTCCTTCCGCTGACCGCTTATTTGCTGACCTTCATGATTTGCTTTGAGCGTTCGGTGTGGTATCGCCGGCGATTGGCGGTTGGCCTCCTGCTTGCGAGCGGCCTGTTCAGTCTCGTGCTGTTTCACCTCGGCACGGTGGCTTCGCTCGTTTGGCACATGCTTGGATTCACGCTGGTCACGTTTACCACGGCCTTTGTTTGTCATGGCGAGTTGGAGCGATCGAAGCCTGTCGCCGAGCATTTGACCTATTACTTTTTGATGGTGTCCGTTGGCGGGCTGTTGGGAAGTGCAGTGATTGTCCTGCTGATGCCGCATTGGCTGGTTCGCTTTTTCGAATTTCAAGGGGCTTTGTTGCTGGCGACTGGCGTCGGAGTGATGGCGGTCGTGGGCGGTCTGTGCCGGCAGCAGGGACGATTTGGCTGGCAGGCAGGCGGGTGGCTGTTCGCCGGTTTGTTTCTCGCGTTGATGTGTGTCTCCAGCGTGCTGATTGCCCGGGCAGCGGATCAGACCGAAGGGATCGTGGAACGAAGGCGGAACGAGTACGGGCTGGTTGCGGTCTCGGATAATGGCAGCTATCGCGAGATGATTAATGGCCAAACGCGGCATGGACGTCAATTTTTGAGCGGGCAGAATCGCACGCAACCGATCGACTACTACGATCCAACAAGCGGCGTCGGCTTGGCCATGCAGTATTTGCAGGCGAATGCCGGGGGCGTGGCCGACAGTTCAACGCGGCCTCTGAAAATCGGTGTGATTGGCCTCGGGGGCGGGGTCTTGGCGACTTGGCTGCGGCCCGGAGACTCGATGCGTTTTTACGAAGTCAATCCGCAAGTGGTTGCTTTGGCGGAACGCTGGTTCAGCTACTTGTCCGAGGCCCGGGGCGAAACCAGTGTGGTGGTGGGAGATGCCCGGGTCGAACTGGAGCGGGAATTAAAATCGCAGAGTCAGCAGTTTGACCTGTTAATTGTGGATGCGTTCTCCAGCGACAGCATCCCGGCCCATCTGCTGACCCGCGAGTGTCAGCGACTGTATTGGGAACATCTGCGAGCCGATGGAGTGCTCGCCATTCACATTTCCAATCGCTATCTCGATTTGCGCTCGGTCTTGATTGATTGCGGCGGTGTAGAAGGCGTTGCACCACTGTTGTTTGAACGGCGGCGAACCGGGCCTGATGTGCAGGAATGCACGTGGGTCCTGCTCAGTCGGGCTGAGGGCCTGCTGAAAGACCCGTTGGTCCTTCAATTCCAGACCCCCTGGCCGCCGGGAGAGGCGTTGGTCTGGACCGATGACTATCACAGCGTCTGGCCCCTGATCGATTGGAACTTTTGGGTTGACTGGGCTAGTTTGCGGGGGGCGCAGCGAGGGCGGGGGAAATAGCAGACCGCCGAGCGACCTTCCCGAGTGAGGACTGGTCCGAATGGCTTCCGGCTGTATTGGGCTCGGCCGTTCCGGCAACTGTCGAATCTAATTCAGGAAGGAGTTGGGATGCCGGCAGCGTTTGGGCGGAGGGCCTATTTTGGGATGCTGGCGATTTAGGCACTTCCAATTAGTGCTGAATTGGTGGATGATTTTGGGCGTCCGCAGAGGGAGAACGCAGGTTCGTGGGGCTGCTGATGGAAGAGCCCGTTTGCGATTTATTCTGTCGGAGCGTTTTCAGTGCAGGGAGTCACCCCGTCATGAGTCGAAAAGGTTCAGCGTTTGCCGGTTTGTCTGTCGCGATTGTTACGCCGTTCAAGAACGGTGAAGTTGATTTCGCAACGCTGAAAAAACAGGTTGACTTTCAAATCGCTGCCGGGACGGATTGCCTCTGTCCGGTGGGAACGACGGGCGAATCCCCCACCCTTTCGCACGAAGAACACGAAAAAGTGATTGGCGAGGTGATCCAGCATGTCGCCGGTCGTTGCAAGGTGATGCCGGGCACCGGGTCGAATAACACCCGCGAGGCCCTGCGGCTGACCCGGTTCGCTGCGGCGGCCGGAGCGGATGCGGCGCTGGTCGTGGCCCCCTACTACAACAAGCCAACGCAGGAAGGCTTCTACGAGCATTTCAAGGTCCTCGCTGAGCAAGTGGACTTGCCGATTTGCCTCTACAATATCCCCGGCCGGACGGCAAAAAATGTCGAGCCTGAGACAATTGCCCGGCTCGCCGAATTGGAAAACATCGTCATGGTCAAGGAGGCGACGGGTTCGCTCGATCAATGTTCGCAGTTGTTGAACATGACCAACCTCACCGTGCTCAGCGGCGATGACAGCCTGACCCTGCCGATGCTCAGCGTGGGAGCGGAGGGCGTGGTGTCCGTGGTTGGGAACATCGTCCCGGAAGATGTCCTCGCGATGCTGCGGGCCGTGACTGAAGACAATTGGACCGAAGCCCAGGCTTGGCACCACAAGCTGTTCCCGCTGTGCCGCGACCTGCTTGGTCTGGCCACGAACCCAATTCCGATCAAGGCCGCGATGGCCGAACTTGGTCGGGATACCGGTGAACTTCGCCTGCCGATGACCAGCCTCAACTCGGCCCAGCGTTCCGCGTTGCGGCGAACGCTGGAAGCTTACGGATTGATTGGCGTCGGCGTTGGCAGCTGATTGTCCCGCTGGCAGTTTGCAGGTGTCAGTTGACAGGTGTCAGTTGACAGGCCATTGATGGCGTGGGCGGGGGCTACTCACTTCCAGAGCTTTTCTGTTGGCCGCGATTTCCCTTTTGGAGTCTGAGGCGTCATGATCACTCCACCGTTTAACTTGATGAAATGGATTGAGGATCATCGGGACGAATTCAAAGTTCCGGTGATGAACAAGCAGTTTTACAAGGGAGCGGACGATGTGATTGTATTCGTTTCGCTCGGTCCCAACACGCGGAATGACTACCATGTCAATCCGACGGAAGAGCTGTTTTATCAGCTCAAGGGAGACATCGCGGTCCGGGTTCGACCGCTGGATGGCAGCCCGCCTCACGATGTCGTTGTTCGCGAGGGGGAGATGTTTCTCCTTCCCCGGATGGTCCCGCATCGGCCACAGCGTCCGGCAGACACGATTGGCCTGATCGTCGAGTTCCCGCGACCGGCGGGGAGCAAAGACCAGTTGCGCTGGTATTGCCCGAGCGACGAGCACCTGATCTATCAGGCGGAATTTCAGTTGGAACACATCGACCGGGATTTGCACCGGGTGATGAATGATTTTTGGAACGGTCCGATAGAACGGCGAACGTGCACCACCTGTGGCGTGACCGTCGAACGGGCCGGGGCCTTTGCCTTGGCGGGCGACCGTGAACTCCGTGCTTGAGCGGATGGCTGGGGGTTGCCCGTTCTGGGAGAAGCCGAGCACCGGGCGGGATTTGCGCCGGAACTGGGGCGAGGGGAGCCTCGAAACGGGCTGGGTCACTGTTTCATGGCCCAGCGCTGACAACCCGGATAAACTGTGTCGAATCTGCAGGTTGGGTAGTTCGCTGGTGGGTTCGGGTCTCTCGCGGGGCCTTGATCGGGAGCGATTGAGGTGGACGCTTGCTGGCGGAACCGATAAACTGACCGCGTTTTGGCGGAGATAGTGCGCCCCGCAGCGATGCTGGCTGGCGATTGCCAGCAACGAACGCAGCCGTCCGTTGGCTGTGCTTGGTCGCGGGGTGGATCGACAGGCAGGAAGCCGCTCCCGGCACCGATTGGCGTGCTCTGAACAGGATTCGATATGGCCCGACGTTTTTATTCCAAACGGATTCCGTTTTTCAATAACGTCGCGATGCTGCTGCTGTGCATCATCTTCTTCCTCCTCCCGTTTGCGTTGCGGGGGGCTCGGTTTGCGATCACCGAGATGCAAAACAACGTGGCCGACTGGTTGCCCTCGGATTTCCAGGAGACGGTCGACCTGGTCGAGTTCCGTCGCTATTTCATGGGCGACCAGTTTGTGGTGATCAGCGGCCCTTGGTGCAAGGAGGACAACCCTGCCTACACCAATTTGCGGCGAAAGATTGAGGCCGAGTCGCTCGAGTATGAAAGCGTCCTCGAGAGTCGCAATGACCAGGAGCGATTGCGGGCGGCGCGCGTTGGCGACAAGTTCGGGTTGCTCTACGCCGGAAATTTTCACGAGGAGTGGGGGCAGTACCGCGAGCGCTGGCTCAAAGGTAACAGCGGCAAGTGGTTCTACATCAATCGCAACGGCGAGTTGTATGAGTGGCTTGGCCAGAACAACGTTGTCGAGGGTGGGAAGCGATTTCTTGAGCGTTTGCTCAATGGCCGCAACATTGCCAAGGGGCGTTTGGTTGACACATTTGGCCCGCCCCCGGATGACAGCTCCGGCAAGCCGAATCCTTATTACGACAATCCGCTGCTCTTGTGCGGGCGGCCATTTAAGCAGGTGACCACTGGCCCGGAAGCCTTTGAGCAGATGGCCGGCAATGGCGGAACACTCCGAATCGGCAACTTCAGCGAGCAGGACGCGATCACGCTCGAAGCAAAAATCGAGGCGCACAAGCGGCTTAGTGGAGCTTTGTTTGGTCCAACTCCCCCGGCGGATTTTTCCTGGACTTACGATTCCCTGCTGCAGAAGCTGGACGAGGGAGCGCTGAAGAACCAGTTGCTCAGTGGCGACCTTTACCGGACGAAATTTGAAAAGTTCATTGAGCTGCAAGTCGCCGACCGCTTTCAAGGGGATCGGGCTCGACTTGATTCCATGAACAGCGATGAGCGGCTCGAATTGTGGTATCGGATGTGGGATGCGTTGGAGTTGCAACCTCCAGCCCGCCAGACGTGCATGGTCGTGACCATCAACGAACCGTTCGTCGGTGAACTCGACCGGATCGTCGGTCGGCCGATTCTGGGCAAGCCGCGGGGCCGCCTGCTGGAGTTGGCGACGGGCGAATGCGGCCTGGCCAAGGAGAACGTTCATCTGGGAGGCCCGCCGGTCGACAATGTCGCGATTGACGAGGAAGGTTCCAGCTCGCTGCTCAAGCTCGCAAGTTTGTCGGGCTTGGTGGGGATTTTGCTTTCGTACTATGCATTTCGCAGCGTTCGCGTCACCTTCATGCTGTTTTTCGTCGGCACCATGTCGGCGATTTCCAGTCTCGCCTACGTTTGGTTCGGCGGAAGTCGGCTCGACGCCATTCTGCTGACCATGCCCTCGCTGGTGTACGTGCTGGCGATGGCCGGTTCGGTGCACATGGTGCACTATTACAAAAATGCCGTCCATCAGAACGGCCGCAAACGGGCGGTGGAAACGGCGATTCGGTTCGGCTGGTTCCCCTGCTTTCTGGTTGCGTTTACCGATTCGCTCGGGCTGATCTCCCTCTGCACCAGCAATCTCAAGCCCATTTATAACTTCGGTCTCTATTCGGCGATTGCGACGATGGGGACCCTCTTCTTCATCTATACCTTTCTCCCCTCGGCGCTGACCATCTGGCCTCCTCCTTATCATCGCGAGCCGAGAAAGGGCGAGGGAGACGAACCCAAGGAACTGACGTTTTCCGATCGCTTCTGGGGCAGAGTCTGCGACATTTGCACGACTCATTATTGGCCCGTCGTGATCGCAGCAACCGTCCTGCTGGTGATCAGCGTGTTCGGCATCTACCAAATCAAGACGACGGTCCAGTTGCTCAAGCTGTTCGACAAGAACGCCAAGATTCTCGATGACTATCGCTGGATGGAGAGCAATGTCGGCAAACTGGTTCCAATGGAAGTCGTCCTGTCGGTCGACACCGCGTCGCAGCGCGAGCAGTGGTTGGAGCAACAGCGCGCGGCTCAGATCGAACGGTTAAAGCAGGCCGGGCAGCCGTTCGACCTCGAAAACCTGGAATTGGAATTCGACAAACTGGAAAACAACCTGAAGTACACCTTCCTCGAGCGACTGGAGTTGTCCCAGCGGGTCCGCAAGCATTTGGAGCAGTTCTTCGGCCCCAGCGGACTCGACATCGTCGGAGCCGGCATGTCGACGGATGTGTTTGTGCCGATGCAGATGGTCACCTCGCAGATCGAGACCAGCAGCAACCTCGACCAACGCAAGATTTTCAATAATCAGCTGCTGGAGAATCGGGGCAAGATGGTCGGGGAAGACTATCTTGCGATCGCTAATCGAGCGGCGGCTGAGGATGGCGAGTCGAGTTATTACACGGCAGACTCAAGTTACGACGGCCGGGAGTTGTGGCGAGTCAGCCTGCGTCTGGCCGGCCTGAACGACGTCGACTACGGCAAATTCGTGAACAACATCCGCGGTGTCGTCGAGCCGATTCTGCGAGCCTACGAGATGCGGACCAAAATCCTCCGCGAGATCCAGGTGGCCGCAGGCGAGCAATCGCTGACCGAAAGCCGCGTGTTGCTGCTCGGCCCGAGCCCGGATGCGACCCTGCAGAAACTCGACGAAGCTCGGCGAAACGGCACCGCCCTAAAATCGCTGGATGTCGACCAGACGTACTTGTTCGCCGATACGCTTCAGGACTTGCTGGAGAACCGTGGATACGAACCGAAAAAAGGCAAGAAGCGATACGACTGGATCGACCCGACGATGTTCAATGCCGAGCGTCCCTTCCCGGATGAGGCCAAATGGAAGGAGCTCTTTGGGAAGCACGATTGCGTGATTCTGATCTCTCCCGAGCCCCGGCTGCCCCCCGACTTCATCCAGCAGAATGCGAAGCTGTTTGTTGACTGCACCCGGCACGATTTCCCAACCGTAGAAACGAGTTCGGGTGACCCCGGTGCCCCGACCGCCATGCAGCGGAAGGTCGAAGCCAAGGAACCTGACCTCGATGTGGCAGCGATTTACACCGGTATTGTTCCAATCGTCTACAAGGCCCAGGGCGCATTGCTCAAAAGCCTGATCGAGAGCACTGCCGGGTCGTTCGTTTCCATCGCGATGATCATGATGGTCCTGCTGCGCGACTGGAAGGGCCGCTGGAACATCGGCAACTGGATGAATTTTCGCGGCGGGATGGTGGCGATGCTGCCGAACGTCTTTCCAATCATGCTGGTCTTCGGCGCCATGGGTTTCCTGGGAATTGCCGTGGATATCGGTTCGATGATGACCGCCAGCGTGGCGATGGGGATTGCTGTCGACGATACGATTCACTTTTTGAACTGGTACAACCGAGGCTTGCAGCAAGGAATGACGAGGAACGAAGCGATTCGCTTTTCCTACACGTCTTGCGCGGAATCCATGGCCCAGACCGGGCTGATTGTCGGCTGCGGGTTGTTTGTCTTCGCCTTGAGTACCTTCCAGCCAACCCAACGGTTTGGCGTCTTGATGCTGGTCCTGCTCAATGCGGCCACGCTTGGCGACTTGTTCGTGCTTCCGGCCCTGCTCGCCAGTCCGCTCGGCAAGTGGGTCGGCAAGGAACGACCCCGCCCGGAAGGAGCCGTCTTGGCTCATGAAGGGATTCAGATGGAATTGGACGAGCCTGAGGTTCAGGTGATTTCACACCCGGCATTGAAACAGGTGGGAGATACCAAAGCCGACAGCCCGACCACCGAGGAACCGCGAAGCAAGGACCGCAAACGGAAGCGGTAGCCTCTGGGCGGTTGGGAGAACGGGCTGTTGAGCTGGGAATGTGCATGGGGCAACCCCCAGAGTGCCCCCCCAGAATGCCTTGGGGGTGCCGAGCCCACGGGGCCCAGGCTCGGCCCCGAATGCTAACGAAGTCGACGCACCGCTGACGTGCACTTCGACTTGTGCACTTCGCCTTGTGCACTTTGACTCGTGCACTTCGACTGGCAGGCGACCGCGCACGTCGGTTTCCTGAGTTCGCGGCTCGACGCCAGACGCCAGTCGCCGAATACGTCGTTGTCTCACAGCTCGTCAGTCGTTTGCGGGGGAGCGATGGATCGCTTTTTCTTCCGCCGCGCTTGTTCGGCCGTAGTCGGGCAGCAAACTCCAGCAGTCGACTGGAGTTAAGGCCGTCCCCAGGCGGGCCGCGAGTTGTCCGGCAGCCGACGCGGTCGAGTCCCAAACCTCAACTGAGGTCGCGCGGTGAGCAAGCTCTTCGGGCAGTGCCGCGCGGCCCTCTGCCATGATTGCAGGCGGCCTCGGAACGCCCGTTCGTTTGGCGAATACCCGCAGGCCGCTGCCGGTAAAACGTCCTTTTGGGAAGTGTCGGGCCAATTCCGCAGCGACAATGATTTCGCGCGGAGCCAATGCCTGCGGGAGCCCGGCTTGGTCGAGCGCGAAGGGCTGTGCAAACAGTTCGCCGCGTTGCGCGTCCAGCACGGCGATGATTGGCTCTTGCAACTGCCGGCGGATTGCGTCGGAATCGCCGCTTAACTCGAAACCGCGGAATGCGATCACCTGCAGCGTATTGAGCCCGGCAATCGTCAAGCCGCTCGCGTAGGCAAGGATTTTGGCGGTCACCAGCCCCATTCTGAGACCGGAGAAAGAGCCCGGGCCAACCGGAATAACCAATCTGTCCAAGTCGCTGAGCTGCCAACTTTGGGAGCTGAGCAACTCTTGAATGGTTGGAGCCAGAAGCCTTGAACTGCCGGCCGATTCAGGCGAATGCCTCCGTTCGGCGACGACGCGTTCGCCCTCCAGCAAAGCGACGGAAATCGCTCGGGTCGAGGTATCAAAAGCAAGTGTCCGGCCTGTCAAACAAATGGCTCCTTCATGCGGCGTGCGACCGGAGTACTTTAACATCGGGCCGGACGCTCGGCAGGGATGGGCCGGAGGGAATGCTGCCGACTAACGGGAAAAAGGGCAATCACAGCCGCTTTCGCTCTGGGACGCAACCACGGGATTGCCTCGAA
>Ga0315899_10009842_pt1 | contig 10259 bp, 10 predicted proteins | sample LakEriMetagenome_2_FD_203518 | JGI IMG/M metagenome (GOLD analysis project Ga0315899, IMG submission 203518) | Freshwater fungal communities from buoy surface, Lake Erie, Ohio, United States - Buoy 4 MA112 | ecosystem: Environmental > Aquatic > Freshwater > Lake | place: USA: Lake Erie, Ohio...
TGCCCTTCTCGGCGGCGGAAGCATGGGGTGAGCGTGTCCTGCGTCCGTTGCTCGATATGCCGGATACGCCGCGTTCATTGACAAACATCAACTTTCCGCCGCTGCTGCCGCAAGACGTGAAGGGGATTAAAGTCGCCCGTCAGGGCTTTCATGACTATAGTCGTGGGTCAATTGTCAAAGGTACGGACCCACGCGGATATGATTATTATTGGTTCGGTTTGCATGGCATGCTGCATACGCCGGGCCATGATACCGACCTTGAAGTCATTGAGGACGGTTATATTGCTGTCACGCCTCTCCAACTTGATCTGACACACCATGAATCGTTAGCGGCATTGAAGCTCAGATATAGCATTTGAAGCAGCGGTCTGGGCTCATGATCCTAATGCCCGAGGATTAGGAAGACCAAACCCATAACTGTGTAGAACACGATCCAATATCCGGCATCAATTGCGAATAACCGGCCTGACTTGCGCGAAAACAGGTAATTTGTGCCAATGGCGGGGGTGATATAGCCAAGCGAAATGCCCACAGATATCATCAGCGTCGAACGTGCATTGGTATCAAAAAATGCCAGTAAATGACCAAGAAACACGGCCGAGAGCACTGAAAAAGCAAAGGTTAGACCGTAAATTTTAAGCATGTTGCTGCCACGCAATTGTACTTCAGTAAATCCATGCTCTGCCATCCATGCTTTCCCGAAAAATGGCCCGTACCAAAGGCCACCAATCAGAAATCCAGTCGCGGCGGCCACCAAAATTGCCAATAGATTCGCGTTAGCCATTAACTTTCCTCCCAATAGAATTCCGCCACATGGCCAATGGGTGCAACAACCCATTTTTCTTGAAACGCGGCGATCTGCGTACGTAAGGATTCCACGCATGCCGGTGTCAGCGACGGCAACGGCACATGTGACGCTTCACATGCTGCGGTGGCGATTTCGATAAATGTCTCTGTATTCGCCGAAGTACTCCATGCATCTGCCTCAAAACATTCCACCAGTCGTTCGGCTTGTAGCAACTGCACAATATGCGTGTCAGGCAATCGGGACCGCGAAGCGCTCGCATGGCCGGCGTTTTTTGCGATAGCTTGAATCTCGGCGGGGGTGCTGCCGCGTGCTAAAGTACCCCAGAAACCGTCGCGCAACCGCAATGTGGTTTCCACAAAATAATGTATCGCATCATGCGACGTCAGGCCCTTTTTGGGGAAGGTCTCGGTCGCGGTTGAACCATCATTCCTTGATATCTCAAGATAATCAACGGTTCGCCCTTTTGTGATTTTGATCAACATTTCCGTATTGTAAGCGGTAGAGAGCAGCAAAGCCAGAGCATCCGTGACAAGCCTGCCTAAACGCGCTATGCGCCGCCCATCATGGCAACAATTATTAAAGCAGCGCCGAAAGTCGGCATGGTATCGCTTGGCTGCCCCAAAGCGCTGGTCGATAGCGAACGCATTCTCACCAAGCTGCGTGCAGACGGCTATGGTCTGTCTCCAGATTATGCGGGTGCCGATGTTGTGCTCGTCAATACGTGCGGCTTTCTCGACTCGGCAAAGGAAGAAAGCCTAGAAGCCATTGGCGAGGCTATCGCGGAAAACGGCCGTGTCATTGTGACGGGCTGCATGGGTAATGAGGCCGATGTTATTCGCGCGCGCTTTCCTGATGTGTTGGCGATTACCGGTGCGCATCAATATGAGGATGTCGTATCGGCTGTTCATGAAGCTGCCCCGCCGACACGCGGCGCATTCGTAGATCTGGTACCTGAAGGCGGATTGAAGCTCACGCCGCGCCATTACAGCTATCTGAAAATTTCAGAAGGCTGCAACCACAGCTGCGCGTTCTGCATTATTCCGTCCCTGCGTGGAAAGCTTGTCAGTCGCCGGATAGACGCTGTGCTGCGTGAGGCGGAGAAGCTGGTTTCTGCGGGCACCAAAGAGCTACTGGTTATTTCGCAAGACACATCCGCTTACGGTGTGGATACTCGGCATGAACCGCGCGAATGGCAGGGGCGTCAGGTGCGGGCGCATATGACTCACCTCGCGCGCGAATTGGGCAGTCTGCGCACCAGCGATGGCATTGCGCCATGGGTCCGACTACATTATGTTTACCCTTACCCGCATGTGGATGATGTTATTCCGTTAATGGCGGAGGGATATTTGACGCCTTATCTCGACATTCCGTTCCAGCATGCTGCGCCGGATGTCCTGAAGGCCATGAAGCGGCCCGCCAATGAAGCCAAGGTGCTTGAGCGCATTCGCAAGTGGCGCAGCATCGCGCCGGATATCGCGATACGTTCAAGTTTTGTCGTGGGCTTTCCCGGAGAAACCGAATCTGATTTTGAATATCTGCTCAATTGGCTTGAGGAAGCGCAACTAGACCGTGTTGGCGCGTTCCGCTTTGAACCGGTGGACGGCGCGCAAGCGAACAATCTGCCCAACCCAGTGCCCGAAGAGGTCAAGGAAGAGCGGTTCCAGCGCATCATGGCGAAAACAGCCGCAATAAGCGCCGCTAAGCTTGCGGCAAAGGTGGGACGAAGCATTCCTGTCATCATCGACGAAATCGGCGACGTGGATGAAGATGGCAGCATTGGTGCGACCGGACGGTCGCAGGCAGATGCGCCTGAAATCGACGGCCATGTTTATCTGCGTGATGTCGCTCGCACTTTGAAGGCGGGTGATGTCGTGATCGTCAATGTCGAAGACGCTGACGAACACGACCTGTTTGGCGTGGTCGCCTGATTATTTGCGCTTTGGCGGTAAGGGGAAGAAACCTGAAGTTCGGGCGACGTAATCGGCATATTCGGGGCGCGTCTTCTTCATGCCCCGTTCCAACAGCGGCTTTCCGGACCAACGGGTGAGGGTGAAGGTCAGGAAAATTGGCCCAATGATGCTGATCCATCCGGCAAGACCTGTTTCACACGCAATCAGCCAAATGCCCCACCATGTGCAGGCATCACCAAAATAATTGGGGTGGCGGGTATAGCGCCATAGGCCGGTATCAAGAACCTTGCCCTTATTTGCCGGATTGGCGCGGAATGCGTTAAGCTGCGAATCTCCGATCGTTTCAAACATTATGCCGATGATCGCAATGATTGCGCCGAAAAATGCCAGCGGACCCAACACCGTCCGCCCACCTTCGCTTGCCCAAATCCCGAGCTGCGCGGGCAGGCAGGTGATGAACAGTAACGGTGCCTGGGTGAGAAACACCGAAAGCAAAGATGTCTTGCCCCAGCTCCAGCCTTTCTTTTCCATCACGCCGCCCATGATTTTTGCATAGCGAGGGTCTTCGCCATGCGCGCGCCAGCGTGTCCATAGATGAAAGGTGAGGCGTAAACCCCACAGGCTGGTCAGCGTCAACAGCAGGTGGGACCGTGCGTCCGGCGTGCTTGATTGCGTCCAAGTCGCCCAGGCCAGTAACACCATGCCGAATGCCCAAAAGGCATCGATGAATGACACATCTCGAATTTGGACGGAATATGCCCATAAGGCAAGAATCACGGCCAGCAACGCCGCAGCATTGATAAGCATTGTCAAACCAAAATCAGTCATGCTTCGTCCCTCGCAAATATCTCTGTCATTCCTTTGGCAGGGTGCTTTGGTTTAACCTTCGCATAGATTTCTGCAACCTTCGCCATATCCGCTTTATAGTTGCCGGTTGGCCAGATCGCTGGGCCTAGCCCGCCCGTTTTTGAGCCATAGTCCATCATGCCGACCACCATGGGCACGCCTGCGCCCATCGCGATATGGTAAAATCCTGTTTTCCATGCCTTGACCGTGCCCCGCGTGCCTTCTGGCGCGATGGTCAGCATGAATTCGTCGCGACGGCCGAATTCGTCGATCATCTGCTGCACATAGTTTCGGTTCGAACTGCGGTCTACTGGAACGCCGCCCATGTCGAGCATGAAGTTGGCAAATGGCCAGCTGAAAAGTGAGGTTTTGGCCATGAAATGAGGCTTTATTCCCAATTCTTCAGTCAGTCCTAAAAAATAGACAAAATCCCAGTTGCTGGTGTGTGGTGCGGCGATGAGCACGAACTTGCGGGGTTCCGGGACCAAGCCATGCGCCCGCCATCCCCCGTGTTTATACATACTGACCAGTACCCGCCGGAACAGCCGGGACAACCAGCTTGGCTGGCGTTCATTCAACGACATTAAGATAATCCTCCCCCATCTCTCACATAACGCCGTTACAATGCATTTCAAACGGCTTGTTTCGCAAATACGCAAAGGCTAGGCATCCGGACGCAATAAAAACCAAGGCGGGAATTTACATGTCGCAACATGCACACGGTGCCACCCCAGTCATTTCTTCGACCGGTTTGTTCACCCCATCGGATACCATCAGCAACGCGGAACTGGTTGCGAGCTTCAATGCCTATGCCGACCGATATAATGCAGCCAACCCGGACGCAGAGCCGCTTACGCATAGCTCGGTTGAATTTGTCGAGAAAGCTAGCGGGATAAAATCCCGGCACGTGATCGATAAGCGCGCCATCGTTGACCCTGATATCATGGAGCCGCGTTATTCCGAACGGCCAAATGACCAGATTTCGTTAATGGCGGAAATCGGTGTCGCGGCATGCCGTGATGCGCTGGAGCGCGCCGGGCGGAACATCGAAGATGTAGATGCCGTTTTATGCGCTGCGTCGAATATGCAGCGTGCTTATCCTGCCATGGCAGTGGAGATCCAGCATGAGCTTGGTATGCAACGCGGCTTTGGCTTCGACATGAATGTTGCCTGCTCTTCAGCCACGTTCGGTATTCAAACTGCTGCTGACTATATCCGCTGCGGTAATGCGCGCTCGGTATTGGTCGTAAATCCCGAAATAACCTCAGGACATCTTAACTGGCGCGACCGCGACAGTCACTTCATCTTTGGTGATGTCGCTACGGCTATACTGGTTGAGGCGAAGGATATGGCGCCCGCGCAACATTGGGAAATTCTCGGCACGCGTCTGAAAACCCAATTCTCGAACAATATCCGCAACAATTTTGGCTTTCTCAACCGCGCGCATGGGCAGGGTCCGGTCAACCAAAGCGGACCGCGCAATGACAAGCTATTCGTTCAAGAGGGCAGGAAGGTGTTTAAAGAGGTCGTGCCAATGGTCGGGCAAATGATCATTGAACATGCCGAAAGCCTGGGCTTATCTGGAAAAAATTTACGCCGGATGTGGCTGCATCAGGCCAATACGGGTATGAACAGACTGATTGCACAAAAGGTTTTGGGGCATGAAGCGAGCGAGGATGAAAGTCCCACTGTGCTCGATACCTATGCTAACACATCAAGCGCCGGCTCGATTATCGCGTTTCATAAACATAATGAAGACCTCACTGCAGGAGATATTGGCTTAGTATGCTCGTTCGGCGCAGGATATTCTGCGGGCTCGGTATTCGTGCGGAAAGTTGCTTAATCTACTGAGCTGCTGGTTTACGAGGTAAACCCGGCCGCTAGTTGACGTCAGCGATCAATTCTTTGCGCAATCCGGTCTGTGATGGGTTGTTCAAGTCTGTTTTTTTGCCCTACAAGCGCGCTGGCGACGGCTATAAGCTCGTTAGTCGAGTATCATCGCCAGCAAAATGTAAATCAAAACCGGCGAACCAAAGCCGGCAACTGTTGCGACGGCGAAGATCAAGCGAATGATCATGGCATCCATGCCAGTCCAGTTTGCTAGGCCAGCGCAAACGCCAAGAATTTTCTTGTTGGCTTTATCAAGTGTTAAACGTGCCATTAAATTGCTCCCTAATTCCAAAAAGCGGATTTATGTTATGCGATGAATGCTGCGGCAGGCGCAACTGCGGGTGCCACGCTGATGCCGATGGTAATGAATGCGCAGATAACTGCTGCGAAAGCCGATAGAACTTGTGTGCGTGCATATTGTGTCATGTTGATTTCCTTTTCGATGTTCCGGACCATTCCGGCTATACGAACTACTTTGCATAGCCCATGCCATAATAAATTTATCCATAAAAAACAATATATTATACTGTGCATGAGGGTATCACATTGTTGGAATAAATTCATATATTGGGAAATTGTACCAATATTTGGGAGTGATGGAGTACCAATAGCCGCTTGACCAAAAGTGGCTATACTATAGCAGACGCATGATATGACGCTGTCGCGACTGATCCTGAATGATTTTCGCAATCATGCTGCGCTGGACATCCGGTCAGGGACGCAGTTCATTGCACTTCACGGGTCAAACGGGGCCGGTAAGACCAATATCCTGGAGGCAGTGTCGCTTTTGGTGCCAGGCAGAGGTCTTCGCCGGGCCGCCATGTCCGACATGGTACGCAAAGAGGGCAGCGGCGGCTTTGCCATCGTTGCGCACGCTGGCGGCAATGTGATTGGCACTGGAGTTAGTGCAGAGCAGCCTGAACGGCGCAAGGTGCGAGTTAACGAGAGCAATGCTACAATAAACAGCCTTGCCGAATGGCTGTCCGTCATCTGGCTAACTCCAGCGATGGACCGATTGTTTGCGGATGGTGCAGCCGCGCGACGGCGGTTTCTGGATCGCTTGGTATTGGCGATAAACCCGGGGCATGCGCGGCACAGCAGCCGATATGAAAAGGCCATGCAACAACGCAACCGGCTTTTGGCGGGCGGCATTGCCGCCGACCCGCTTTGGTTAGATGCTCTTGAGGCGCAGATGGCGGAGAGCGGAAACTTTATTCAGGCGGCCCGTGCGTCGGTCGTAGAGGCGTTGAGTGCACAATTGCAGATGACAGCGTCCGGGCCATTTGCCACGCCGCAAATCAAATTAGTTGATAAAGATGCAGCTGCAGACGGCGATCTTGCTTGTGCTTGGCGCAAGGGACGTAATCGGGACGCGGCCGCCGGGCGCACGTTGGTAGGCCCTCACCGTGCTGATCTTGAAGTATTAAACAGCGCTTCAGGGCAGATTGCAGAGCAATGTTCAACAGGAGAGCAAAAGGCTTTGTTGCTCTCGCTCATTCTCGCGCACGCGGCACTTGTAGCGGTCCTGCGTGATACGCCGCCGATATTATTGCTGGATGAGGTCGCAGCGCATCTCGACCCGTCAAGACGCGCTGCGTTGTTTGGGTTGTTGGCCGATACGGGCGCGCAAGTCTGGATGACTGGAACGGAGCCCGAATTATTCAATGGAATTGGCGTTTCAGCCCAGTTGTTAACAATTGGGCAATGATAAGGCGGTCCTGCGATGAAGGGACGCCCGATTAACCCGCTTTACTAGGCTTTTTCGCAGCACTCTTCTTCGGCGGCTTCGGTTTGGAAGCCTTGGGAGGGGCCGGCGTTACCTCAAAGACAGGCTGGCCTTCCTTGATACGCACAGCAACTTCACCGCCATGGACAAGTTTCCCAAACAACAGCTCTTCCGCCAGCGGCTGCTTGATTTTTTCCTGTATCAGGCGACCCATCGGTCGCGCGCCATACAGCTTGTCATAGCCACGCTCGGTCAACCAAGCGCGGGCTTCATCATCCAGCTTGATGTGCACATTTTGGTCGGCAAGTTGCAGTTCGAGTTGCAAAATGAACTTGTCGACAACGCGTGCAACGACTTCGGTCGGTAGATATCCAAACGGCACAGTGGCATCGAGGCGGTTACGAAATTCCGGTGCAAACATCTTCTTAACGGCTTCGTCACCCGCGTCTTCCTTGCTGATGTTGTTACCGAAACCAATGCCTTCCTTCGCCATGTCGCTGGCACCCGCATTAGTTGTCATGATCAAAATGACATTACGGAAGTCAACTGTTTTGCCGTGATGGTCGGTGAGGCGGCCATTGTCCATCACTTGCAAAAGGATATTAAACAGGTCCGGATGCGCCTTTTCAATTTCGTCGAGTAACAGGACGCTGTGTGGGCTTTGGTCAACTGCGTCAGTTAGGAGGCCGCCCTGATCAAAGCCGACATAGCCGGGAGGAGCACCAATCAGACGGCTAACGCTGTGACGCTCCATATATTCGGACATGTCAAATCGCTTGAGCGGAATGCCAAGGATGGAGGCCAGTTGCCGCGCGACTTCGGTTTTGCCGACGCCAGTCGGGCCGCTGAACAAATAGCTGCCGATTGGCTTTTCGGAATCGCGCAAACCAGCACGGCTGAGTTTGATAGCGCTCGCCAAAACTTCAATTGCTTTATCTTGCCCAAATACCACACGCTTTAGATCAGCTTCGAGCGTGCCAAGCGCAGTTTTGTCATCACTCGAAACCTGCTTCGGCGGGATGCGGGCAATGGTGGCAATCACTGCCTCAATTTCGCGCGCGGTGATGAGTTTGCGGCGCTTTGATGGGGCGACAAGCATCTGCATGGCCCCCACTTCGTCAATGACGTCGATGGCTTTGTCGGGTTGCTTACGGTCATTGATGTATCGTGAAGACAATTCCACTGCGGCCTTGATGGCATCGGGGGTGTATTTAACTTTGTGATGCTCTTCAAATGCACTGCGCAAGCCTGCAAGGATTTTTATCGTGTCCTCAATGCTTGGCTCGTTAACGTCAATCTTCTGGAACCGGCGCAGCAAAGCGCGGTCCTTTTCGAAATGGTTGCGGAACTCCTTGTAAGTGGTTGAACCGATGCAACGGATGGTCCCGCCTGACAACGCTGGCTTTAGCAAATTTGATGCGTCCATCGCCCCGCCGCTTGTTGCGCCCGCGCCGATGACGGTGTGGATTTCGTCGATGAACAGGATTGCATCTGGAAGCTTTTCCAGTTCGGACACGACCGCCTTCAAGCGCTCTTCAAAGTCACCGCGATATCGCGTTCCAGCCAGCAAAGCGCCCATGTCGAGCGAATAGATTACGGCGGGTAACAGAACCTCAGGCACCTGATTTTCAACGATGCGTCGGGCAAGACCCTCTGCAATCGCAGTTTTTCCAACGCCCGGCTCTCCGACATAAAGCGGGTTGTTTTTCGACCGGCGGCATAAAATTTGGACGGTACGGTCAACTTCGGCCGCACGCCCGATCAGCGGATCAATACGGCCCTGTTTCGCTTTCTCATTCAGGTTGACCGTGAATTGATCCAGCGCACCTTCTTTCTTGTCCTTTTTCGCCTTGGCGTCTTCTGGCTCTTCGTTTTTCTGCTCAGCGCCGGCGACCGGCCGTGGTTCGGCTAGCTTGCCGTCCTTGCCAATGCCGTGGCTGATGTAAGATACAGCATCGAGCCTGCTCATATCCTGCTGTTGCAAGAAGTATACGGCATAGCTCTCGCGCTCCGAAAACAAAGCGACCAGAACATTTGCGCCAGTTACGACGTCTTTTCCGGAACTTTGGACATGCAGAATCGCGCGTTGAACAACGCGCTGAAAGCCACTTGTCGGCGACGGGTCAACCTTGCCCTCCACGCGTAGGCTTTCCAACTCGGTATCCAAATATGTAATGATGATGTCCGAAAGTTCGCCAAGCTCGACACCGCAAGCCTGCATAACTTTCGCCGCGTCCGCATCTTCAATGAGTGCCAACAGGAGATGCTCCAGAGTCGCGTATTCATGCGCGCGGTCGCCTGCATGCTTCAATGCGTTATGAAGTGTGGTTTCCAGCGACTCTGCAAATGATGGCATAATTTGGTCTCCCTAAAATGAGTCGCTGCACGATCTCTACTCTATATCGGCGCGGCCTTCGGTGCTTTCAAGCATGATGAGAGAGATAACGGTTTGGGTTCCCGCTTTCTTAGCATTGGCTCGCTATGAGTTACTTTTTGAACAACGCGTCGGCAACGCTTCTGTGCTTGCTTGCAAACGTAATTTTGCCTTCGCAGCGCGTGATTTCGGCCTTTAGCGCAGCGATCCGTAACTCAAGTTCCGCAACTGATAGGGCGTCAATATCCTGCATGACAAGATTGGCCACAGGATCGTCGCGCCGGCGCGGCAGATTTTCGTCAATATCCATAACGCATATTTTACCGATGGGCGGTTGCTGTCAATATGAAGCTTGCTTAAAAGGCCGGATAATCAAAAGGGATATGGCACAGATGGATAAGCTACCGGAATTAATGACCGTAATCGAGATTTCGACGCCGGGTGGACCCGAGGTGCTTGTCCCGTCATATCGGCCGCTACCGATTCCAGGTGTGGGCGAAGTACTGCTGAAAGTCGCTTATGCGGGCGTAAACCGGCCTGACGTTATCCAGCGCAGGGGGCTTTACCCCGCACCTCCTGGGGCGAGCGATCTGCCCGGGCTTGAAGTGTCGGGAACAGTTGTTGCGGTGGGCGATGGTGTTGACCCGACCATAATCGGTGCGCGTTATTGCGCCTTGGTCTCGGGCGGCGGATATGCTGAATATT
>Ga0315899_10009843_pt1 | contig 10255 bp, 9 predicted proteins | sample LakEriMetagenome_2_FD_203518 | JGI IMG/M metagenome (GOLD analysis project Ga0315899, IMG submission 203518) | Freshwater fungal communities from buoy surface, Lake Erie, Ohio, United States - Buoy 4 MA112 | ecosystem: Environmental > Aquatic > Freshwater > Lake | place: USA: Lake Erie, Ohio...
ACCCAGCCAAGGTTCGCGGCACCATTTGACCAAGCTTGCAGGTCTGTGGTTACACCGATGAGGGTGGGGTTTGCGGCTGGATCGCTATTTGCAGCCGCAACGCCGATTTGTGAATCCCAAGCCAGGCGTGCTTCGGCATCGTCTGCTTGAACGGACGGTAAGGCATTCCGTGGAGCAACAGCATTTCCGAATGTATTCCAAGTTTCGGTATCGGGGTTCCAATCGGTGAGCATGCGGTGCAGTGTGGCACCGTCACCACCATTTTTGGTGTGGAGAACTAATCGAGCCGAGAGAATCGTTGCTCCCAGTGGGATTTGGCCGGTAGCATCCCCGAAAAGGTTATCGAATCGAAGCAAAACTTGGGAGTTCGCGGTACCGCCGTCCCAATCCACCAGCAGGCCTTCGGTAACTGGATTGGCACCCACAGGAAGTGGATTGTCGGGTTGGTTTTCAGCGAGTTGGATATCACCGGCACCCGAGTAGATACCTTGTCCGTAATCGACGCCCTGTTGGAATGCGAATCGGCGAGTAAGGGATTGGTCGACTGAGTAAACCGTCTCGGTGCTTGTTCCTCCATCTCCGTCCGTGAGTTGGAAGGTAACGCTTCGAGTGGCTGGCCGAATTCGTTGACTTGTTGTAGCAAATACCACGGAGCGAGCTACTGCGTTAGTAGCTTCAATCGTCGCAGCGCTATTGAAAGTGACTGTAAGTGGCCGACTCGCACTTCCTTCAACCCAAGTACCAATCACCACGCCACCGAAAAGAACTTCGTTTCCGTTTAAGGAGACTTGCCCGGCTGCAGAACCTACCGAGCGAATGAAGAGTAGGTCCTCTGATGAACCTTGAGCGAGAGAGACGGTCAAGACACCGTTATCGAAATTTAGCGAGTCTGGATCAGCGATACTGAGTTGGCCGTCAATGGTCACTGGCACTGCACCGCTTGTTGATACCGAGTAGAAGATCGCGGTGCGAGATGCGGTGATGCTCGGGGCATCATTTACGGCTACGACTTCAACGAGCGTGAAAGCTTCATTGCTCAAACCACCTGACGGGCCTCCATCCCCATCATTGACTTGGAATTTTAGTCGACGGTTCGCGGTGCCTGGATTTTCGGAAGAGCTGGAGAACGTGATGTTCCGAATCAACGCTTCGGTTGCTTGTGGGGTGGCATTGGTATTCAGATCGATGGCGAGAGGCGATGAGTTGGTACCGCCCGAGAGGATACCGATCGCAACCCCCCCGTAGGATACAGTGTTTCCAGAGATACTGATTTCCCCCGAAGCCGTACCTTGACTTCGAACTCCCAAAACGTCAGTGCTTTCAGCATTTTCAGTGATAACTACCGAGAGGAGACCTGAAGCGAAGTTTGCTGAATCGGAATCGGTAAGTGTGGCCGTGGAAGCGACAACAACTGGCGCAGCGTTTTCGGTGTAGCGCGTTGGTCCTTCGGGAACTGTGATACTCGGAGCATTGTTATTGCTAACGGCGACCTTGAGCGTCACGAGTGTAGAGACACTGACAAGATTCAAGTCGGTGGCCTTGTAATTGAACGTGACGTCACCAGCGGTTCCGTTGTTCACGTAGGTAAAGGAACCGTCGATGTTGAATACGAAAGAGGATGCATTTGCTGGATCTACGGAATCTATGATCGCCCAAAGCAGTGAATTCGCTCCGTTGGGATCCGAGTCATTACTTAAAACGCCTGCGGGAGCATTGACCGTTAGGGTGCCACCTGGCTCAAGAGTGTACTCATCGGCATTGGTTGATGGTGCTTGGTTTGCATCACCGGGAATATTCACGGCACCTGGAGTCAGGATGCCACCTTCGGGGAAATTAGCGCTACGGCTTGCTGCAACGCTGGTGTACGTTAAGGAGGAGTTGGTTCCCACAAGGTCGCCACTGTACCAAGCGTTTGCACTGATCGCTCGATTATCGTGCAAGAACCGAGTCGCAGCCCCAGGTGGAAATGTTGCTGCTTGGGTTAAGATCGCGCCATAAGCGATGTCCCCTGCACCACCATCTACCCAACCGACAGCATCGATCAGTACTGCTCCTGAGGGCAAATTAAGTACGCCGTCATTCTCCGGATCCAGATCAGAACCGATAGTAATAGGGGTTGGACTTTGAATAATCGCGAAAGAGTTCGATCCGTTCTCTAAAGCTCCACCACCTGAATTGAAGGTTTCCGGTCCGATAACAACCGTTGTCTCAGGCGGAATGGCATGCCCAAGTCCATCGGCCTTGATGACGAGCAATCCGTTAGAACCAAGTTGGCTACCACCAAGACTCACAACCACATCCGCTAATCCTTGGCTCGCGGAGTCCCCTTCGATGGATACGAAGTACAGGTCTGTCAGCGTGCGACCAGGAATACCTTTGATTTCTACGTATTCAAAGGGTGTGTCTGTTCCAGCGGCATCCGCGAGCACTTCGTTAAGCAGTAAGCCGGCGAAGACTTTTCGAGCTTCGAGTGATTCGACATGCAGTTGTCGAGCTCTTCGCGCATTGCGACGGGAGCGTGCGGAACGAGATTGAAAATCGAGGAGGCACGCTGATTTACTGAACAAGTTGCGAAACATAGACAGCCTTAAAAAAAGAAAGGTTAAAAAGCTCAGACTAGCTTGGATGGATACACAATGTCGTCGAAGACGATTGCAGGCATTGCAGCGATTACAACAAACCGACCACAAGAACCCGTGAAGATCTCATTTGTATTTGCCGTTTGATTTGATGAAGAATCCGCACGGAAGCAGTTTTTTCGTATGCCTAGACTAAGGCTGCGAGCAGTCCGATTTCAGGTCGATTGGAAGCGTACGCATCGAGGCTGCTATGTCGATGAACTTCTTCGAATCGCGACCATAACAAGCTGGTATGCTCGTCGCATCTTGGTTCGACTGAACGCTATCTGCCCCCTCGTCTCCCTCACTCTCGGATTCTCCTTTTGACTTTGGGAGAACCATCAGTCTTTTCTTTCCAGGGATGATCCCAGGCTTGCGACTGTCGAACATCAGTCGAAACTTCCCTTTTTCATCGGTGACGCCATAGGAGTAAATGAAATCCTCTGTCGTCTCGAGCCTCAACTCGACATTTCCAAGTGGCTTGCCATCGAGTGTCAGGGTTCCAGTCAGATCAACTAAGCCTAGCTTTGAGTAATCCGGTTCGCTGGTGGTCGAGCAACCTATCGTACCCGCCAAGCTCCCAAGGGTCATCATGCTCAGCATCAATGCGTTCTTGCGCAAAGCCATTGCCAACATCATCGCAAAGATCCCTTTCGAAAAGGATTTGGGGACGAAAACTTGGTGCTAATCAGTCTTGGTAATCAAGGGTTTCAGCACCATTTCGCGAACCGATCGCACGAACCACATTGATGTCGGTGTTATCGCTCAGGAAGAAAACAGACCCATCGCATTTGCTCAAGTTGGTGCCCCCGACGTGGAAACTTCCAAAGGCAACTTCCATGAGATAGCCATTAGTTGCAGGCCTAGTCACTGCAACGTTTGGCGGAATAAGGAAACTTCCAGCAGCTTCGGTGAACTCTGTTCCTCCTGTTCCTCCTTGGCAATTGCATGGATCGATTTGAGGGCTACCGAAAGCCCACCAATCCATACCTTGACCATCTTTTGAGAAGTCCGGATCCGTGCGTGATTCTCCGAGGAGAACGGTGCCAGTGAGCCCATCAGTAATGTCGCGAAATCGCACACGGCTACATCCATAACCGGTGCCATCGAGATTCATCTCTTCGAAGGATTGGGTGCCCGATATCGTGCGTGTTGACGCGTCGTCGGAACTGACGCGACTGCCGCCGTTCACTCGATAGCTGATTGGAATTCGTCGCTCGATCCCGTTGTAGTTAGCGGGTTCCAAATTCGGGCAACTCGGACACTGAAAGGACGAGACGACTGTTTGACAAGCGCGGTAGTTCGGGCTCAGCGGATTATCCCAATTTCCGATCCCGGTTTCCTGAAACAAGAGGGTATTGTAAAGGGATTGCTGTTCGATTTGAGGAAGGATCGCGGCGCTCCACAACGCACCGTGGTTCGTCCAACCTGATGGCAACCGCTTGAAGGCAGCTTCGTAATTCATCATGGCCAACGAGAGTTGTCGCGTATTGCTCGAGCAACTCATTCGCCTCGCTGCTTCCCTTGCTGCTTGTACTGCTGGCAAGAGCAATCCGACTAAAATACCAATGATGGCAATCACGACGAGGAGTTCCACGAGAGTGAAAGCCGATCTTGGTAGTCGGACATTGTTCGGGTTCCGACCAACGCTACGATTCCTAGTCATCTAAACAAATATCCCTGTTGCGAGTCACCTTCGTTGCGCGATAGACCTAACGCAGGTCCGCGATTGTGAAGAAAAGGGTATCAATTCCTAATCGCTTAGGGTTAAGGAAGGATGAAGAGTCCGTGAAGGGTGTGTGAGCAAGACAAAAAGCAATCCTCGATTACTCATTCTCGATAGCTCAGTACAAGTGGCTCAATACAGATAGCTACATGCACAGTTCTACCTGTGGCGCTATTGCGGTTGTTATGTGCCTTGCAGAATCTCGATGGCGTTGTCGAACGCTTCTCCACGACCGACGAGAAGTGAGATCGGTTCCTGAGTGATCGGGTGTCTGAAGTCTAGTCGCATGGCGGTGAGCATCATCCGATAGATACCGGTTCGCTCGTAGAACATTTGATTCCAGCGATGATCACCATGGCGATGATCCCCGATGATCGGATGTCCGATGTAGTTCAAGTGCCGTCGGATTTGATGCCATCGACCCGTCTCAGGTCGAATCTCGAGCAGCGCGAACCGAGATGTTTCGAAACCGGATGCGGGCCAAGGGACCTCGAACTGCTTTAAACACCGAAAATGTGTTACCGCCTCTTGGCCCTCATGAAGCCCACTCTCTCGCTCTTCGAAGTACTTCGGGTGTAGCAACGGCCGATCAACCCGCAACTCCAAAGGCATATACCCCCTGACTAACGCTTGATAGTGCTTGATGACTCGGTGCGCCATAAACTGCTCGCCGAGTCTCGATGCGACTTGGGAATTCGTCGCCATGAGGATCAAGCCTGCGGTTGGGCGATCAAGTCGATGAATCGGGTAGAGGAATTGACCAAGCTGGTCTCGAAGGGCTTGAAGTAGGACTGGTTCATCTTCAAGGGTATTCGCTCCGCGATGGACCATCAGTCCGGCCGGTTTGAATACGGCGACTAAATCCTCGTCGCGATAGATCACTTCGATCGGTTGCGCAAGTCCTTCGACGATAAAATCCTGGCTACTTTTCATCGAAACTCCAAGCTTTTCTCAGGATCGCTGTTCTGACGTGCGTTGCCGATGGGGATCGCTTTATTTTCCCCGATTTTTTGTTAAGATTCTTCGGAAATAGGGAAGAATATCGAGCCATACTATCCTCTCGATTTCTTTGACCTTTCATCATCCATGGGATCCTCACCGGCCCTTATGTGACCGATCCTAACGTGCAACCCCTGCAATGCTTCAAAATCTCCGCAAACTTCAACTGACCGAGCAGCAGCGAAATGGAATGCGCGCTGCCGGCAAGTTCAATGCCCAACTCATGGACTACATCCGCGAGCACGTGCGGGCCGGAATCACCACTTCCGAAATCGATCGGCTTGTGCATGAATACACGATTTCGCACAAGCATACTCCAGCTACGCTTGGATACCTAGGGTATTCGAAGAGTTGCTGCACCAGTGTCAACGAAGTGATCTGCCATGGCATCCCGAACGACTACGAGCTCAAGGAAGGGGACATCGTCAATGTCGACATCACGAGCATTGTCGATGGATGGCACGGAGATCAAAGCGAAACGTTTTTGATCGGACAAGTCACCGATTCGGCACGCGCGGTCACGCAGTGCGCTTTTGATGCAATGCATCGCGCAATCGCAGCGTTGACCCCCGGATGCCCTGTGAGTGTGATCGGAGAAAATGTAGTAGCGGAAGCTGAGAAATGGGGATTTTCTGTTGTACGGGAATATGTTGGACACGGTCTAGGAAGACGATTCCATCAGTACCCAAACGTCCCCCACGTGCCAGACCGCAAAAGTCGGCAAGACCCTTTGCTTCCCGGCATGTGCTTTACTGTCGAACCGATGATCAATGCCGGTACCCGCTTCACGAAACTCGATACCCGCGACAACTGGACGGTCAGAACCCGCGACGGCAGCCTCTCCGCTCAATTTGAACACACGATCTTAATGACCGAAACCGGCCCCGAAATCTTGACCTCCACCACCAATGGACCAAAGCCCGGTCACAAGTTCTAAGGTCATCTCAAAGAACAGCGGCACGCAACCTCTCCTATCTCTGTGCCTCTGTGCCTCTGTGTTTCCCCCTTCCCCCTCACCCCTTCTCTCATATTGCACCGGCGACCGAATCGACTTACACTATTACACAAGTTTGTGTACTAGTTCTCAAGCGACCACGTTATTTAGAGTACGAATGAAAAAGTCTTCATCGGGCTTGCCGGTATGCAAGACGGTATGCAATACGGTGCCCACTCGGGCAGCCGGCCAAAGAAATACCGAGGCTTGCTGCGGCGAGAGACAGGGGCTGCACGCTCGGCCCTTGCTCTCGCCTATCCAAGCCGGTGGCCTTGCTGCCGTATTCAAAGTACTCGCCAATGACACCCGCTTGCGATTGCTTCACGCACTTGTTCGCTCCGAAGAACTATGCGTGACGGAACTCGCTGCGACCTTAGGAATGAAAGCCCAAGCCGTGTCGAATCAGTTGCAGCGATTATCGGATCTAGGCATTTTGAATTCGCGTCGTGAAGGTAACAACATCTACTATCGCCTTGTCGATTTATGTGTTCGTTCGTTGCTCGATCAAGCCATGTGCTTGATGGAAGAAGTCAACGACAGACAATCTCCTGCGAAGACACCCAAGCTCACAACTGCCCCTCCATCGAACTCATTGAAAAGTCGGAGATAACGATGCTTCCAAGTCCGTGGCGGCAGCTGCTAGCTGAATTCCTAGGTACCTTTTGTTTGGTATTCGCGGGCACTGGCGCGATTGTAGTCAATGACTTTAGCCAAGGTGCCATCACACACTTTGGGATTGCGACCGCTTTCGGATTGGTCGTCTTCGCTATGATCTACGCCTTCGGCGAGATCTCGGGAAGCCATTTAAACCCCGCAGTAAGTATCGGTTTATGGGTTGCGGGAAAGTTCGATGCGCGACATTTGACAGGGTACATCCTTGCCCAGTGTGCTGGTGCTGTGATGGCAAGTCTCGTGCTACATGGCGTATTCCCAGATCATCGCACGTTGGGAATGACTCTACCTGCCGCAGGTCAGACAAGTGCCTTTCTGTTCGAGATCATTCTTACATGGATGTTGATGCTGGTAATCCTCAATGTTACCCACCCAACGCATCCGCATCGATCCTTTGCAGGTTTCATCATCGGGGCTTTTGTGGGCTTAGAAGCCCTATTCGGCGGACCTGTATCGGGAGCATCGATGAACCCAGCCCGATCTTTGGGACCAGCCTCAGTCAGTGGAAATATGCTTGATCTGTGGATCTATCTTATCGCGCCTGTCATCGGATCGATTGGAGCCGTTTTTACACATCGATTGTTGATGGCTACCACCGAGCCAGACAAGTCGTCGGTTAACGTTGTCCATAAAGATACTCTTAAAGGGGATTGATGAAATGTTGATGCAAGAATTGATCGAGTATCTCTCAAAACAGCAACTCGGAGCTTTGGAGATCGCGTTGCCAGGTGGAGAAACGCTACCGGAACATTTCCACATCACCGAAGTTGGGCGGGTGCGCAAGGACTTTGTCGATTGCGGTGGTACACCCCGGCAAACAGAAGCTTGCGTTTTGCAAGCTTGGGTTGCCAACGATGTCGATCATCGATTAACAAGTCACAAATTAGTGAAAATCCTTGAACTCGGAAGCAGCTTGTTCCCAAGCAAAGATGTGCCAGTAGAGATGGAGATCGATCGCGGAACAGTATCCCTTTTTTCGCTTCAACGAATCGAAAGTTCTGCGGAACAATCAACACCCATCTTCCGCTTGGTACTCACTTCAAAGCACACCGAGTGCCTAGCCCCTGATCGCTGCGGAGTGGGCTTACAAGTGTTATCCACAGGAAGCTGTGCACCCGGATCGGGTTGCTGTTGAACGGGCGAAAGTCCTTTCCTAGCAATACGTAGATGAAAATACTGTGTAGTCTGAAAGTACGGTTTCGTATGATAAACTTTAGTGTCTCGAGGTAGGGATCAAATGGCCAAAAAAGTCTTGTTTGTGTGTGTGGAAAATTCAAATCGTAGCCAGATGGCAGAAGCGTTTGCCCGCATGCATGGGGGTGCTCAGATCGAAGCTCACAGCGCTGGTTCACGTCCATCGGGAAGGGTCAACCCAAAAGCTATAGAAGCGATGCGCGAACTGGGTTATGACTTAACTCAGCATACATCAAAAGGGCTCGACTCGTTCAATGGGAGCGAAGTCGAGGTTGCTGTGACGATGGGCTGCGGCGATGAATGTCCACTAGTCTTGGCCAAACAACGCGTTGATTGGAAGATACCTGACCCGCGTGAAATGAGCCCTGAAGAGTTCCGAGGTGTACGGGACTTGATCGAACGCCAAGTCAAATCGCTGATCGAGCAGTTGGCTTAGCAAAACCGATCGTTGTAGGCTGCGACTAGATGGTTGGATTCCCATCGGAGTGCGGGAATCCTTGGATCGGTATTGCTTGCGCAAAGCCCCGCACCCAGACTCCAGTTGTAGGATGCAATCGGATAAGTCGAAAATCGGGAAGACTGGCGAGCATATCGATGGTCGGACCAAACCGTTCCTTCATCGCATCGATCAACGCTTGGCTCTCTAGCGTCTGGCGCGGCATCTCGTGAACATCGCAGTCATAGCTAAGCCGCTTCCTCGCGAAAACGTTCACCGAATCTTTTTCGTCAGCGATAAACATGACGTGACAGCGTGCAGTACCGAGTATGTTTGCGGTATGTTTTGCGAGTTGGCTGATGAGGATAAAGAAGTCGCCGTTGGATTCAACGAACGGAGCGTAGCTTGCATTCGGCTGCCCATTGCTCGAGAGCGTACCGAGGATAACCGTTTTCGAGCGTCCGACGAATTCACGCAATTCGAGATCATGTTCGGTTGCTGGTCGATGATTAGGTTGTTTCGTCACCGGTAAGTACTCTATCTTGGGCTTTGAGGACTAGATGTTTAGCGTTGGGGTCAGCACCCAGACACAAAAAGGATGTTTACAGGTCTGCCAACCAAGCGTCGATTTCCGCATCGCTCGGCATGCGCCAATCCCCGCGAGGGGAAAGCGAAACCGATCCGACCTTGGGGCCATCCGGTACGCAGGTGCGTTTGAATTGGGACGTGAAGAAGCGTTTGAGGAAGACGATCAACGTGGTACGGATTTCTTCATGGGTATACGGGCGATCGAACTGTGCTTGATCGGCAAGGAGCAGTATCCGTTTTGGTTCGGCTCCTGAGCGAACGAAGTGATAGAGGAAGAAATCATGAAGCTCATACGGACCGATCGTCGCTTCCGTCGACTGAACGATTTGCTGATCTGCCGAAAGTGGAAGTAGCTCTGGGGTTATCGGCGTGTTGAGGATGTCGATCAAGATCTTGCGAACGGGTGGTTCGACGAGGTGCTCGGCAACATACTGCACGAGGAATTTCACCAAAGTCTTAGGGATCGAGCAATTCACGTTGTACATCGACATGTGATCTGCGTTGTAGGTGCACCAGCCGAGTGCAAGCTCCGACATGTCGCCGGTCCCGAGTACGAACCCTCGATTCATCAAGAGCATCGTCCGCATCCGTGCTTGGACATTCTCGAAGACAAGATCATTGCGTTGATGAGCGGGAAGATGTTCAAGTTTCCGTTGAAGGGACTCAGGATTAAGTCCACCGAGATCGATCCCGAAGGGGCGGTGTTTGAGCGCGACAAACGACTCGAAGCAATTGCTACGGATATCAATCGTCTCGGAGGTAACCCCCAGGAGTTCCATCAAACGTTCTGCGTTGGATTGCGATTTGCGAGTGGTGCCGAAACCAGGCATGGTCAAGCCGTGGATGCGGGAGGTTGGCAATTCGAGTTGTTTACACATAGAGACAGCGACAAGCAAAGCTAGTGTGCTGTCGAGACCGCCGGAGACACCGATCGTCCAAGGGAGAGACTCCGGCAATCTCGCGATCCGTTTTGCGAGCGAGGCGCATTGGATTTCAAAGACTTCGGCACAACGCTGGTGAAGTTCGGT
>Ga0315899_10009844_pt1 | contig 10253 bp, 13 predicted proteins | sample LakEriMetagenome_2_FD_203518 | JGI IMG/M metagenome (GOLD analysis project Ga0315899, IMG submission 203518) | Freshwater fungal communities from buoy surface, Lake Erie, Ohio, United States - Buoy 4 MA112 | ecosystem: Environmental > Aquatic > Freshwater > Lake | place: USA: Lake Erie, Ohio...
CAGAAGGCCAGGGGCTCATGCGCTGACGGGGAGCAAAAGGCTGATGCTCACAGGCTCGGATTCGCCATTTTCAAGCCTGTCGGCCATGACGCGCAGGGCCAAGATCTCAGCCCTTGACATTGCATCTACAGCAGAGTTGCCATACGAGAGAACACCAGGGAGCTCAGGGACCTCTGCGATCCACCGACCGTCAACTTCTTGCTCGCACTCCAATGTAAAATTCATCACCAATGCACAGCTACTACCAGTTTAGCAACACCTCAGGGCAATGGCGCCATCACCTGTTGCATGGCTCTGTATCCTTGTCAGGGATTCGGCTAACGCTGGCCATCACCTGGCCGCAGAAAGCTCGCGGTTCGGGGAACTTGCTGGGCTTCGGCGAATTGAAGGGGGCGGGTCAGGTGCATGGCCGTGTTAGACACCCTCTCTACAAACTCGACCCTAGCGCTTCGCTTTACGCTTTATCCTTTCCACCGCGGAGCGAACCTCGTCGACCAGCATTCTCCCTTCACTCGCAGCATCAACAAGCTTTTCTTCAAACTTGACAACCGTATCTTGATCATAAGGATCATCGATATGTCGGCAAACAGAGTGCAACGCCTCATTTCTCTTGTCGCGCTACACATGCAGTCGCGCTGCCAGCATTTCAACATGCGGATCATCATCTTTAGCGTACTTTCTGAATCTATCAATCAGTGAACCAAAAGAATCGCGTGGCCCTGCCGAAATCCCCTTGGCGGAAAGAACCGACAATAGGCGCCCCGCAAGAATGCTTTCCTGGATTGTGATTGCCTCCATAAGCCACCCCTCCTCCATCGCCTCATCCATTCGACTGAATGCATAACGGTACCTAAGGTGCGCTCCAATCTTTTTGGCTGAGTTGGAGTCCGTTGATAGGTCAGTTAGCCCCATTGGTTTAATTCGGTAAAATTGATGATGAGATAATAGTGTGTCTAACGCTGCCCCTGAGTGGCAGGCAAGGAACTTGAGGTGGCAAAGCTGAGAGCTGATGGTGGCCTGTCCACTCGAGGGGCTTGTTAGCTAGTCCAATACGCCTGTTACGGCCAGACAGTCTCATCAACAGTTATCGTATTCTTATTATACTTATCTGACGGTCTAACCACGCCTACGATAATGCTGGTTACGCCTCTGTCTTGGGAAACGTAACTTGCAAGTTCTGACCTCTCATCGTTTGAGAGTACATTCCAGGAAGCACGAGGAATCATCATCACCTGCCTGCCTCCCCAGGTTGTGTAAATAGACTTTGAGATTGTGACCGTGCCATCTGGATTGTATCTATCAATGCCCCAGTAGTCGCATTGCTCCTCAAGGCGATCGGCAATCCGTTTGCCATTTATGCTTGACTCGCTAAGTCCGGCGGGCCGCGCATCTAAAGCCTGGGATGGGGTGCCTAATTCTTCTTTAATCTTTTGTTCATTGCTCTGGTGAATCCCATTAGCGACAACTGCCACAACGGCAAATGCCATAAGACCAAGGGCTCCGGCTCCAACCTTCTTGCTTGTTCGCGGAAACATTGCAATAGTTCCGGCGATTGCGAATGGCCAAAGAAACGGAATGAACCAAGCCGCGATAAGCAGAATTAATGAAACATTCTTCTTGTTCTCGAGAGAGACTTCGTTGTCTCCGCTACTTCTCTCGGGCTTTTCGGATGGATCTTCGGTCATTTTCTTTTTGTTGTAACTATGTCAAGAATACAGACGCTACCATGGCTATGCTATTTCTGTCGACAGGTACAGCTAACGCTGGCCATCACCTGCACGCGAAGACCTGAGGCAGAAGCGAGCCCATGGGTGTGGTGATTCTGCGGTGGCGGGTCAGGTGAATGGCTGTGTTAGAGAGTGGCAGGATTGTCAGGAACAAGCAGGGCCAGAATCCTGGCTGTAACCGTCGCCAGAACATCAGACGAAGCACGCTCAATCAGCTTCGCCTTCCTGGCACGCCAGTCAAGGCTCTTCAACTGATCTGCAAGGACGACACCGACAACATCACTGCCCTCAGGTATTGCCACTTCAAACGGATAACCCTTGACGCGTGAGGTAACTGGACAAAACAAGGCCAAGCCAACCTTCGCGTTGTAGGCCTTCGGCGAGATCACCAAAGCAGGACGCCGTCCAGCCTGCTCACTACCCGTCTGCGGTGTGAACTCCAGCCAGACCAAGTCTCCCCGATCAGGGACATACGCAGCAGTCAAGAGAAGATCTCCGCACCGACAGCAGAGCCCGTATCGATAGAGGAATGAAGATTCTCCTCTGAGACCTCTGCCAAAAGATCGTCGAGGCTGAGGCGAGCAGGAACCGACGGCTTCACGACAAGCTCGCCATCCTTGGCACTCAAGCTAACTTCAGAGCCAGCGCCGAGGCCAACCTCCTCAGCCAGGCCGCGCGGGATCCGCACCCCAAGACTGTTTCCCCATTTCTGGACCCGCGTCTGCACAGCAACTTAGCGGCTATACAGGGACTATACCAGCTCTGGTCCGCAAGCGCTTCGTCCCATCTCTCTAACGCTAGCGATCACCTGCCCGCAGGAGCTGTTGCAAGGTCTATTCACTGGGTGCATACTCCTTGGGTGCGGGGCAGGTGTATTGCGTCGTTAGCCTGGCCGCTGTAAGATTCAAAAGACGACTTTTCTTTAAATGGATCTTACGGACAAGCCATCGCCACAGGGCAAGCGTGATTCAGAGATTAATTATGACGCTCTATGGCAGTATTTTCAAGACGGAGGGCGTGATATTTGGAATGAAAGTGAATCGCTTTATCTGGGGTCGCTTGATCCAGGACCTCAAGGCGGAGACTATATCATCGAGGTAAATGGTCCGAAGGAGTATGGAATTTACTTCTGCAAGGATCGGGATGATCTCCCAAGATTAGTTCAAGATTTTGTAAGATATGGGGGCACAGTTTCGTCAATCAAGAAAGCCCTGCAAGCAGAGTAAGCAACCAGTCATGCATCCAAGAAAATAGTTGATACCAGCGATAAAGATCCTGCGCAGGTTGCCTCTGTGACTGCAAAGTTAAGTCGCTAACATATGTAGACGCAACTCACAAAGATACATGGCGCATGTTTGGATGACGAGAGCTTATCATCTTCACCCAGCTTCTTGACATAGATCCTGCGATTGGTCGTGAAAGCTATAATGCTGGAGACTGCTTCTCAACTAACAGGCTTAATTGTGACTTCTCTGATAGGACTAAGGCTAACGCTAGCCATCACCTGCCCGCAGAGAGCTGTAGAAAGAGCCACCCTGAGGGAAAGGTGAATCTGCGCTGGCGGGTCAGGTGTATGGCCGTGTTAGCTGGTCATCACACGGACCCGCGGCGCTGGAGCTCCACGAAGCAGCCCTTCCACGCTGAGATCCTCATCAATCGACGGCCAGTGAATGCCAAAGCCAGCTCCGGCAACCTCCCAATAATCCCGATCCTTCTGAGAAGCATGCAAAAGTCTGGGATACCAGGCCAGAGGAGCAGAAATTGTCCTCCCGTCCTCAAGCTCAACAACCAGAATGTCATCGGTTGAACTGACATGCGTCACACGCGCCCCAGGGTTAACCATGAAACTCCTCCCATGCTTTTACCAGCATAGCCCTGTTGTCGCTCACAAGCCGCTCGATGTCCCGAAGCTCGGCCGGCTTAAATCCCAGGCTTGAGGTCAGTGCTACAGGGTTCAACCACATCTTGCAGCTTGCTCGATCACGATCGACGTGAACATGGGGCGGCTCATTGGGTTCGTGACTATGGAAATAAACCCGGTATGGCCCGCTCCTGAGAATTGTCGGCACCGTCCTGAAGGAAACTTCTTCCAGCCTACCTAGGCTAGGCATCTGATGCAGCTAACGCTGGCCATCACCTGGCCGCAATGAGTGCATCCAACGAGCGCCCATGGGCAAAGAATGTGAGCGGTGGCGGATCAGGTGAATGGCTGTGTTAGCCGATTTCACGCGCATCTCAGAGATCGCTTGGTTGAAGACCGGTGTTCTTTGCAATGCGGGATAACATTCTCGGGCCGATCTCCTCGCCATCATGGAATGCAAAGACAAAATCAGGATATCCGGCACGTTGAAGAGTCTTGTGTGATCCTGATTGGCGCTTTACACGCCACCCGATAGCCTGTAGGACTGCCAGCACTTTCTTCGCCTTGACAGAAGGCCAGGGGCTCATGCGCTGACGGGGAGCAAAAGGCTGATGCTCACAGGCTCGGATTCGCCATTTTCAAGCCTGTCGGCCATGACGCGCAGGGCCAAGATCTCAGCCCTTGACATTGCATCTACAGCAGAGTTGCCATACGAGAGAACACCAGGGAGCTCAGGGACCTCTGCGATCCACCGACCGTCAACTTCTTGCTCGCACTCCAATGTAAAATTCATCACCAATGCACAGCTACTACCAGTTTAGCAACACCTCAGGGCAATGGCGCCATCACCTGTTGCATGGCTCTGTATCCTTGTCAGGGATTCGGCTAACGCTGGCCATCACCTGGCCGCAGAAAGCTCGCGGTTCGGGGAACTTGCTGGGCTTCGGCGAATTGAAGGGGGCGGGTCAGGTGCATGGCCGTGTTAGACACCCTCTCTACAAACTCGACCCTAGCGCTTCGCTTTACGCTTTATCCTTTCCACCGCGGAGCGAACCTCGTCGACCAGCATTCTCCCTTCACTCGCAGCATCAACAAGCTTTTCTTCAAACTTGACAACCGTATCTTGATCATAAGGATCATCGATATGTCGGCAAACAGAGTGCAACGCCTCATTTCTCTTGTCGCGCTACACATGCAGTCGCGCTGCCAGCATTTCAACATGCGGATCATCATCTTTAGCGTACTTTCTGAATCTATCAATCAGTGAACCAAAAGAATCGCGTGGCCCTGCCGAAATCCCCTTGGCGGAAAGAACCGACAATAGGCGCCCCGCAAGAATGCTTTCCTGGATTGTGATTGCCTCCATAAGCCACCCCTCCTCCATCGCCTCATCCATTCGACTGAATGCATAACGGTACCTAAGGTGCGCTCCAATCTTTTTGGCTGAGTTGGAGTCCGTTGATAGGTCAGTTAGCCCCATTGGTTTAATTCGGTAAAATTGATGATGAGATAATAGTGTGTCTAACGCTGCCCCTGAGTGGCAGGCAAGGAACTTGAGGTGGCAAAGCTGAGAGCTGATGGTGGCCTGTCCACTCGAGGGGCTTGTTAGCTAGTCCAATACGCCTGTTACGGCCAGACAGTCTCATCAACAGTTATCGTATTCTTATTATACTTATCTGACGGTCTAACCACGCCTACGATAATGCTGGTTACGCCTCTGTCTTGGGAAACGTAACTTGCAAGTTCTGACCTCTCATCGTTTGAGAGTACATTCCAGGAAGCACGAGGAATCATCATCACCTGCCTGCCTCCCCAGGTTGTGTAAATAGACTTTGAGATTGTGACCGTGCCATCTGGATTGTATCTATCAATGCCCCAGTAGTCGCATTGCTCCTCAAGGCGATCGGCAATCCGTTTGCCATTTATGCTTGACTCGCTAAGTCCGGCGGGCCGCGCATCTAAAGCCTGGGATGGGGTGCCTAATTCTTCTTTAATCTTTTGTTCATTGCTCTGGTGAATCCCATTAGCGACAACTGCCACAACGGCAAATGCCATAAGACCAAGGGCTCCGGCTCCAACCTTCTTGCTTGTTCGCGGAAACATTGCAATAGTTCCGGCGATTGCGAATGGCCAAAGAAACGGAATGAACCAAGCCGCGATAAGCAGAATTAATGAAACATTCTTCTTGTTCTCGAGAGAGACTTCGTTGTCTCCGCTACTTCTCTCGGGCTTTTCGGATGGATCTTCGGTCATTTTCTTTTTGTTGTAACTATGTCAAGAATACAGACGCTACCATGGCTATGCTATTTCTGTCGACAGGTACAGCTAACGCTGGCCATCACCTGCACGCGAAGACCTGAGGCAGAAGCGAGCCCATGGGTGTGGTGATTCTGCGGTGGCGGGTCAGGTGAATGGCTGTGTTAGAGAGTGGCAGGATTGTCAGGAACAAGCAGGGCCAGAATCCTGGCTGTAACCGTCGCCAGAACATCAGACGAAGCACGCTCAATCAGCTTCGCCTTCCTGGCACGCCAGTCAAGGCTCTTCAACTGATCTGCAAGGACGACACCGACAACATCACTGCCCTCAGGTATTGCCACTTCAAACGGATAACCCTTGACGCGTGAGGTAACTGGACAAAACAAGGCCAAGCCAACCTTCGCGTTGTAGGCCTTCGGCGAGATCACCAAAGCAGGACGCCGTCCAGCCTGCTCACTACCCGTCTGCGGTGTGAACTCCAGCCAGACCAAGTCTCCCCGATCAGGGACATACGCAGCAGTCAAGAGAAGATCTCCGCACCGACAGCAGAGCCCGTATCGATAGAGGAATGAAGATTCTCCTCTGAGACCTCTGCCAAAAGATCGTCGAGGCTGAGGCGAGCAGGAACCGACGGCTTCACGACAAGCTCGCCATCCTTGGCACTCAAGCTAACTTCAGAGCCAGCGCCGAGGCCAACCTCCTCAGCCAGGCCGCGCGGGATCCGCACCCCAAGACTGTTTCCCCATTTCTGGACCCGCGTCTGCACAGCAACTTAGCGGCTATACAGGGACTATACCAGCTCTGGTCCGCAAGCGCTTCGTCCCATCTCTCTAACGCTTGCCATCACCTGGCCGCGGAGAGGGTGGGCTGCAGCTGCTTAAGGGCATCAGTGAATGACCGGTGGCGGATCAGGTGAATGGCATGGTTGGAAAGTGCTGTTCGCCTTCAAAGGAAATCTTTCAGGATGGCGTATCGACTCAACAGACAGGTCAATATCTAGATCAGGCCAATACAGGTGGTCAGCGCTAAGACGCAAGACGTTGAGGATCTGCTGAATTGTGGCTACCTTGAACCAGGGGAACTCGGAATACGGAAGTGCTAGCTCCTCATCGTCAATAAGTATCCAGATGCAATGGCCGGAAACATTCGTGACCTCAGCCCCCAAAGTGGTTGTTCCAGGCATCAATGATCTCCTGTTTGCGGGTCTCGACGAGGCGCTCTGCCTCTTTCATCTTTGATGAGCTTAGCCCAATATTGCGGGCGAGCTCAATGGAAGGTTCTAACCAGAATTTAGCCTCACCATCTGGGTGAGTGACATGGATGTGCATACGGCTTTCTTCTCGAGAGAAGAAGAAAAACCGAAACTCGCCTTCCCGGAAGACGGTTGGTGACAAGCGGGACCCCCATCTACTCGATTCTCAGCATAGCCACGCTTCTGGAACCGGGACAGCAAATAGCTTCAGCATCACGCTTCACATGTGAGGGCTGATGGCTTGGTGAGAGGGCTGTTTGCATCTTTCCAACGCTGGCCATCACCTGCCCGCAAAGAGCTTCTGGTGAATATTCCAAGAGGCCATAGCGACTTTGAGGTGGCGGGGCAGGTGCATGGCTGTGTTAGACGCTATTTCAATGCACATGCACATAGAGATGATCACGAAAGAGGAGCAAATATTTGCGGATGCACACTCGAGGAATCAAGTTAAGTTTAGAAATCAATCGAATCTCGCATAGGAAATTCCAAGCTTTTCCATCTCAAGCCTTAGCCATTCACGCTCTGCCGCAGAATCTTCTGCTTCCGCCTCACGAACCCTTTCCCTGATTTCCATCTCAAGACAACCATCACCTAGTAGCTGACAGATTAACTTTAATGACTTGTAGATACGCCTGGCATCTTTTCCAAAGCTATCGTCTTCATCCTCTATATCAAATTGAAGCAACTCGTCGTGAAACATGGCAATAGATTCGGCAGCAGCAAGGACGCCATCTAGAACACCCGAGTATGAAACGATCTTAAAGTTGTCAAAGGCCTCCTTGAAGATCCAAAACTCATCAGAGCACTTTGTGCAGATTAGTTCAAGCTCTGTGGATTCGAGAGAAGTGAGGCCTCCATCAGCCTCCTTGGCACACTTCTCATAAAGAGCATCCTGCCAGTTCGTGTATGCCTTTTGATAACCAATTGAAAATCTCAAGCCATCGGCTTTAGAACGGGGTATATGGCGTTCCCACTCATCAATGGCCTTTTCTTCTAGGCCAAGAAGTGCTGTAATGCTCTCGACCTCGTGAGGGAGTAGGCGAAAGTACTCGGTTCCAGCAAGCCTTGCATGCTGAAATTGTTCGTGAAGATGCTTTTCTACAATACGTGGCTTGGATGTTCTTATCGTCATCAGAACAGCAGATGGTCGCAGCTCTTTCATTCGCCTTTCAAGATCCGAAGTAATGCCTATCTTGAAAAGACCTTCTATATTTGCCTCAATGAGATAGACCCAGTCCCCCTCTAATTCTTTCAGAGAAAGATCTACTTGGCTCACATCATCCATTGGCGCGCTTTAATTCTACATGACTTGTTAGCACAATTCGCCAATAATGCCAAGCACTCGCAACGCCCCTAAACGAAAGGAAGACCATTTTGGGGCTCGGTGATGCGGAGATTAAAAGAATGCGTCTAACGCTGCCCCTGAGTGGCAGGCGAGTAGCTGGTAGCGACGAAGGGAATAAGTGGCGGCCTGTCCACTCCAGGGGCTTGTTATGCCATATGAACCGCAAAATTGCCGAAGTACCTTTTCAACGACTGTGCTATTTGATCTCGGCATTCACTTTTCGCGAGCCGAACCACAAGCTCTGGAAGACCTCCATTGGCAAGGCCGAGCGAAGCGCTTGCTTGGGCAGATAATGATTTGCGATTGTACAGTCCCAAAAGGCCTTCATAGTCCCTTGCAGACAAGACCTGATTGAATTCAGTCAACGATTGAGAATATATGGCGCTAACATCAATCCCGGTTGCAACTGCCTGTAATGCCGAGGTCAACTCGGCGACTCCTTTTGCCCTTTCATTGAACATGTTAAGCTGAAATCGGATTTCACTTGAAGCACGTAGTGACACTTGAGTTTCTAGTTCACCTTGCAATCGAGAAAAAATAGAAGAAGATACCGAATCAAAGTCCGCGTTAACATCACGAGCAAGCCGGGCGCTAACAATCGCAAGGATTTCCTTTGTGCAAAATAGGTTCTCGACCTCAGCAACTGATAAAACAAAGATTGAGTCCTGCTCTAGCCTCTGGATTTCTGCGGTAACTCGTCTATCGCGGTCAATAATACCAAACACTTGTAAGTGATGAAGCTGAGTATTGGCTTTTAATGCCTTGACCGATTGAATTACCTGGCTACAGCTACCCACAGGTATTACTAGATAGTTGCCAAGAACTGAAGTGTAGAGAGCGGTATCGAAACTTCCAGAAACTCCTTCAACAAAAACGACTGGCTTTCTGCTACCCAGCACTTCAAGTAGCAATTCTTCGGGGATGCTTTCGTCTTGCCTTATTAAGTCCCAATCCCAGTTAATACCATCATATGATTTCAGCCAAACCTTGGTTGCCTCTTCCATTGAGGAGGCGAAGTCAACGTCATGGGTAAGATATATAAAAAAACAGTCGGGTCTCTCTTGTTCGATCTTGTCCCACAAAGGCGCTTGAACAGATTTGTGAAGATGTAGCTCTGGCTCATCAATGATGATGATTGCATTGGCTGGCGCAGCCAGGCATTGTCCGATAAGATAAAAAATAACGCGCTCTCCGTCACTCATCTCCGACGAGTTGTAGACGCTTTCTGGAGAACCGCTTGTCTTTGTTTGGATTCGAAGGCCGCTAATTACTAGTTCTCTATGCGGAAGAATTGATTCCCAGGCCTCTTTGACGATATCAAGCTTTGTTTTTGGGGGCTCTATTCGGATTGTTGAAGATCTTGATGCAGCAAGATACTTTGTGCTTTCTTCAATATGGTCCGAAAACAGGAAGACCATCAGCTGCTGGTAATCACTCAGAAGGCTTATCGCGGGCTTCCCCTGCCATCTATTGCCTTGTTTGTATCCGACAATGTTATTTTGCTCGATTGCTCGTTCGTACCCTGTCCACAGCTCAGAAGTTGCCAAGTCAAGTGACTTTGGTGTTGTTGAGTCAGGCATTGCCAAGGATTTCTGAGCAGAAATCCGATGTACCCCTGCGCTGTGCGGAGAACTAAATTCTATCCAGGTTCCTAGTCGGGTCTTTCCAGCACCATTGGCCCCAACTAGGGCTTCCTGAGAAAGCCCCGATCGCCTGCGCCGCAGTGGATCCGAGCGGTTTCTGCCGGTAAAATGTGCACAAATCGGCCTGTTTGGGCTGAATAGTCGCCCAGAGTTTTTCCACATGTATCGA
>Ga0315899_10009849_pt1 | contig 10252 bp, 9 predicted proteins | sample LakEriMetagenome_2_FD_203518 | JGI IMG/M metagenome (GOLD analysis project Ga0315899, IMG submission 203518) | Freshwater fungal communities from buoy surface, Lake Erie, Ohio, United States - Buoy 4 MA112 | ecosystem: Environmental > Aquatic > Freshwater > Lake | place: USA: Lake Erie, Ohio...
AGCCCGAGTGAAGATCTTTCACACATAGCAAGTCTCACGATTGGTTGTTCTCGGTGAGATTTTTTCCAGAGACATTCAGAGAGCTCAAGTCTCAAGACCACACAGTGTGGGGGGTAGGACTGACACAGCAAATCGATTAATCGAAAACCATCTGTAAAAATCGGCGATTTAATCGACTCCTTCAACATCTGTAAAAATCGTGTCAATTAATTCGACATAGTTGCACCACCCTAATCAGTGTCAAACCGCCCGCCGTCTGAGTCCCCGTACAACCAGATATTACCAAACGTGCTTCCAAAAGAGGGTTGCATAGGAAAAGGAGACGAAATGTCATCCCCAAGGGCGCGCGGACGGAGACGGTATGGTGTAAGGAAACAAGGTAGTTGTCAGTGGTTGGATGAGTGTGTGTTTGTGTATACCTATGTATGTATGTATGTATCGCCTATGTATGAAGGTATCGAGGGACGTTGAGTGCAGCCTGGGAAAGGATTTGGAAGGCTTCGCGCTTCTCATTTGGAAGCGTTCGGTATGCGGTGTATTGGAGGCTCACGGCCCCTTTGCGGAGCAGCTGCATCGACTCTGCCTTGCCCGCCCATTCCTGGGCCTCGGTGATGCTCTTCCCTAATACCATCTTGCCGTCGATAGCTATCAGCACATCCCCCTTATGCACGCTGTGTCACGGGGTGCGGATCACGTCAACAGATCCGCATACATGCACACAACACGCGCATCACATCACTTGCATCTGCCCACGGGCGCGTTCCTCGGCCGTGACCTACAATGCTTTCTGTAGCCTAAGGCTAGCCTTAAGGCTGGAGAACACGCCACAGGGGATCGTAGCGGTCGGTGCTGCCGACAAGGCACTACACTTCAGAGAAAGACACACACAGAACCTGGTAGTCTGCCCATTGCTCGTCACGCCGCAGGGCTTCGAAGCGATAGAGCCGTCAAGAATGCGACTAATCTTGATCAGCCCACCATGCGTTGACTCCTCCAAGGATATGCCCCACAAATTATGAGCATAGTCCAGTTTATGGCTGCCGCGCGGCGACACTGCCGCGCGTGTCGCCAACACTTGAGGCGCTGGGCTGATGCGCCCCCCCCCCGGTTGGAGGTCATGGCGCAGCAGGCGAACTTTGTATGACCGTCCGCTCTTGGCAGAGACGAGACCCAAATCTATCCAGCTGTCCTTTGGGCCCTGATTCACCTCATCGAGTCAGATGCAACGGCACAGAAATTCCTGCAGCGCAATGTCACGGGCACGGCCAGCGACGTATTTTTCTGGCTCAAGCAAACTTACCATGAGCTTCCGGGCGAGTTGATGCGCTTCGAAATCTGCACACAAATACATCATTCAATTAGCTGTCGCTGCATCTTGTGTCTGCGTATGTGCACTGTCTCTGCAACTGATTGATTGCGCCCCATTGCGCGCGTACAAAGGAATGCTCTAGCATGGCGTACCCTCTGCGTCGAAGCCGTCGATCGATACAATTCGGTCGCCGACGGCAATATTATCGTTGAGGTAGTTGGGCTGCCCCTGCGTGTAAGAAAGCAAGTAAGGCTCGGCATGGGCAACGCTGTGCACACAACACACAACACGATGTAACATCTTGGACGCGGCTCGCTTCAAAGTGTGCAGAGGTACCTGCGCCGTGCGCATGATATCGAGAACATGCTTCACTGCCGTGACGCAAAATGGGGAAGAATCTGATGTCTTCAGACCCACCCCGCAAGACTCCACACCAGAAATTATTCCTCCCACATTTAGCGGCGTGATCATCTGCGACGCAGTATCAGACAGCGCATGCGATCGTCGAGGGCCAAGAACGCTCATGGCGTGCTCATTTTCCTCACGGAGCATCTTTGCTTCTCTCTCCGCCTCCTCCGTTGACACCTTGAGCTGCTGTACGTGTGGCACAGCAGCCTGCGACTCTTGCTGTAAGGCGTTCCACAGCAGCGCATCTGAAGAGTCGCCGGTCTTGTGCATAGTCTTCATCCATTCATTCTCGGACCCTGTTCAAGAGACCTGTTATGCGTTTGCAAGCAACGGCTTGGACGCCCTTGTTCGCATGACAAGATGTGGCCTCGGAATCACCCTCGCAGGTCAAGAACGCGCACACATAATTCATTCTACTCACGTATTCGGTCTGTCTCGACGATTGTTTCTCGAAACGGCTTCACGGGTGACACCTCACTCTTCTGCAGCTGGCTATGCAAGGCATACATGAACCCCTCCGACGTGCTGTACCTGCACCGAGAAACAAGCACATAGAGCACGATCAGGGCCAGCCACAACATTACCTATCGGGTCCACACGCGAATGCTCATCACAGTGCACCTGCTGCTTGAGACTTTCCCAGGCTTTTCCATCTTTTCTGATCGCTTTGACATATTGCTGTCATCGTACACCTGGCCACCAGGAGACAAGACCTTTGTCGCCGCTGACGATTCAGACGGTTTGTTGTAAGCTGGTGAGCCGTCGCGCTGCGGGACGGCTTTCCTGACATGTTCGATCATGCAGTGCAGCGACTCGGCAATTTCATCAGTCTTGGTGTCGTGGAGAGTCTTTCTGGGCACAACGATCTCATCGCCCAATTTTTTCAGGGGAAGGTGCAAGCCTACGTGCAGTATCTTGCGTGTGATGACGCCCTTGAACAACAGGGATGAACCATCTGCTACCTGTTCGCCAATAGCTTGCGACAAGTTCATCGCGCTCCGCTCATCCTTATCATCTGCTGCAGCAGGGCGCACATTGATGTGCACGAGAACGGTGCCAGGTTCTGCACCCTCCTCACAGCCAATGTAGGAAAAACGGTCGGATCTGGCGCGGGAGCACGCTCCCAGTTCGCGTGCCAGAGTCTGCTGGTAAAGCCCGTCTGGGAATTGGTACAACAGGTCTAGATACTCTTTCAACACCAGCGTCATGCCCCAAGATGCATCCTCCGGGTCTTTGGGCAACGCCTGGACAGCAGGCGCCTCCTCCTCCTCCTCCTCGTTGAGATTACTCTCGCTGCTGCCACCCGGCAGCTTCAATCGCACAACGAATGGCATTGCGTCTCCACTCGCAACATCCAGCTTCAGCTCCGCTCCGGGCGTGAAACGGAGGATCGCAGCAATCTCGTCAATGTTCATCGCATTTGTCAGGCTTCCATTCACGGCGAGCAGCTTGTCGTTAGCCTGCGCCAATTTGCATTATTTCTCGGGTTGTCAGTGCCGCGTCAGCAGTGGGCGCGCAGCAGTGACCGCAGGGACAGCCTTTGCCAACCATCAAGCACGCAAATGCACCTGAATGCTGCCTTGCTGGGCTGCGACGGATCCAGGCACCACCGATGCGATGATGATGGCCTTATCTGTCCGTCGCATCAGCCTCAGGCCAACGTCTGTGCTGACTTGAGAGGCCTCCTGCTTCTCCGACTTGTCGTTATCTTTGAGCGGTGTGCGTTTAGGCGCAGGGAGGGGCGAGGTTTGCGAAGTTTGCGAGGTGTGAGCGGGGGCGGCTGATCTCAGTTTGCTCTTTGGTGCAGACTTGCTGAGGATGGTTTCTGGTTCCTGCTGTTCGTGGACTGGGTCGTAGTCTGAATATTCCCCGTTCACAGCGCTTGACCGCGGCCGACTGACATTGCCCTGTCGTTCAGCATAAACGAGCATAAACGCGCGCGAAAGGGCAATGTAGTCGAGCATAAATGCAAAAAGTCGCGCATCGTTCTTGAGCATATACGCAAAAAACACAAGGAGTGGGAGAAAGGATTCACAAGTCTGCGCTCACACCTGCGCCGTTAGAGGTAGTGTGGGGACTGATACGGGTTTCTGCGGCGGCGCAGCCGATCTTTGGACCTTACGCCGCTCGACCTTAAGAGGTTCGTCTGAACCGTCTTCTGGCGGTGCCGGCGGGACTTTGTTTCGCTGCTTCGACTCTGCATGGTCCAAGAATCCATCCGACTGCGGCACAGGCGGGACCTTCTTCGGGCGGTGCTCCTGTTGCGCTCCTTGGCGCACTCTCTGCTCAATCAACTGCGGCGGCTGCTGCAGATGGCTGCCGGTATTCGCGAGCAAGGAGAGAAGAAGTGAGATGAAGGCGAGACCGCACAGTGCCCCGCCCGGGGCGACACGCAGAGGAAAAAAATGATGCGGCCGACCCGTACCCGTGATGATCACTGGATGGAGTCGCCCAGGACGTGCCCCACGAGTCGGCGACCGGTAGCCCTGCCCGACAGCGGATTCATGCAGGGATTCAACATCACGCCGCGCACACTCGCCAGTGCGGGCTGCAGACAGAGATTAAACACACAGTGCCGAAATCACCTGCGAATGACGGCGGGAGGCCTCGCGGACTTGCCATCGGGCTCGCATTGCAGCTTCCTGCCAGTGGCAGGGCATGTGCGGCAAGCGCGCGCGTGCGGAGGTGTGCTGTCAAGCGAGATGGCCTCCGACAGAGGGCGGGAATGCCGTTGCAGGGGGCACATAGCGGGAGGAGCGGGGCGCGAGTGCGGAGGTGTGTTTAGACCTGCTCGGGAGCCCGGGTGTTGGATGTAGCCCGGCGAGGCAAACGGCGAAACTCCTGGGGCGAGATACCGCACTGTCGAATGTGGCGACTGAAGCATCATCTGCACTGATGAGAGCCTGCCGTGCGGTGAGACTGAGCGGGCGCGCGCCACATACATGTCATACTGCCTTTTTCCACCGCCCCCTAGTCCTTGTCGCACTCCGTTGGTGTACATGCTCGAATTTCAAGCAGAGTTCAAATTTGTTTTTTTTTCCCTCGTTCGTGCCAAAAAACCAACTGTTCGATCGTCTTTTTGTGAAAGGCAGAAAGGCGGGCGAAGCGTGCAGGCGCCCGCCATGGGCAAGAAGGACGATGCCGACTTGCAAAAGTCTGCCGCAGTGCTGCAGGCGGAGATCGATGAAAAAATCGCGCTCGGGGTCCAGAGCCAGGCCATCGACATCCACGCGTACAAGCTACCCGCAATTCCTAATGGCGTGTGGGCCGTCCGCACGCTCCGCCGCCTGCTGCTGCAAAACAACCTGCTCGAGGTCGGCTGCCGCGCGTCCGCTGCGGGAGGCAGGCGCCGCGCCCGGAGCTGATTCCGAGCAGCTCCGCGGGCTCCCGCGCGCAGCGGGGGCGCGTGCGTCAGAGTGCGTGTCTCAAAGCGCATGCCTCGAACGTGTGCAGGTAGTGCCAGAGCAAATCGGGCTGCTCACGGACCTCTCGGTTCTCTACCTGCAGGACAACAAGTGGGTGTCCCGCTCCGTTGGTTCATGCCGCCCGCCGCGTCTCGGTGCCCGCGCTCGAAAATCGCGCTCTGCGAAAAAACGCGCACTGAGCATCCCGCGCGACACACACACAAATGCCGCAGCCTGTCGGACTTGCCGCCGGAGATCGGACTGCTCACCCAGCTCAACACGCTGGCATGCCACAACAACAGGCTCAAGTACATCCCCAGTGAAATTGGCCTTTGTGCGAGCCTGCAGGTGCGATTGCGCCCTTGCAATGGTGCATGCCGGGTTGTGGCACATGGGCCCCGACCGAGGATGTGTGATGGGGCGAAAGACCACGCGATCTTGCTGGCGTACGTGCATCGTTTGACTGCTGTGTGGCAGATTTTGACCTTGAACAACAACTGCCTGCTCGACACGCCGCTTGAATTAGGGCACTGTACGAAGCTAAAGTGAGTCTGTTGCGCCGACTGGCACTGCAACGGCTCCTGCTGCAGGCCGTGTCTTTTATGACAGCGTGGCGAATCGTCCCCTTTGCAGCACGCCAATGGATCTGTGAATGATCTACCAAAAAATCGCGCATCGCATTTGTAAAGCATGACTCCATGCCACGTGATTTACGCCGACAGGTCTATAGAGCTCAAGGACAATCCCGAGCTCGTCATCCCACCTCCGTACGTCATCTCCCAGGTATCGTGCGCAAATCGTCTCCCAGATAGGACAGTATCGCTTCATTTTCCCCCGCTCGCACAGCAACCTCTGCGTGCATGTGCTCCAAGAATACGATGTGCGTGTGGCCACGAAAATAAAAAAAATCTTTCTCTGGTACGGTGCAAGGCTGACATCTTCAGAACAGGGACCGCAACGTATCTGCGAGTACTTCATGCGCTTGGGCAGGGTCAAGTACAGTCAAAATTTTGATCTCGACCTTGGCAAGTTCAGGTAACCCCCCCCCGAAAGTTTTGCATTTCGCAATATGCTGACTCCAAACGTTTTTGAATCGAACCGCGTTGTGTATGTGCACTTCTGCTTGCACTCAGGGGTGTTTTCTCTGCGGACGTGCATGTACTGCCCATTCGCGCAGTGCATCCCCTCTTTTGACCAAAAGCCTCAAATTCCACAGATTGAAGGGATTCCCTATCGAGATTGCGTCGATGGGTTCTTACCTCAGGTTGCCTTCGCCTTGTTGCCAGCATGCAGATGAACTGGCCTTTGCTACAGATTGTCCCCCAACATTCTTCCAAATGCGTCAGACAGGGTCCTTGTAAATCACTTGCGTGTGTCGTGCGAGTCAAGTGGCTTAACGGTGTGGAGGAAGCCAATACGTACTTGTCTCGCTATAGTTTCCTTCGGACTCTTTGTTTGACTGTGATTGTGCATGATTGTGCTTCAGGGAGTTGGTTCTGTCGTTGAATATCGAAATCCGGTCTCTGCCGTACGAAATATGCGAGCTTACAAATCTGGTTGTCCTCAAAATGGAGGCAGTCAAATTGACGGGACGCTTGACACAAGGCTTGGGCTACCTTACCTGTCTCGAAGAACTTATGTTGGCGAACAATTCTATTGTTGCGCTGCCGTCGGGACTGGGGAACGCGACGGGATTGAAAGTTCTTGACTTGGATCGCAATTACACTTTGGAGCTGCCTCCCACTGATGTACAGGCGAAAGGGTATCCCCAAAATTTTGAATTTATGAAGAGGCTGGCAACGAGTGAGAAGAACGGGGGGCTGGATCTCGTAAACTTCAAGTTGAGCAGCATAGAATTCTTCAAATTCGCCATTTGCGGGCACGGGGTTCAGATACTTGATGAGCCTCAGGAACGCGGACATCCGTGGACACAGGTCACTGCACTGAACTTGTCTGCAAACAGGCTCGCGCAGCTGCAGGAAATAATCGGGGATTTCGTATACCTCACGTCACTGAAATGCAATGGCAACAGGCTCTCGATGCTGCCCGACTGTTTCACTCGGCTTACACGCCTGCAAGTGCTACATCTTGCCGATAATTCCTTTCAGGAATTCCCAGCAATTTGCTGCTTCAATGACCAAGGCAACTGGGTCGAGGAGAAGAAGGGTGTGGGGTTTGATGTGAGTTCCCTCGGCATAGATGAGTATGAGGTCAAAACTGTCTGGTCTCCGGGCATTCCCCATCAAGCTTTGACGGATCTAGATATGAGCGGCAATCAGCTGCACAACATCCACAAGGCTGCGGCGCGTGTTTCGCAGCTGGTTTCCCTCAATGTAGCCAAGAACAAAGTGTCAAAGTTGCCTCCAGATTTCCGCGACATCTTGAGTCTTGCAATATTGGATATTTCGTACAACGACTTCAGCACATTTCCAAACGACGTCTGGTTTTGCACCAACCTCACCATCCTACGTGTGGCGCATAACCGCATTAAGGAGATACCGTCGTTGATTGAGAATTTGAAACTTCTCGAGGAGCTTGATCTGTCCTTCAACAAGTTCACTGATCTGCCCGTGCAAATAGGCACCCTCAAATACATCACCAAGCCACTGTTCACGGGTAATACCTTGAAGGGCATCCCGCACAATCTGACAAAGGGTGGGGATATTGCGATCATGTCATTTTGGAAAGCCATGGTCGAATCCAAACGCACAAAAAAGTTTGACGTGTCCAACACTGGAATGGTTGACTTGCCAACTCAAATCGAAAACATGACGTGGCTCAAAGATCTCAACCTATGTGACAATGGGCTTGTGCGCATTCCTCCACAAATTGCCGCTCTGAATTTGGTTGAGCACCTCAATTTGGCGCGGAATCGTCTCACAACGCTCCCGAAAGAGGTATGCGTGTGTATGTCACTGCACGTCAGCCTTCTTATTACATCTCCGTGCTCTTGTTTGCACGCGCGTGCACAAGACCACACACTTACACCCACACCAAACCCATTGCACACGCAGATTGGTGGCATGCGCATGTTGCGTTCACTTGATATCACGGGAAATAGCGTCCGAACGTTGCCACTTGAGCTGGGTTTGTGTCAAGATCTTCGTGAGCTGCAATATGAAGAGCAGACGATCGTCATGCCAAATAAGGAAATACTACGATTGGGCGTTCGTGCAATGACCATTTACCTCCGACGACTGCTGGAAGCTCTGACAAAGCGCTGTCTGGCGCTGACTGGTATGGGCCTTACCCAGATTCCCAAGGAAGTGTATGACATGATTGACCTCAAAGAACTTAGCGTTGACAAAAATGCTATCTATGATATTGAGGGGGGAATCCTTAATTTTGATGAGCTTGAGGTGCTCTCTGTGAACATCAACGAAGTGCAAGACCTGAATTTCTTACTCGGAGATCCCCGAAAGCCTCCTTGGGACAGGCAACGCCTAGGAATGCTCCGAACACTCCAGCTCCGAGGCAACCGAATTGAGGTGTTGCCGCCGGAGATTACCCGTTTAAAGTCACTCAATTTGTTGATGATGGATAACAATAAGCTAAAGGAGCTGCCAGAGTCGATAGGGAAGCTCCAGAATCTCGAAGGTTTCTCGGTTTCACATAACGAGCTGGCGTGCATTCCTGACACCATGTCAGACCTGGTGGAGCTGAACGCCTTCGATGTTTCGCACAACGCGCTTGTGTCACTGCCATTCGCCCTGGGGAAGATCTTAGACTTGACCAGGTTTGTCTTCAAGGAGAACCCACTGCTTGAACCGCCGATGGAGGTGGTGGTCAAAGGTTCAGATTTTGTTCTCAACTATCTGGACACCTGCTGCAAGGCATTCAAAGATTGCAGCATTGAATTGTGTGGCATCGGCTTTTATGAAATTCCGCGCGAAATTTGCCGTATCACATCTTTGACGAAGATGAATGTTTCAGATAACAAGATCAGCATAGTGCGAAATGAGCTGAAAGACCTTGAGCACCTCGAGATCTTAGACCTGTCTGAGAACAGCTTGAAGCATTTCCCCACCGTCCTGTGTAGTTTATCTCTATTAAGTGATCTGAAAATCGGCCACAATAAGATCACACGGCTGCCAGTGCAGTTAGGCCGCCTGTCAAATCTGAAGAAGCTGGGGTTGGATGGGCTTCAGCTCATACAACCGGCGGCGGAGATCGCGAATCTCAGCGCGCCAGGGATAGTTGAATATATGCGCAAGTTCTTTCGCGTTGACAAGGGCGAGAGCAGAGAGCTTGACATCTCGAACGTCGGGTTCCGCAAGTTTCCACGCGAAATTGCGGTGTTGGGAACGCACCTCACCTCACTGAGGCTGGATGGCCATCAAATTCAGGATCTTACATACGAGATCGGGGCGCTAATCGAACTCGAACGCTTCACCGCCGCTAATAACCAGCTTTTGAACCTGCCCTATGAGCTGGGAGCACTGCGCAAAGTGGAATATCTCGACTTTTCGCACAACAGCATCAACAGCTTTCCGAACGTGCATCAACTACGAAGTCTCACGTACCTGGACGTCAGCCACAACTTGATGAGTGCACTGCCGTTAAACATGCGGCGATGGACGGCGCTGCGAACGCTCAAAGTCACAAATAATGTTCTTCAAACACTTCCAGAGCCGCTGGGAGAACTTGAGCGGTTGACTGTCATCGATGTGTCCAATAACCGGCTGACAGCTTTGCCAGGTAGCAGAAGCATTTGCCGCGTCTACTGTACTTACTTTACTACTAATACTTTACTCCAACACTTTACTACTAATACTTTACTAACACGTTACTACTAATACGGTGCCAGGTAGCATGAAGCTTTTGACGCGTCTGGGCAAGTTGCACATGAAGAACAATTCATTGACCAAAGTGCCGGGTGTGGTGCCAATGCTGACTACTTTGGTGGAGCTCTCCATGTCAGGCAACCGCATTTTGGCGCTGCCCCCTGCCCTGTGCTTGTGCACGGGCATTCAATCACTCGATGTATCCTACAATTTTTTGATTGCACCGCCGGCTGAAACACACGAAGGCGGCATTCGTTCTGTTTATTCATATCTGGGCTCATTGTACATAGCGCAATACGACAAGCAGCTGCACCTTACCCACTGGAATTTGCAGGGGTTTCCGCTGG
>Ga0315899_10009850_pt1 | contig 10251 bp, 9 predicted proteins | sample LakEriMetagenome_2_FD_203518 | JGI IMG/M metagenome (GOLD analysis project Ga0315899, IMG submission 203518) | Freshwater fungal communities from buoy surface, Lake Erie, Ohio, United States - Buoy 4 MA112 | ecosystem: Environmental > Aquatic > Freshwater > Lake | place: USA: Lake Erie, Ohio...
CCTCTCCTCCCTGCGCGCAATCTCCTTCTTCTGCATCTCCTTATTTCCTTTGGGACAAGTCAGCCAACCATGTCCCAACTGAGCGCAAGTGTTGCATTGCATTGTGCTCGGATCTCGCGCTCCTCTACTGTCTCCCCCTCCCCTAAACCCTCCCCGGAGGGGTCCGTTTCCCCTACGAGAATCACGTCCGGATCTAGGAGCAAACGTAGCCTTGGAGGCGGAGGCAGCATTCTTGGTGTCAAAACGCGCCAGCTTGGTCATAGTTGATGCCGGAGGCTTGAGTGCAGGCGCCAGTTTTCTATCGTCTAGCACTCGCCTAATCTTCTCGGTAACCTTGTTCATTTTCTCCATCGTCAAAGGTGTAGGGTCGTCGGCCAGCAGGTCGCTCAGGTCGTTTGCCCCGAGTTGATATGCCTCGCGGTAAGGGCAGGGATGTCTTTGTTGTTAGCGCAGGTGTTGACGAAGTTGGCAATGCTCAATGCTGCCAGGTGGGCGATGAGCTCCATAGTCGTCAGAAGCTTTGCTTCGCCCAGGGCGCGTAATGCTGGCGAGATTTTAGTGCGATGATCTGAAAGTGAAGACCAGAGGTCGGGTGCGTCGAAGAGTGCCGCCGCGTTTGTAGTAACCTTAAGCTTTTGCCTTGTGACTGTATCGATAATGTCAAAGAGTAGTCGAACTCCCGGTATTTGCCACACGTTGGTGCACATGTCAAGGGTAATGACGTTGTATGCGAGTCTATCTTCCTTGACGTAGGGCATATCCTTGAGGTGACTGAAACGTGCATCCTCTTGGCAGGCCTCGAGCAAAGCGGCTAGGAGCATGGACGCTGCCCGTTGGAGCTCCGAGTATTGAGCTGACGGCTTTTGGGCCGTTGTACACTTGTCTTTAGTGTACCTCGCGGTCATGATAGTTGATATTCTTTCTCTGCAAGCAGTCATTGCAGGGTCAGCACCGGAGTACATGTCATCCTTTTCCGCTGAGGTGGGCGGCACGTATGGTGGAGGTAGTGTATTGGGAGCAAGGTTCAAGCCGGTGGGGTAAGAAACTTGATGATCTACTAGTCAATTCATGCATGCGAGCTGCGACTCTGAAAAGCAGTCGGATCAGTTCCTGGTCGCCAGATGGCCAAGCGTTAAAGCTCCCAAAGATTCCCATACGCAGCTCGGTTGGATCAACATCTTTAAGTAGTGTGATACTGCGCTCATTTGCCGCAGCAGCCCTTTTCGGAGGAGGCATGGAGTTTCAGAAGCTTGTGGCCGTCGCAGGGGTAATTATCTACTGTGGCCGGTTCCCGTAGGTGCCACACACGCAGTCACTTTGGACGAGGGTTCACAACGTTGTCGTCAAGTGTCCCAGGACTCACGTCCGGGTTCACGTCGTCGCTCCCGTCGAGGAGTCCCTACCTCTCCTCTCTCAGGACGTCTGCAGCGTGTTCGGCAAGTGCTCGAAAGTCTTGTTGGGTGAGCCTAGGCAGGTCCTCCGCCTTGCGGTTGATGGCGATACACAGCTCTTCTTTCTTGAGCGCGGCATTCAGTGTCCGGCTCGCAGCAGCTGAGTCTTGGATGGTAGTCGGATCAGTGTACTTTTGTTCACGCGTGAACAGGTGCTCATCACCAGCGGTTCCCTGTATCAGGGAGAGTCATTAGCAACCCAAGACATGAACATTCTTTACTGAATCGAAGAGCGCACGCGCCACCCACCACCGGGCGCTGCTACTTAAGCACACTCAAGACCCTCAACGGCACTGAAGGAAAGTACCGTTGCCCGCAGCTGTCACTGCCCCCCAGTGACAGCTGGCGTCGGTTGATTACGACTTTCAACAATTCCTCTGAGTGGTAATCTCAATCTCAGGCCTTGTATGTCTACCAAGTAATCTCATTATTTCAACCGAGTCCTGGGTGTCAACAACCCCTTCGAGTGATAATATCATCGAGTGGTAATAACTAGAAAAACTGAGATAAACGGCTCTCCCAGCCCCATATCCGGATAGCCCCATATTCGGCCCATAAAGGCCCCGTTGGTCCCGTATCCGAATGGCAATAAAGGGCCCGTGACCGACTCATGAAGTCTCCTTTATCGCTCCGCAAATGGCGCTTGTGCAATGTCCTCAGATTTTGGTTGCACGAACGGGAGCAGGTTTCGCGAGTGGGAACAGTGGGAGCAGGCCCTCGCAAAATTTAGCATAACCATGCAGCGCAGAGCGGCTTCAAACGTCAAACGATCCGGTCTCGGCTAGAACGCAAACGCCTGGCGCTGTGTCTCAAGGTGGATAGCGCCAAAATGGCGGACTACTCGGACACAGCCAAGCCACTCAGGGGGCGTGAGAGTGCCCGAAAGCGAGTGCAATCGGGGACGTGGGGTCCCTCCCGGCCAGCCACGCGGAGACCATTCGGTGTAGTTGGCCGTTCCCGTGCCGTAGTAACTCCAGCTGTAAGTCACGCCTTTGCCGTGACCACAAGCTGACCTTTCACTTATCATTTTCTGGAGAAATCGCCTGTCGGAGATTGTCAAAGATTCCATTCTGGGGTGCTCCAGGCGGCTCCTCCCTGCCATCAGTACAAACAATACTGTCACGAGGACAACAGCAAGCCACTATCATGAGGAAATGAGCCAAGTGGCTGCAGAGCCTTACCGCTCGTCGAGAATGACTACGTCAACAATTTTTGATGCAAAATTTTGGCTGGTCACATCTACTCCCCGAAGTTGCACTAGATCCCTGAGCAGTGCGAGTAGATTGACCGGGCTGAGCATCAGGCAGTCCACCTCCACGCTTGCAGGCGGATTGATTGTTAACTTGTAATGCTGCCCATTTGCAGAAGGCAGACCGAGAGTACAGAAGGACAAGGAGACAGACACAGAGGGGCGTGAGCGACGGACTCTTTACGTTTACGAACTTAACACAGGCCAGACTCATTTGCGGCGGATGAGCATTCACCTTTAGTGTTCGCAGGTCGAGTGCGATCTGCAATCTGCTACCCGGAACTCGGATCAGGTGAGAGAGTTCCCACTTAATACAATCGATAATGTCTGCGATGGTATATCCGTCTTGTGCTTGATCAGCAACCACCAGCTGTGAAATGAGATCTCTCCAACTATACACACGTGAAAGACAGAAACAATCAAACAGTGACACAAACAAGACATGTGAAAGTGAGGGACAATAACAGAGCCAACGTGTTACTGTAATAATCCAGGTTCCAGCGTTTTTTTTTGGACGTGTTCGACAACATTGCAACTGACGGCTAGTGACAGATAGACAGACCTATTGTCCATTTCGACTTTGGCAGCCTTGGCGATGTCGTCTGTGGAAGAAGAGCCTCTCTCTTCAAAGTGGCCTATTAAGCCAGAGAATGATCCAAGGGTTCCTCGCAAAATGGATCGCATGCCCTCCGAGCAGGCGCGTGAGAGAAGGTCACTAGAATTGCCTTCTACGAGGGCATCAAGGTGCTCGCTGGAGATCTTGTGCCCGAGACTTCGCAAGTTTGCAACGAACTGGCTTTTGATTCGAGGGTGCTTCCTGAGGAGTTGTCGACATGACTCTCGTGTCAAGGCACGGGTTTGACACTTGGTACGTGCCACTATGTCTTTGCTACAGCAAGATCCCAGGAAGAGACCGTCGGCGCCAAAGCAAATACCTTGGAAAGCAAGGACCTTCGATTCTTCCTTTTGAAGGCTGTCCAAATTTGATATGCCTTCCGACATCCCAGACCCCACAGAAAAATTTGATTTGACTGAGTCTCTTCTCCATGTCCCGAATGAGTGTGAAGATCTGTCTGCATATGGACTTTGGACGCTTGGAGTTTGAACGCCATCGTCTGCACGATTTGCGGAACGAAAAGACATTGATTTGCGGAACGAGAAGATATTCTTGGGAGTGCCTTCACAATCAGTTCTTACACCACCTGCATCCCCTGACTGCAATCCACTGTTAGATGCAGACGTGAAGGACATTCTTCGGCCAAGTTTTGATGTGGCTTTGGATAAGCTTCTCATCAATGACGATCTTCTCGGCAACTCATAGGCGTCCTGCATCGAGACCGATCCCGTTATCACCAAATGCATCACCTCGCTGAATTCACCTTGTCGCACTATATGATCTCCAGGCTCATACGAGCAAGTAACGAGATGCTCTTCAGCACTATTCAGCATGTCTTGGGACATTCTGTCGAAAAGTGGGAATTTCCAGGCCTCGAGTCGTGAAATCTGTCGCAGGATGCCCAAGTGCTTTTTGCGCAGTTGCATGAGCCAGTAGTGAAATGCAAAAAATATCAGCTGTCCGCACCCCACGCAGAACGCCACTGAAACATACGTGGTTGGCCAGAACTTGCTGCCTTGGTTGGAAACAAAAACTTTGTCGATTGTAGAGAGAAATACGACTAGTTGAATCGCGAGCTTGACAACAGTCTTCATGATAGCATCGTACAGTCCACACTGACCAAGCACGACCTCAACTTCCGGTGCTTCCGGTGATTTGTGGAAGGGATGGAACGTCCCGCAAAGATCAAATGTTTCCTCGAACAGAATTTTCAAAGCTTTGTTCCCGATCGGGTCTGTGACCATATCACTGATTTTGCCAGAGATTACGACCATCACAAAGATTTCGAAACTCAACACCAAACACAAGAAGCCCCCACCAAAAATGCAAACGAAGACAGCAAAATTCAAAATGCGCAGATGCGACTCAGCTGCGCGGAGCAGAAAAGCGCCCCCAAGCTCCCAGTATCTCAACGTGGGCGCAGTTGAGATTTCCCAGAATCTGTAGCTGTCGTGTTCCATGGCCGTGAGGGCGAGCATAAGCCACGAAAGGCAAGCCAGTGCAGTTTGTGTCGACCGCCGGGCCCCAGCAAAGACGTGGCCTGCTCCTGCATAGTCATCAATTAGCCAGTAAACATTCAAAATCGACAGCGGCAACGCTACCACAACCATCTCGATTGACTTGATTTGCAATAGGATCCGCGACGGTGGTCGACCCTGACTCCAGAGCGAGAAGTACATCATTGGAAGACGCACTTGGCATATCTGCAGCAATGTCCAGGAAAGTATCCCCTGGATTTTTTTCACGTCTCCAGTGAAACCAGATTCGTTCAGATCAGTAGCCAGACACATTATACTGAGAAGCGCGAAAGGAATTGCCAACAAAGAGCAGGCCCAATAGATTTGCTCTCGGGCATAGTCCCAAATGAGGTAGCATGCCAGAGCAGCTATTGTAGGACTTAAAAGTGCCTGCAAAATATTGGTGAATTGGTCCAAACGAGAGCTCATCTTAAAACTCGATCTGACTCTCCATGATCCTGCAACCTGCGACGGTAGCTGGTCTCTGGCATTCGGCAACGCCAGCTTTGTACTCCAATGTCGCGCAGAAGCTTCATGTGCAAGAATTTCAGAGAGCTCTGGGTGATTGCAGCCTATAGTAAGGTGCAACGGGCTATTTCCGCGGCCGTCCTGCACAAGCATTGAGTGCGGATGAAGTTCAATCAGGGTCTTCAACAATTCGCTTGCACATGGACCACCAACTTGGCAGAGGTAATGGATTGGAAGCGCGCCGTTCGAGTCGAGTTGATTCACTGAATGCGGAAAGTATCTTGTTGCTAAGCTTATGATTGCTTTGAGCTTCGCCACAGCGCTGTAGAGTCCGGGAGTATGGTGCCCTTGGAAACTCTGTTGCCATGTGCTCTGCTGCACAACAGGCGCTCGCAACAACTTGTCGATGCCGCGCTCCGTTTCAAGAGCCTTCCGCACTTCAATGGGGCATGGATGCTCAATCCAGCAGAAACTATGCAGAAGCGTCACACCGCCATGACTTCTCCGCACCAGAGCCTCAGGATAGGCATGAACCAAGCACGAAATGATGTCCGCTGCATGTATTGAGGTCTGCTTGAGGGCCAAGTATATTGCGGGGTTCTTATCACCGCCAAGCCCAGTTGAATAGCGTTCGCCGTATCTAACTGCGGCAGCCTTCGGATACACCTCCAGCAATGTACGAACTATCTCCAAGGCGGCGTCGCCATGATTATGAATGAGACACAGGTGCAGCGGAAGATTTCCATCAAGATCCCGAATCCTGGCAGCTGACGGGCACTTCTGGATAAGCAAGCGAACCATTGTCGCGCTCATGTAAGATTCATTCATGCAGGCCACGTGCAGAGGCATTCTGCCGTTGTGATCTTTGATATGCGATCCGCGCTCGTATGTGGCGAGCAAATCACGCACCATCACTGCAGCTTCAGGATGAGTACTGCTACAGCAAAAGTGAAGGGGAAGCCGTTGAATACACGAGTCGGCGTGCGGCTGTCTGAACATGTTGTCCAGTAGCTGCCGGGCCCTGATTGTTTTCGGTCGAACTCTTTGTAGGTCGTCATCAGCGTAAATAGGATTTCCAGTCCAGGTGTGTGGGATAGTCTTAGGCTTCCTTCGTCTCGTGTCTGAGCGCTCGAATTTGAGACGATCAACATTGTTCACAAACGCAAATTTGCTGACTTCAGTCTCAGTCTGAATGTTTCTAAATTTACCCTCAACTTGCGGAGGCACCATCTCATAGTTCTCAGTGTCTTGCTTCCAGTGATGCACAATCGCCTTGAGCATATGCTCTTGGCGAGCAGCTGCCAAAATTGCCATTTCAATCTCCTTTGGCGTGAGGTAACCCTTGTTCAACACATCGGCTTCCTTCACCATTTCAACCGCCTTGAATTCGAGCAACTCGATGCCCACGAGTGATAGCACAATCATCAGCGTCTGAAATTTTGCATGGATCCAATGTCAGCGGCGGACACAGCAGGACCTAGCTGATTTGAAAAGATCTAAAAAGAATCATCTAGGGCAAAGCATGGATGGCGAGTATCAATGCAATCTGAAAAGCTCCGTCGAAAATTGAAATGAAAAGTATTTTCTTCTCAATTTTGCTCAGATACTGGGAAACGTACCGAGGGATAAATTTCTGCATTGTCCGCTAAGGCCAACCGCGCCAAGAAATTCTTGACAATCGCCTCTGAAGTATGTTCATCGGAAGGGGGGGCACCGACAAACTTGCGGTGTTTGTGCTTGCCACCGTCCACTATACTGGTTTCGGGTGAGATAGGAAACGTAACACTTTCCCCTCCCGTATTTGCCTGCGGTTTCTTGAGTGAAGATTTGCGCGCTATGATTGCTGGTGTATTCGGTGACGATGTCATTGTACTTCTTACAGGAGATGGACTCAGAGGATTCAATCCCTGTGGGGGAATTAGGCAAAATGAGTGGGGATGCACCAATAGTACACTACCTTCGCGATTACTTTACACCTCAGACGGCAACAACATATCTTTAAAGTCGTCTGTCCTTTTCTGAAAAGAAACTCACCTGTTCGAGTATAAAGCATGCTAGATTCTGCCAAGTTCCTTTGAACGCCATCTTTTTCATCCGCTTCTCCATGTTTCTTTTATAGCAGGCAGTCTTCAGGGCTCTCATGACTCCTGCAACACCAACTCTACATGAATCAGCCCTGGCCAAGTACATTTTCACAAGATCACTTCGGTATTGTCTATTGCCGGCATATTTTTCATTGCAAATTAGGAATTTAGAGAATTACAAGAGATTGAACCTCCATATTGCTTGGCCAGAACCGGTTGCTCACGCTTCAACCCAGAAGCAGTGCTGCCATTTTTCTCGCTACAAGTTAGTCACATATCATTTCGGGTTTGCAACATGTCGTGCGAACGCGCAATTCATGCTCTCGTCCGAATACATCAGGCTTAGTGGCTACGCTTCGAATGGAAAAGAGTGGTCCTCGAAAGGGAGCAGAGACCGGCGCATTCGGGCGGGGCCTCGCTTATCGTGGGCCAACTTCTGCCGCAGTTGTTCTAGTTCGAGCGGCATAATGAAGACAGGCAAATCGATTGTGGATCCTGGCCGGTGGAAGCACGATAATTCGAGAATGAGTCTCTGAACTACTATTCTTTGTGGCATCAGGTACCGGAAGTCCTTGCGAACAGTGGGATGAACGTTCTGAACTTGATATCGATTGAAATCGATGCCATCGGCGAACTTTGACAGCTCGCTTTCCAATAAATTCTTTGATTCTAGTTTTTCTGTGCCATCACCATACGGGACAAACGGATCTAGCGTGTGCATGGTTTGCCACCAGTCCTTATTCAAGTCCGCGCTGAAGGACTTGTCCACGATTGCCGCCCGTGGGTGCGCACGTAGAAGGGCCTGAAAAAACAGGTTTGGATATTGGCGCACGTCCTTCTGGTCAACAAGACAACGGGTGCTCTTCAACATGCACTCAGACAAGAGAAAGGCAAGACAACCCCTACCTTCACGAGGCTTGAGCTTCCTCTTGCGGGGTTGCGGCAAGCGAGATCCAGTGGCAAAAGCCCATCCATATCATACACTCCTGCAGCGTGCGGATTTGCTTCAAGCAGCACGCACACCACGTCAAGCGCAGCTGGAGAAGCACTCATGACTGCAGCATGGAGCGGCGTCATTCCAATCGCGTCTTGCTGCATACACATCTCACAGTAATTCATCTCGTCCCTTCGAACCTCAAAGAGCAGCTTGCCGGTCTGAGGGTTTCTTCCCGTGACAAGCGCTGTGACCAGCCCCTACGTGTATGCGTATTTGTATCTGAATAAGTTGATGGAATAGTACAACAGTGAACATTCACTTTGGCCAAGAGGCTGTCTCATCTTTGCTAGGACAATCGGACATGGCGCACACCTTCATGTTTTTGGTCCTCCTGCATTTCACTACCCGAACGATCCAATGCACACGCAGAACGCCTCTCACCACTAGTCCAATTCAATAGATTATGCCGACACTTAAGTGTCAATGCAAGTAGTAATAAAGGAGACATGCGCTTGTGTATAGATCTCTCTTTCTGTCTCCACCCCCCCTTTCTCTCTGCATTAAAAGCAACATGCAAGCATCACCGGTGCTGGTTGCTTCACATCCTCGAGTCCTCTCTGTTTGCCATCAGTCTCTTGAATAATGCGGTTGTTCATCACAGCGAGATGCAGTGGAAGCTGACCTTCCGGGTTGAGAGTCATCACCTCCTCTCTTGGCGCAACATAAACTAGTTTTTTTTCGCGATCTGATGTCCATTGAATTTCGTGTGTAGGAGGGGTCTCAAGACGCTGAACAAGATCTTCCAGAGACCCGTTTCGACAAATCTCGTGCAACTTCGTGTTAGCGATTGACGGGGATTTTCGAGAGCCTTTTCGATCTACAGCTCTGGGTGAGTTGTTGGAGTGGCATGGTTGGTCTTTACAAAGAAGGTCTGCCATCGTCATATCAGATGTCTGTGCAATCCAGGCTGCCATTTCCAAAAACTCATTAGAACTTTCATTCCTACGCTACATTACCCGTGAGCTCAGAGATAGACTGAGACAGACAGGACGGACACATACACAAATGATGCTGCATAGTGGCCAAAAATCACATTACAGAGGATCGAAAATTTCACGTCTATACATCTAATCTTGGGCTAAGCAAAATTTACCAGACTTCGACTCGGTGAAGCCCGACTCGAAAGGCTTCCGTTCCCATTTCATGCAATTGGAACCAAAAGTATCGGCTCCAGTGTTTTTAATACGTTTGTACTTTTCACTGTCCTTGAAAGACTTCTGCAAAAAAGACTTTTGCATTTGGCTCTTGAAAGGCGTCGGCATATCTGTTGTCGTAGTCTGTGCTTGGACATGTCCAGATTGCGTCTGTTCTTGCCTGCGTGAAAAGCATCGCTTCCAAGAAAAAGGCATGCTGTCAATTCTCCACTCTGGTTGAAAACTACTTTTCCACTCTGGTTGAAAAGTATGAATCCTCCAGTCGGACCACATTCTCACGTCGTTCATGTCCAAGGAAGGATGCCGATGGTGGCTAAATCGTACTTTACCCTTGGCATCGTCGTTTCGATGCGCAGCTTGGACAGATCTCAAACTTATCGTCCTGGAATGTCTGGGTCCCTCGGCCTCAGATGCCCCCTCAGAATCCTGCTCCAGCTTTTCTTGAGGTGACTCTGAGTGCATTCGAGGTGACGACATTTGCATCCACGTGTTGTCGCCTGCGGTCGCAGGGTCGCTGCCCGCTCCCTGTTGTCCTTCTCCGTTTTGGGGTTGAATCTCAGCTGCGCAGGATTCGGGCGCTGAAATTTCGTGGTGTTGCTCGACGTACACGCTCGACATGGCCCCAGACGCCACAATCGGCATGGGCTCAGTGCGATGCACACCCTTTTCCCGGTGGCCACTTGCTACACGGCGCGCGTTCCCGTTCAGCGCTGAC
>Ga0315899_10009853_pt1 | contig 10250 bp, 1 predicted proteins | sample LakEriMetagenome_2_FD_203518 | JGI IMG/M metagenome (GOLD analysis project Ga0315899, IMG submission 203518) | Freshwater fungal communities from buoy surface, Lake Erie, Ohio, United States - Buoy 4 MA112 | ecosystem: Environmental > Aquatic > Freshwater > Lake | place: USA: Lake Erie, Ohio...
ACTTTCCTGATGAAAGATCTAATATGACTTTTCAAGAAATGATTCAAGAATGGGCTAGAGCTGAAAGAGAAGCAACAAATCCTAATAATAGAAGAAGGGGTAATCTTTACATGTTATTTGAACAGGGTGGTCCACTTCCTAAGGCTCAAATGTACAACTCACAAGTTGGTGTTGTACCTACATTAGAAAATCAGTTCATATACCCTTCTAACTTCAAATATGAACAAGGAACTCCTATACAAAACAGAGCTCAAGGTTGTCAAGGTCCTAACTGTTTAGAAGGTGCCAACACATATTACAACAGATACATTGCACCAAAATTTGGTTTACCTGATACATGGAAGATGAATGAAGCTTATGGTATTGTAAGTGGTGATCCAAATCAACCATATGGTGTATCAGCTGATAGCTGGGATCTTGCTTCATTAATGCAAGGTAAAGGTGCTATTCAAAACTATGCTGCTCCTCTTTATACTAATAACGTAAGAAATACAGAAAAACAAGCAGAGCAATATTGGAACTTACTTACACCAGAAGAAAAGAAAAAACTTTATTCTCAACTTGCTCTAGGCTCATTAGTAAACTTTGGAGACTATGGCGGATTACATGGAGAAAGATTAAAAGGATCAAATGAAAAAGCAGGTTTATATCCTAGCAGACATTCTGCAAGAGTAGTAGGTTATACAGAAGATCGTATACCAGTGATTTATGATATGGGTCAAATACGCAGAATAGATGATCCAAAATATGACTTTCCAATCACAAACATAACTACACCAAAAGAGCTTGCCAAGTATAATTACGAGTATGTAAAAGACTGGCAAAACAAAAATCAAAAAAAGCTTGAGTATAATCCAAAAGAAAAATTACTTCTTGGCAAGAAAAGTATTAGAGAAGGTGAAGACGCTTTTACCCAAGAAGAGAATCAGTATGTAGAAGGCATAAACAAAAACATTAAGAACTTGATGCAAGCAACAGGTGCTTCACAAGATGATATTATAAAAGCTGGTAAAGTTGCATTTGGTATTTTAGAAGCAGAGACAAGAGGTGGTAGAGGTAGTGCAAAAGCTAAGATAAAAGAATTAGCAAAAGCTGTTACTCCATTTACAAGTGAAGCTAGTAAGGGTTTAACAAGAATAAAACCTGAAATGCAAGCGGGTGATGAGACTAACAAATATTCTCAGTACATGAAAACTTTAGGTTTAAATCCTAAAGACTTAGATTTGTGGGATCCTGAACAAGCCGCTCTTGCAACTACAGCTTTAATACTTTCAAGAAAAGGTGATATTGAAGGTGTTGACAAATGGTACTTAAGAGCTCAACAACATAACACACCTGGTGTTGGTCCAAAAAATGAACAACGCTTAAAAGAAGCTGATAAAGATTATGCAAATAACGTTATCAGAAATGCTTCAAGAATCTACTCATCCAAGACTGGTTACGGTTTACCTGAAACAGAAAAATGGATGAATACAAAAAAAGCTGAGAAAGCAAAACAAGAGGGTGAAAAAGTTTGGTCAGAAAGATTTAGACCAAATATAATGCGTACTGAAAGCACAGGCTACATACCAAATATTCCTTCTATGGCTCAAAGAGCTTATGGTGGTTTACATAAAGCTCAAAATGGTAGAATACAAGCTGCTACAACTTATGCAAGTGGTAAAGAACAAAACTACATGTCTCCTGAAAGAAGAGCTTATGAACAGTCTCTTGCTAATCAACTAGCTGAAAGAGAACTAAGAAATACAAAAGGTATTGCTGATATGGCAGGTTTAGTTTTCTATCCAGCTGCCTTAGCTAATGCAACATATGATGCTTCACAAGGCAATTATGGTCAAGCTGCTCTTTCAGCATTTCCATGGTTTAAGATGGCTAAAGGTGCTACAAAAGGTGGATTAAAAATTGCATTTGGTAATACAGGTGCTGTATCTGCAGCAAAAGATGCTAGTGAGATTTATAATACTAACCCTTATGGTTTAATTCATAAAGCTTATGGTGGTGATCTACCAAAAGCACAGATGTATAATTCTCAGGTTAATAGACCAACTGCTGAAAGTACTTTTGTACAAAAGCCTCAAGTAAAAGTTTCACTAGATTTTAACAAGCTTTACCGTGATGATTTATCCTCAAAATTTGATTATGGGTATGTCAAGGATTTATTAAAAAAATATAATGTTAGTGTTGATTCTACAGGTAATGTTTTAGATGATTTAGGCTTACCTAGTGCTGCTTATTATAATCCTTTAACTAGAACCATTCATTATAAACATGATCCAGAATTAAGCAGTAGGTATGAGTATACAAGGAATGTGATGAGAGAATTACCACATGCTATACAAGCAGACTCACTAGGAGAACTTCCTTTTTTAAAAAATGTTTTTGTAGAAGGTGTTGCTGATTTGTTTAATGATAACTCAGATTCTAGATATGATGATGTTTCAAAAATTGAAGGACATGCTCATAATACATTAGAAGATAAATTGTACAAAGAAATGAATGCTAAGAGAGTAGATTATGCAATAAAGAAGTATAAAAGGTTGCTAGATAAAACCGATAATGCAGAAGAATACAGAAGAGGTGGAGCTTTACCCAACAGACGTGAAACAAACAAAAACATAAAATCAAGTATAAACAATTTAATGCGCCGGAATGAAACCTTATTTGGTCCTGCCGGTAGAAACTTTTATAACCCAAACCCAATGAGCAAATATTACAAAGGAGGAATAGCATTTCCTCAGGCACCTACAGCAGGATCTACTCCAGGTCAGCAAGAAACAGAATTCTATGCACCAAACTGGATTCCACGAGGACCAGTAGGTTTTTATGAGCATGGTGGAATTGCGTATCCTCAGCAACCAACTAGTGATTATTTCTTCTCTGGATCTCCATGGATGGCACATTATGATATGGGTGGCGGCCTTCCTGGTGGTGCTAATAACATGTACATGCCTTGCATGAACTGTGGTGGATACATGGAAGATGGTGGTTTATTGCAAGCAAACTTTGGAGCAATTACTCCTCAACAATATAAACAAGCTCAGACAGATAGTATGACTTTATACAAAGCTGGACTAGCATCTAAGAATACACCTAGTTGGCAATATCCTGGTGCTACAGAAGCTGCTGGTAGATTGACTGCTTTAAACAAAAACTCACCAACTACTACAAAAGGAGAATTTTATACTAATCAGCCAGGTTATACAGGAGGTTATGGTGTAGGTTTTCAAAAGCCTAGTATGGTTCCGTTTAATTCAACTGTACCAACTCCACTTATTCAATCTAATACACAACCTTCTGGTAGTGCTGTTAAAGCAAGCGGTCCTTCATCAGATAGACAAGCTGTTGACTTTAATGCAAACTGGACAACGTATAAAGGAAAAGATAATAAACTGTCATACTTTGACAGACAAACTGGTCAACAAATTGATCCTACAAAATCTACACAAAGTGGCAAATATATTCCAACAGGACAAGAAGGTGGTTACTTAAGCCAAGATAACATGATGGATTATCCTATCTTCTCACAAGGTGGTGATCCTTACAGTTATGCTGATGGTGGTAATGTTGCTGACTATGATCAAGAGCAATATGTTAGAACTCTTGGTAACAGCTTTTTAAATGGTGTTCAAAGCAACATGCAAAATGATATGCTACCACAAGCAGGCGTAGGTTATAACATGAATTCCTTCAATGCTCCTAACATGATGAATGCTGGTAACATGTTTGATATGCAAGATCAATATGACCAGTTAAAAAATAAAAATAAAGGAATAGGTGCTAACATGTATAATGCAGGTATGTTTGCTTTTGGAACTGCTAATCCTCATACCAAATACAAAGCTAGAAAAAAAGGTAGTGGAACTTTACCAGGAACTCCTGACATGACCGGTAATCAAGGTGTACAAAACACAATAAACCAGTCAGCTGATTCTGCTATGGCTAGATATGGCGCTGCTTACATTCCAAAAGCAGACGTAGGTTTTAATATGAGACAACAAAAAGCTGCAGGCTTTCCTCAATTATCATTCCCTTCTTCTACAGCACAAGCTCCAGCAAGTAGTGATTCATGGATGAGTCCAGAAGCACAAGCTAAGAAACAAGCTTTTCGTGATCAAGCTGCTGCATACGATAAAAAATACGCTGCTATGGATCAAGCTCAACAAGCTGCTTTAATGCAACAGATGCAGCAAATGCAACAGATGCAACGTGGACAGTTTGCACCAAACAATCAAGGAATGTATGACATGTTTGGTAATGATGATTATAATGTAGGAAGAATGAGCAGAGGTATGCAGAACATGTTACCTTACTTGATGTTCAATCCACAAAACACTTATTTAAAAGATTTGGATGCAAAGAAAGCATTGTTTGGCCCAGGAGCTCGTAGAGTTAAAATGTCATTCAGAACAGTATTTGATCCACGTACAGGACAACAAGTACAAGTTCCTACAGAAGAAGGTGCTAATACAAAAGGTAAAACATCAACTACCAATAAAGAAGTAAGCCCACAAAAAGAATGGGAAAACATGAACATGTTTGAGAGAATGAAGTCTAACAGAGAACTTAAGCGTATGATGAAAGAAGATGAGAGACGTGCTAAAGCTAGTGGTGCTCCTACTTCAGGTTCTGGTTCTAGTTCTGCTACAACAGGTTCTTTCTCAGGAGGTATACCAGCAAGACCATACGGACCAGATGATTTTAATAATCCTGCTCCTGAAGGAACTATAACAGGATCTGAATCATCTTTTGCTCCTAGTCAAGCAGCACCACAATCTGGTTATCCTATGACTGGTGGTTATAATTTTAATGCACAATTAGAAGGTGATAATTCTAGATTTAATTTTATGCCTCAAAGAGGTATGTCATTACCTGGTTCTCCTTCTCCAGATTTAAGAGGTAATCCTGCTATGGCACAAATGCCAGGAATGCAACAAACAAGTTTGTTTACTCCTAATTCACAATTTGCTCCTAATGCTTTAAAGTTACCACCACAAAGTACTCCAGCTAGTAGAGTTCTTTTCTCATCTGATGAACAAGGAAACCGTGTACCTAATACATTCCAGTCTTATATGCAGAATCAGTTACAAGGAAGAGAGTATGGTGGAATGTATAAAGAAGGTGGTATACATGAATTAACTGAAGATGAGATTCAACAAATATTAGCTGCTGGCGGCTCAATAACATACATTGACTAAACATGAAAAAAAGAAGAGTAATTATAACAAAACTTCCACAGGCTAAGTCTGGTGTAGAAGTTAAACTAGACGGCTTAAGAGCTGGTCTAGGTTTTAATGCTAACGTAATACCTTGGCCTATTATGGCTGGTAAAATGTCTGAGCCAGCTACAGATGTCAATAAAACTTTAAAACCTGTACCACGTAACTTAGCAAATCTTGAAGCTGAAAAAGATGAGATTGCAATGATACCAGATAAAGGTGGTATACCAAGTACATTTGTAATTGGTGGTAAACGTCATCACTCAGGTGGAACACCATTGTTCTTGCCTACTGATTCCTTCATCTTCTCGGATACAGCAAAGATGAGAATCAAAGATCCTGTTATCTTAGCACAGTTTGGTATGCCTTATAGAAAATCAGGTTATACCCCAGCTGAGATTGCTAAGAAGTATGATATAAACAAATACAAAAAAATATTAGCTGACCCAGATACAGATAGACTGCAAAGAGAAACAGCAGAACTTATGATTGCTAATAACAATCTTAAGCTTGCTAAACTGGCAATATATCAAGAGTCAATGAAAGGATTCCCACAAGGTATGCCACAAGTAGGTATGCCTTATCTTGAAGAGATGGAAATTGATCCTGCACAATTTGTACAGGAGAATCCTGGCCAGGGTGATGATGAAACTGCAGAAGCAGATAACATGTCTCGCTTTGGTGGACCTTATCTTCCAAAAGCACAATGGGGTAAAAACACTCAGAGTAAAATGCTACCAAAGTTTGGTGAGTACTCTCCTAATGCTGGAGCTGCTGATGCTTACGCAAGTGCTGAACCTGTAAAACCTACAGAAGGTGTATCAGGAAAAGAAGGAGTTGAAGGTGTTGAAGGAAAACCATTAACTGGCAAATACCAAGACTGGGAGATGATAAAAAAGAAAAAAGCTGGTATATCTGGTATAGCAAAAGCTGAAGGTATACTTGCAGGATTAAGAGGTGCTCAAGCATTTGGTAATGCTAGAGATATGTTAAACCTTGAGCAACAAATGCAAGAGGGTAGCCTTTTTGATAATGCTGTTACTCCAGTACAAGCTAACGCAATTGGTAGACAAGGAAGCGTTGCTTTATCAGGTATGCCTACTGGTACACAAAACCCGTATGCAACAGGAAACTTAGTACAACAACCCGGTATGAATTATGCAATAGAAGGAATGGCAAAATATGGTGGAGATATAGATTACTTTGCTCCAGGAGGATACTTACCTAGAGCTCAACCTGGTTATAATGTACCAGGTTTTAAATCACTAACAGATACATCAAGAGATGCATATGAATTTCAAAAAGCAAATCCTGTTTATTATAAACAGTTTCAAGAAGCTTTTAAATTACCTAATACACCTGAAGGTATAGCTGCTAAAAAAAGACTTGCAGATTTTTTTGACACTCGTGATATACCAGGTAGTGTAGGCTTTTTACCTTGGACACAACAAGATAAATTGCAAGACATGGCTGGTATTTTAAGAAATGATCCAAATTATTTTGTAGGACAATCTCTTACACCAGAAGCTCAAAAATCTTTTCAAGAACAAAATGTAAGTAGTGACAATAAAAATGGTTTATGGGCACAAAAAATGTTAGTAAAAGCATTAAAGAAAAGAGATGAAGCTATTAAAAAAGATCCTACATCTCAAGAAGCTCTTGCTTATTCAAATGCTGTAGATGAATTATATGAGTTGCAACCATCATGGGTAGCAGAAAGACCGGAAGAAGGTCCTGTTAGAGATCCTGATTCTGGTTCTCTTTTATCACCAGGAAAAATGTATGGAGCAAAAAGACTTAATAAATTAGTTGAAATCAATAAAGTGTTTTCATCAAAATTTGCAGAATTAAACACAGCAGATGCTTCTACAGAAAAAGGTAAAGTAGAATCCGCAATACCTGATGCAAGTGCAGCAAATACTAATACAGCTGCAGCTTCTACATCAACCGTGAACCCAAATACTTTAAACCAAGAAAAGGTTGAAATGATTGATGGTAAAACTACAGGAACTGCAAAGAAACAAAACACTGCTCCAAGAAAATATTCAAAGGTTGAAGAAACAGATGAAGACTTTAAAGAAGGTGGTTCAACTGGTAAGAGAAGAGTGCTTATACATTCACTTGGTGAATATAGAATGGGTGGTTCTCTAAAAACCTATGGAGATGGTGGTAAAACTACAGAAGCAAAAAGAAAAGGTATATGGCAACATAGTACAAAATCTGGTAATTGGAGATTTAAGTATTCAGATGGAACATACGGACCTGTACAAAAAGAAACTCCTGTACTAGTTACACCTTATACAGGTGCTGATGCTCCATCAAAATATACAGAAGAGCAATGGCAAGAGTTTGCTAAAGAAACAGGATTTACACCTCAATCAGCTGATCCAGCAGAACAAAACAGAGAGTTCCAAGAACATCTTTCTAAACATAAAGATTGGGGTCCTAAAGTAGCTGAACTGCATACTAAATATGGCATGCCTAAAAGTGGAAAATTTGATGCCCTTCTTGGAAAACGTTGGGATGCTATACTTGATCAAAAACCTGTTGCTAAAAAAGATATTGCTGATACACCAGGTCTTAAAGCAGATGACAAAAAATATACATACTATAAAGATCCAGGTGTATATGCTGAGAATCTAAAACAACCTAACATACAAGGTCCTGCTCCTAGATTTACATTACAAGATACTTTAAAAGGTGCAAATCTTATGGCTGATTACTTAGGTGTAAAACGCTCTCCTGTTTGGTCAGCTACACCTGCTTTTACTACACCTAATGTAGAGTATTTGAGTCCTGAAGGACAATACCAAAAAATAAATCAGCAGTTTAATATTGCTGCACAAAACTTAGCACAATTTGGAGATCCTAAACAATACAATGCTAGACTTGGTCAATTACAAGGACAAGCACTTTCTGCTATTGCAGACACAGCTGCTAGAACTGAAGGAGAAAATGTACGTATAGGAAATGCACAAGCTGCACAAAATGCTGCTATGTTTAATGCATTTAATCAAGGAGAAGCAGCGCGTAGAACAAAAGACTTTGAAAACAATATAACAGCAGATGATGTTTTTGCAAATGAGAGAAAGTTTGCACGTAATGCTGGTGTTAACCAATTAGCAAATGCGTTTACAAACAGAGCTAACATCTACAATATCAATCAGTTAAATCCACAGTTTGCTGTTGATCCAACAGGTATGTTCTACTTTAAAAACCCTAGAGCTATTAAACCTGATTTTAGTAAACAAAAAACTGTAGTTGATTATTACAACCAGATTTTACAGGAAAATGAACACTTGAGAAATCAACCGGCATTAGCATTGAAAATGGCAGAAAGTATGGCTGGTGTTAAATCAACTAGTGATCCTTATGCAGAATGGTTAAAGACTCAACAACAAGGTGTGATTCCAAGTTATGCAAACAATGTTAACCCAACTGGAGGAACAAGTTAAACTTTTAAAGTGTATTAAACTTTATAGATTTTTTTTTAAATTTACAGCATAAACATGGCAACATACATTCAAGGTATACAACAATACATTCCACAGTTTCAGCCTTATCAACCTGATTATAATTTTTTGTCTAATATCTTACAGACTAAACAAAGTCAGTATGATCAAAATTATAAAGAGTTAAGCAGAACTTATGGTACATTATTAAACTCACCAATGATGCGTGAGGACAACATCATGAAGAGAAATGAATTCTTCAAGATGATTGACAATGATATAAAAAGAATTTCAGGCATGGACCTTTCTTTGCAACAAAATACTGATGCTGCAAATAAAGTGTTTGACTCCTTCTTACAAAACAAAGACTTAGTACATGATATGACATATACTAAGGAGTACCAAAGACAGTTACAAATTGCTGACAATTACAAAAATTGTACAGACAAAACCTGTGATGGAAAATACTGGGATGTAGGTGTGAATGCTTTACATTATAAAGCAGAAGAATTTAAGAAAGCTGATAAAGGTACATCAATGATGATGTCTGCCGGCAAGTATGTTCCTCAAATTAATATACAAGAAAAAACAACTGACTATCTTAAAAGTCTATTAGGTAAAGGTGGTGAAGGTGGATTTGGTGTAGAGAATGTAACATGGAGCAAAGATGGTAGATATATGATTACCACTAAAAATGGCGCTGCTCTTTCAACACCATTTCAGCAATTAATACAAGCTCAGTACAGCAAAGACCAAAGAGTTATTGACATGTACAATACTCAAGCTTATGTAAACCGTAAAGGTTTCATACAACAAAATGCTGAAAGATTTGGTAGTGAAGATGCTGCTGAAGATGAATACTTCAGAACACTTGATGTACATTATCAAACAGCTCAACAACAATATGAAGAAGCACAAGCTCAACAAAACATGAACCGTAACAGAAAAAATGTTCTTGAAGAGAATATCAAAAAGTACGGATCAAGTGGAAGAGATGGTCTTGCAAAAGATTACTATGGTGCTAATGTAGATGCTGTTGTATCCAAAGATGTTGTTGATTCACATGCTCAAACTGTTGATGTAGCAAAGTCTGTATTTGAAGCTTCAGAAGATCGTAATACAAGACGTCAACGTGCTGACTCACTTTACGGAAGAAGCTTGATGAATAAAGAGCTTAATGAATCTGCTGTAAGAGCTGTTGCTATGACTGGTTCTGTTCAAGTTAAAGAAGACCCATATGCAATGAAGCATTATGATTTTTCATTAGATATGGCCAAGCTTCAAAAGCAGTATGACTTAATGGACCGCAATAATAAGAATAGTGCCATTTATGATCTTAATAAGCAAAAAGCTTTGATGGAGTATAAGACAAGAGGTTCTGCAGTTGGTCCTGAAAACAAAGGTTTATATCTTGACCGTTATAAAGGTACAACAGATCCTACTGCAATAAATGAAGCAGCTGAAATGCAAGAAGCTTATAATGCAGAAAAAGGAAGTCTTGAAGGATCAGCATATGCCTATAGTAATGGTTATGGTAATACTCTACAAGGTCTTGCTACAGATCCTAAAGTTAGTGCTGCTG
>Ga0315899_10009857_pt1 | contig 10247 bp, 4 predicted proteins | sample LakEriMetagenome_2_FD_203518 | JGI IMG/M metagenome (GOLD analysis project Ga0315899, IMG submission 203518) | Freshwater fungal communities from buoy surface, Lake Erie, Ohio, United States - Buoy 4 MA112 | ecosystem: Environmental > Aquatic > Freshwater > Lake | place: USA: Lake Erie, Ohio...
TTCAGGATTGCAGAGTCGAGGCTGTCGTCCTGGAGGAAACTCAGCGCCACCTCCAAGGGGTTGGCCGTGCCGAAAACTAGTTTGACGACACCTGAAGAAATGTCGATCCCTTGTTCGGCCATCGAATCCAGGTCAGCCAAGGTCAGCTTCCCGGAGTCGACCTGCTGCTCAATTTCAGCAACCTGGTCTTCCCCGATGATGGAACGGAGGGCACTCCTAGCAATCACAGAGAGGCGCGTGTTGCAAGCCAGCGGCTGCTGCCGAGGTTGCATGACCACCCCAGCGCAATCCACCTCAATCAGGGCACTATGGGTTTTTTCTCGTTCGATGGGGACATAAATGACCAGCCGGGCTGGTTGCCCATAGTTCATCAGATGGTCGATTTCTTTCCGCAGCTTGAAGAAGCTGCCATCGAAGCGCGCCACGGCGGTATTAGGCAGCGTGAGTTCTCTCGCCACCGATTTGTAGGCTTCTTCCGGGTCATACCAGACGACCAAACCCTTTTCATCGACCTGCTTGCCAATCAGTTCCGTTATATATTCGGTGACAATAGCCATCAGGGGGCTCCTCCCATTGTGCTATTCCATTCGGTCCACTTGTGCATTAGGGATGAGCCAAGAATTGGAGCGGGAACACCAATGGAGGCCACGCCAATAACATGGCTTTTTACATTGCCAACATCCGGATACGGTCCGGCTAAGAGACTTTCAAAATTCCAGCCATCTTGAATGAAGATTTCCTGCATAAGTTGAACAGTACTTTCTGGGTGCTGTTCAGAATAGGAGCATAGAACAAATACGCAGGGAGCTGTTCGTTTTGCTGGAGCAATAGCTAATCCACTCAGGCCTAAAAGATATTTCAAAAGCCGAGGGTTCAGGTACCCGTCTTCGTTCGATTTGTCATGGTCAGCAGGGACTATTCGGTATGGGTCCAGCATAACTAAAACTGGTTTGTCAGCGGGCGCTGGATTGGAGTGGATCAAGGCCGACTGTGTCCAGTCCTTTCCGATTCGAACGAACTCTGGCCCTGTGCTGCGTGCAAATTTAATCAACTGTTGATAATTATCATGTACGACATCATGCAGCCGCATCTTAAATCGCTGAGTCGGAAAAGCGGTGCTAAGTAAAAATGCGGTGTTGGGATACAACAAATCAGCGGTATTCGTTGGTAAACGCCTGCCGTGTCTTGAAATCCAAGCTTGATGAAAAACACCTCCAACAAAACCGCCCTCACCGTTCCGGAAACTGCTGCAGTGTGTATCAAAAAGTCTGCGTTGCGGAGTCTGTGATTGTTCGATTGCCTCCCATGTTCCCATTGAGTAGCAATCAATGAACTCGACTGGAATGGAGGGTTGCCCCCACATAGTGACAACTTTTCTGGCAACTTCGAGTGCTACGAAGTGCTGAGCGAGGTTGCCCATGTTTCCTTTGGCCATTACTTCACCAATCCCTTTTGGCGAAGCTGCTTCCCGATGGATGACCATTCGTATTGGCCATCCATCAATTCATCCCAGTAGTTCTTGGCCTCTTTCCAAGGCACAAGCTCCCAGAGGGGCGCGATGTTCAGGACGACACCATCGTTGAGGTCAGGTTCAAGATGCAGGTTCGCCGCTCGCCGCAGCTTGTCCTCGAAGTCCCGCAGTTCGGAGAGGAAGTCTTCCTGCCGTTCCACGTCCTTGGCGAGTTTTTTGGCCTCTTTGCCGCTATCCCCCGCTGCGGACTTCTGGGTACGAAGCGATTCGAGGCGGCTGGTTTCCAAGCGAATCTTCGGCTCGACGTAATTCACCAGTGCCTTGAACAGCAGGTCTTTGTCGAGCCGGTGATAGTAGAGCCAGATGGCGTAGTTCTTCTTGGAGGATTGCAGCAACCAGTAAATCGGGGCGTAACGCCTGCTTTTCGAATACCGAGAGATGTGGTCGTCCCAGAAGCCGCTTTTACCCGGTTTGCGGAAGTAATCACGCAGTTCCTTGACGCAGAGAATCTCACATAAGTCCTTTTCGACAGTATCAGATTGGCCGCTCCAAAGCACTTCTAGCGATTCTCGAACCCGCCCAACAATGTCACTATGATGTTCGCCATCATCAATGAGAATACCATCTGTCACAACACTAAGCGGGTAAGATTCGGGCACAACCTGAAGGGGCAGACCATTGGGATCGACCAATGCAGCAGGTGGGTGAGATGGTAGTGTTATTGCCGGTTCACATTCACCGGTCTGCTCACTATGTGTTTTGCAGACGCTGATATTCCAACGTCCAATAATACATCCCACTAAGTACGACACGAGGTCACTTGCGCATTCCCTATACGAATGTCTCGCAGCCTCGTCCTTTGACTGCCTTTGCTGTTTAATCCGAATAGGGTTTGCGGCAATCGACGGGGACAGAGTAAGCAAACTACTAACGTCCGGCAGGTTGCTATCTAGCTCCGGTTTGATGTCGCAGCTTACATAAGTCATCGTATTATAAGCCAATTCCTCATCAAGAGTATCCCTAAACTCGTCGTTGAGGCCAAAGCAAGTGCGAATTAACTCATCCGTTGCAAACGCATGCTGGGCCAAAGCAACTGCACGAGTTTCCCATTCATCAAGCAGCTTGCATAATCCTTCGACTAGTGGCAGGGTTGCACGAGAAGCAAGTGGCGAATGAAACAAATGCGACGTTTCGCTAAATGAATCCCACTCTTGCCGGATTGATAAGCAACACTTGACCCGTGTTTCAATATCCCGAATAATAGGCTCCGAAATTTTTGGAAACGGCACTGGCCGTAGATATCCCACTTGCCAATGCCGACTGCTCGTTAGCAATCTAACAAGATATTCAAACATTCTGGTATTGACAAATGCCAGATGAATCCAAAGGTCTCCTGCGACTTTTTGAAGGATAGTAGGAGCGGTATTATCGAATATGCAGCCTTTCGGCATCAATCGTCCGTTCATGCCGAGGACTGTCACAAGCGGGTAATTAACACCTGGCTGAAAGTAGTTTTCCGGATCACGAAGTCTAACCGCCTGCCCATATGTCTCCTCAATATGTTTTCCGCCTTCTCGCCAATCGACCACAAGGTGCGGATCATCATAATATTTTGAGTAATCGCCACCTTTGCAGTATGTCACCCATCGTGGATTGCTTTCGTGAGGAAGAACTTCCCATCTCAGACGCAAAAAACGGTCGTTGTTTCCGGTTACCAGGCCAAGTGTGGGTTTTGCTCCAGACTCTTCAAAAGAAGGAAGCTCTTTGAAAACTCGGCGCAATGGTGTACCTGCCCAGTAACATATTGGTGATCCGGGAATATCAGCGAAAACATTTTGAGAAACGATGTACATGTCCCCGCTGGCTGGATGTGCAAGAAGGTGCGCAAGCCATTTATGTTTATCGTTGCGCTTGATGCCACGACAAAACACTGACTCCATGTTCGGCTTCTGGTGCGAAGAAATAACAGATGCGGCGGTTTCCACCATTGCGCTATCAAGCACGCCAAAGCCTAAATCTGCAATTGCATAAATATGACTCGCAATCAACAACTGGCGCCTAAAGTCTGCAAACGTTGAGAATGTCAGATAAGTGCGTGATGTCAGGCTTCCCAGCAATCCGGTGTCATTGCATAAGTCAATTCCACGCTGCATGAAGCAGCAGTATGTTTCATGAGAGGATAAAGAATAAGCAGCGTCAGCGTACTTTCGAGATATAATTGAATGTTCGCCGTAAGGCGGATTCATTAGCAACACGTCGTAGCGCTTCTGGCACAGGTCCACGAAGGCGAACCCTCGCACCGCATCCTCAGAAAAGAGCCGACGTTGCAACCGTTGCCCTTTTTGAGCCTTCTCTGCGTAGGATCGCAAAGCCTCAATTACCTGTGCTTCTGCACCTTCAAAAAACTGTGTATCTGTGATGTCCTTAACCGAGAACACTTTGCCAATCGGCTCGCTCGGCTTGTCGAACAGCGTGGGCTGAATTGAAATGCCTCCTATTGCATACTGTCGCTTGGCCTCACGAATGGCGTCCCTAATCTCCTCCTCGATCTTAAGCAGCGAACCGGCTTCACCCGCCAGTTTCATTTTGTCGAAGACGACCTCCACGACTTGGCCGAGAACTTTTGGCTCAACCTGGTTTACGAACTCCTTGAGCATCTGCTCTTCACCCGGCATCGGCTCGGCACAGACGAAATTCGACCGAGTGATCTGGGGGCGATCCTTCTTGAGCCCCATCTCCTGGTACGACCGCTGGCAACGCAACCACAGAGCAAGCGCCGCAATCTGGCTGGCCCGCAGGTCAATATCGATGCCGTGAAGGTTGTGGGCGAGGATAAGGCGGGGAACATCCTGCTTGAGGGCTTCCAGCGTGGGGTAATTCTTCTTAAGCGCTGGTCCAAGGTCCGGGTCGGCATAGGCTTCTTCGTAGATCGAGAGCAATAGGTCGAAGCAATACAGCAGAAAGTGGCCACTACCGCAGGCAGGATCGAGAATCCTGAGTTCTCGTGGATCTTTTTTCGGCCGGTGCGGAATGTAGACCGGGAACTTGAGTAGTTCCTCTTGAGAAAGATCGTCTTTTCCTTCGGTGGTGTCTTTGGGCCGCTGTTCGCCCTCCTTAAGGAAAATTTCGGTAGGACGCCGGACCATATAGCGGCACTGATCATTGAGCCTGGTGTCTCCTTTCCGCATCTCGTACCAGATACGGCCGAGTGTGTTGTCCGTAAGAAACTCGACAACATAACGAGGCGTGAAGAACTGATTACGGAAAGCCAGTTCGTAGGAATTGCGGGGAGCCGAGCTTTCCTTGCGGGCCTGATCGCGCAATTCCTTGGGTGTGAAATACTGGTAGACCCAGCCAATAGTTTCGTCTTGAGACCAAATCTGCGGCCATTGATCGCTTAATTCGGCTTCTTCGGATTTTATTCCGCCGTTGTTAAGTAGTTCAAGAACTTCATCCAGGGTCTTCTGCCGAGGGTAAAGGCGGTTGGCTGGATCGTTCGGGTTGAACAACACTCCGATTTCTTCAGAGAGTTGCCCGCCCAGCCAGTCCAAATAATGGCGGTACGCAATATCCTGTTGGCCCGTATTGAATAACCGTTCATCCTCTTCATGTTCGGCCAGGTAAAACTTCACTCCGTTGGAGTTGACCCCCCGACTGACTGATTCCCGAAATCTCTGCCCGCTGACATAAACCTCTCGCGCCTCCATCATCTTGTAGGCGCATAGGCGATTGAGGTGTGTGAAAGCCACCTCGCGCACCAATTGATCCAGGGCCTCCTTTGCTTTGAAGCCCCGGGCCTGGATGTGCGCGTAATGATCCAGAATGTCCTTGCGGGCTTCCTGTTCTTCCTGACTCAGGTGGGGCATTTTGGCTTGGGGGTCAGCCGTTACGATTTCCTTCCGGGCGAAGATTCCATACTTGCCCTCCAGCTCCTGGGAGATTGCATCTTCCAGAAGCCTTCGGCTCTGAGTTACCACGCTACGAAGGCGATTACGGATTTCCTGGTCCATGATTAGTTCCTAGCTTTGAAGGTTTCTGCTTTGGCTTTCAGTTTTCGGATGGAGCTTGCCACCAGATCATCCAGAGTGAGGCAAACGACGCGAATGGTTTTCACGGCCAAGCTTGATTCACTCCAGAACGATGATGGCGCCTTCTTCAATGATTTTTTCAAGCGATTCCCGCATGAACTTTATGGCCTTTTCCAGGTCATCTGAGCTGCGGATGGGCTGGCGGAAGTAATCCGACATGCGGACCTTGCGTACCGGTGTTTTTTTGCCGGTACCGGCGGACATTTCCTGCAGCTTGACCAAAGCAGAAGTTTTGAGATTTGGCAAAGCTGCCAGATCGGATTCCATCTGGGCCAGAGTGGACTTCCCGAAGTTTTTCCCATCGGCCACGGCCTGTCGTTCCTCCTCGTTGCCCACACGCTGAAGGAGGGCAACCAGGATGGAATCGGCGACATCCGGTTTGGCTTCGACGGATGTCCATTCGGGGCAGTTCTTGATTTCCTCGATCGCCCCCTGAAAGGCACTCCTGCGCCGGTCGAAGAGTTCCCCGTGCGCCTGGCGGTAAGCGGCTTCGATCGATTCGGTGTTCTTGCGGATTTCCTCCCAGTCCTCCAGGAACTGCTCGGATGACAACTGGTCTTTCAGGCATTGCACGGTCGATTCCAAAACTTTGGACGCCGGATGGGCGGTGAACTGTTCCCACACCTGGCCCGTCACGAGTTTGGCTTTGCGAAGGGTTTCGATAGCCTCGTTGCTCAGGGTCTCCCGCAGTTTTTTTACCCGGTCCCTGGTTTTCTCGAATTCCTTGCCGCTCTCCACAAGGATTCGGACGCAATCGTCAGAGTCCGAATTCTGGATTCCTGATACGGTTTCGGCAAACTCCTGAAGCATTTCACGGACCGGAAGCTGGTGGGCATCGGCAGTGGCCTTGAGTTGCAGGAGGCTTTCCTGCTCCTTGGAAGCCAATTTCTTGAAGGCGGCTGCGATCGCTCCCTCCTCCACATCCACATCTTCCCCGATCAGATCCTCCAGGATCTGGACCGCTTGGGTGAGGACTTTCAGGCCCACGGTTTGCCTGGGTGAAAACAATGCTGAACGGAAGGCGGTGTTGTTCGTGAAGGCATTCCTCGAAGCTGGGTCCTGATAGTTATGGAAGCGATTACCCCCCTGAGTTACCTCGATTTCGCCCGCCCGGAACAGCGTTGCCAGGAGGAGGCGCAGCATGTCGCGATCCCAGCCATACGGCGTGCCCCCGAAACGCTTTTCCAGGGCCTTGCCCATCCGGCTGTCTTTGTTGCCGTATCCATGCTCGCTTTTCAGGTAATCTAGAACCTCCCGGGCTATGTCAGTTTTGGTGTTGATGACGCTTTTGGGGCCGTCTTTCACCACCAAACCCAGTCCGCTGTCACCCTGGTAAAAGATGGTGGGCAGGGCCTTCAAATCAGATGCCTTGAGAATCTGTTCGGCTTCATCGCCCTTGAGGGGGCGCGAGCCCATCTCGAGTTTCGGGTAAAGGTCGGGAACCACATGGCCGAACAGTTTTTTGAGGACCTCGCTCAAACCCTTGCCCAGGACCGAGCCATCACGCTGGACACCCCGGAACAGGCTCGTTCCCCGCTCTATGGCCTCGGTCAGCTTGTCACGGAGCCTGGATTCATAGGCATTTCGAGCTGTACGCTCATCCTGAAGGCAGGTCGCTTCATCCGGGCTGATTTTCTGCAGCGCGCTGAGCTGGCTGTATTTATCCACCATGCGCCTAGAAGCGTGGACCTGGGCGATGAGCTCATCTAACTCGGGCGTGAGACACCATAGCCAGTACAGGTCGTTCTCATGGGCCTTTTGCTGGCTGTCAGCCCGGGTTGCCTCAATGACCTTGGGTAGTTCGCCAGCCTCATCCGCTGAAATCAATGAAACAACCAGATCTCCCTCGCCGCTGCTGTTGGTACCCTCCTGATTGACGCCGACCCGGAAGGTACGATTCTGGTACCGGAAGGTTTTGAATTCGGGTTCTTCGAATACCTTTTCGATGGACGCCCTGGTGATTTCATTCCGTTCCCTGGGCTTGGGTTCCAGAAAAGCCCGCCGTTCGGTATCCCAGTTCTTTTCCTGGGCGGTCTGGAGTTTCCAGCCTTCCTCGGTGTTACGTATGAATTGGGATCCATGCAGGTTCTTAACAGCAGCCTGTACCTCGGTGAGGGGAGCGGGTTTACCGACCTCGTCCACGAGAACGGCGGCAATGTTGGCCTCGGTCCTTGGAAGTTCGCGCAGAAACTCCAGCAGGCAAACCGCCTTGGCAACCCGAAGTTCCCAGGATTGCCCGTTGGAATTACTCGGAAAGCGTTGCGAAATCTGGTGGATATCGGTGCGCTTTTCGTTGGACAGGTTACCTTCCACCAGCTCGAACACCTTGTCCAGGGTGACCAGGGTCCCCAAAGGCTTCTTGGCCATGCCAGTGCGATCCGACACCAACATCTCGTAAGCCTGCTTGATGATGGTTCGGTTACTGCCCCCGTAGTGCCTGGGCGCTCCGGGCTGCAGGCGGATTCCCGACATGATGCTGATGCACATATCGATGTAATGCGGGGGGTAAGGATAGAACTGGACGAAGGCATCCTCGGTGATTTCGGTGGGGCGGGTGGTCCGCTCCAAACGGAGCGCCGAGTTTAACTGTCCCTGGTTTCCGCCAAACAAGGTGCGCAGGGCTTTCTCACCCTCAGAATTCTTGGCCAGGACGCGCTTGGTCGCCACTTCCCGGATGTCGGAGGGGGCCAGGTCAGCCCGATAGTGGAAGCGATCTTGCAGCTTGGCTATATCGACGCGTTTTGAATCGATGGCCGCAACCACTTCATCCAGCTTCTCCTGAGATGTGACAACAATCCAACAGGGGGCCGTGATTTTCTGGGTTTTCAGGAGGTTCTTCCCGATCTTGCCGAACTCCTCGATGGTAGCCCTCAGGTCTTCGATCTTGTCGGACGAGCGCGCGACATGCTGCCCGACCTCATCGATGATGAATACCAGGGCCTTGCCAGGTCGCCGGCGATTCCACAGGTCAAAGGTGCGCTGGACCACCTTGGTGACCGTGATGGAGGCATCGCGAGAGCGCTGAGAGTGAGCCCAGGAGTCGGCCGAAGGATAGGTCTTTGAATCCATTTTGTGCAGGATCAGGCTCGCCCTGGATAGCTTTTGAGCCCCCACCCGAACGGTTTTCCATTCCTTGCCGAGCTCGGTCTTGCAGAGGCCGACGAACTCGTCCAGTTTCCCCTCGCCCTCCAATTCGATTTCAAGCTCGGCAATGTCAAAATCCTCGGCATAACCGAGTTCGCGTAGCAGCACGGAATAGATAAGTTCGGCAATGCGCTGTGTGACTTTGCGAGTATCCGCCTCTTTGGCGACCTCGAACAGGATCACATCGGTGGGTGTCTGGCGGTTGATCAGGTCGAGCAAGTCAGAGATTTGCTTGTCCTCTATTTTCTTCTTGAACAACTCGGAAAAAGGTTTGCCCAGGACCGTTCGGTTCTGCAAGGCATAACCCAGGTTCTTGGCAAAGGAGCTCTTGCCGGAGCCGAAGAAGCCGGAAACCCAAACCCCGACCCTCTCATGGGGATCTCTGGGAGCCTCCGCTATGGCTTTGAGTAGGTGGTGATACTGCTGGCGGATACTGTCGGTGCTGACATACTCGGATATTTCAGCATGGACGGACTGCTCGTCCTTCTGATCGACCTGGATGATCTCCTCGATTTTTTGATCGAGGTCACGCGCCAACAAATCACTGATGGTTTTCATGTTTATTCACCCCTATTGACTAGCTGTAAATTTTGACTCTGTAGTTGCCTAGGGCGTCCCTGTCCTTCAAATCCATGAATCGAAGCGCCGTGGTGCCCTCGATGGATCCGGGATAGAACATGACGGTGGGAACCCTGGATTTTCCGTGCATCTTGTCCAGGAGTAGCGACATGTGAAAAATCCCGGGAGACATCACAGCCACCCGGGTTAGGAATACCACCGAATTCCCGGGCGGCACCGCTGCCAGCTTTTCAGCCAACAGGTCCCACAAAGGCACCCATTCCTCGGAGGACAGGTAGGTGGTTATTTGGTTTTGAGCCTCGAGGTAACCTCGTTGCTTCTCCAACTCGATGACTGCCTCCAAACCTTCATCGCCATCCTTTTGGTTGACCTTGATCAGGGCCTCCCACAAGAGGTCGGCAATGGAGATGGTGTGCACATGCTTGCCGGCCTCCTCCAGACGAGTCGCCAGCAACCGAATTTCATTGCGCAGTGTCCACTCATCAGAGGGCTCGTACCGCAGGATCGCGAAAGGCAGATCGTGGTAAACGCCTAGCTTGGGCGGATTGGACACGAGGTCTTCTTCGATCTGTCCGATCCTATCTCGGAGCGATGACATGGGTGTACTCCTCGAGGGTTCGGGCGGGGAAGGTCAAGCGGGCGACACTTCCGGCGACATGGTATTGCAAATAGCCACGCTGATGAGCTTCGAAAAGTAGCCGCTCTACTGCTTCGGCACCCAGGAAAAACAAACCCCATTCCGGGAGCTCAATCATCTTGGAGCCTGAGGGCTGGTGACCATTGAGGAAAAAGGCAATGTAGGCGAAGGCATCGACGGGAAGGAAAATGGAGACGATTTTCTTGGTGGACCGACCTTCGAGCACACCAAAATCACGCAAGGCTGCAACCAAGTTACATTGAACGCGATCAATGGTCGATTCGGACCAAGGCCGGCTGGTTTTCCCTTCCTCAACCCATTTGCCAAG
>Ga0315899_10009858_pt1 | contig 10247 bp, 12 predicted proteins | sample LakEriMetagenome_2_FD_203518 | JGI IMG/M metagenome (GOLD analysis project Ga0315899, IMG submission 203518) | Freshwater fungal communities from buoy surface, Lake Erie, Ohio, United States - Buoy 4 MA112 | ecosystem: Environmental > Aquatic > Freshwater > Lake | place: USA: Lake Erie, Ohio...
TGCCGTGGGAGGTATCAATGTTTGTGTAAATGATTATTCAATCATTGAATGTGTAAATGATTATTCAATAAGACTTGCTCACAGGATGTGTGTGTGTGTGTGTTTGTGTGTGTGTGTGCGTGCGTGCGTGTGTGTGTGTGTGTGTGTGTGTGTGTGTTCGTACATGTCTGCGAACATACACACATCTTACACGCACCCATGCATACACATATATTTACACCTGAGAGTGTGCATTTGCATATTGAACGTAAATGCGCCGTGTATGACATAAATATGCACACACACACACACCCACACACACCCACACACACACAAACGCACACGCACACACACTGCTGTCTGGCTCCGAGCATATACACGTAATACTGCCTCAATTCTGAGTGGAATGTGTACCTGATGTGTACCTGGTGTGTACCTAATGTGTACCGAGCATATACACGTAAGTCTGCTTCAATTCTGAGGTTCAATTCTGAGGATCAACTGCCCCCCTTTCTCTCTCTCATGCTCCCCCGCCCAGGAACGCGAGCTAAACCCAGGTCCGCGCCCAGCGCGTGCGCCCGGTTTTGGCGCAGGAGGTCCCGAAGATAAGCGCAGTGGCGCAGGGCAAGACAGAGGTGCAGCACCGCTGCCCTCTTCCGCTGACAGGGGTGCGGCGCGCGGGAGGGGAGGAGAGAGGGAGCCTACGAGGGAAGGAGGGTTTCTGCCGGCGACGACTGGGTACGGTGCGTCCAAGCTCAATTCCTATGGCGACCCTGTGTGATTGGGTCCAAGCTCAATTCCTCTGACTCTGTCGAGCATCTCGCCGCCTATGACGAGAGAGAGAGAGAGAGACATACACACACACACACACACACACACTGTCGAGCACCTCGCCGCCTATGACGCGAGAGAGAGAGAGAGAGACATACACACACACACACACTGTCGAGCACCTCGCCGCCTATGACTCTACTCTGTCGAGCACCTCGCCGCCTACCTCATGAAGCACAACCCCAAGAGTGCGTCCAAGCTCAACTTCTACGGCGACCCTGTGTGATTTAGTCCAGAGCTCGGTTGGGTTTGCTTTATGTCCTCCTCCTCCCCCACCTCGACCTCTTTAGCTTTCGCTTGATTCAGGTGCTTTCGCGCAGATCTAGGTGATCTAGGTTTACGTCATTTTGTGGTGTCAATGGGAGTTTCAAGTGTCACAGTTCGTGTCGAGCCCTAAGCGGTCCCTACGATGCCTGTGAAAAGGAAGGCTCGGGTGTATTGGTCACTGTCTCGGACACAGAGTTCACCCCGACCCTGGTGGAGAAGGCCGGACGCCCGAGGGAACTGGCAGAGTCGCTCACTCGCGCTACGCAGCCAGGCCTAGTGTCTCCTGGCGGTAGCGAACAGTCTCGAGGGTTACATCCGGCGAGCCTATTGCGTATCAGATCCCGGGGATAGCTTGGGCACATAGACACTGGTACTTGAGAGTCTGCACCAGACTCTCGACGCTGGTGCAGACTCTCCACGGTGCAGACTCTCGACTTGAGAGTCTGGTCTCCCGCCGACGGGCTCCGCAGAGGAGCGGTGCGGAGCCCGTTGGCGGGAGACGCCCGAGACACCCCGTTGGAGCAATTCCTAATAAAGCTCTCTCGCGCGAGCAGAAACCCCCCTCGTGTTTCTTTGTTTCATGTAATGGTACAAGGCCATGCAACTCCCCAGCATCTGGCTGGGCCCTCCCATGAACATTGTGTGATGAGCATGGACAGTTAGCACGTGTTTATTTTTCATGTTCATATCGTACAGCTCGCGTTCTCTCCCGGTTGGCTTTTCGGCAGCTCAGACATCTGCTCTGCTGACCTATTTCTTGTTCTTGGGGTTGTGCTTCATGAGGTAGGCGGCGAGGTGCTCGACAGGGTCATCCGGCCTGCAGATCACATTGTGAAATCAGCACGACGCCGGCGCAAATTTGAACACAGGTCTTATCTCGGGCTGTGTAGACGCCAGTTGTCCCACAGTTGGATGGACAGCAGGCACGCGAGCATGCGGAGGGTGGGCGGGTCACAGCACCTTTGCTTCACCAAATCCGACAAGCCCTGCAGCAGGATGGGGACCACCGTCTGGTCCAGATATGTGCGGATCGGCAAGGCTTGCGCGTCAATCTTTTCCTGTGCTTCTGTTGCCGCCTTCTCCGCTAGCGCCGCCTGCCAGAGAGCGCAGCAGAATCCGCGCTCAGCAACCGCACCACTACAGTGCAGAGCGGACGGAGAAGGCCGTGCGCGCGTGTGCAGCGTCCCGCATAGCGCAGCTGCCCGGGTGCGCCGCAGCGCACCCGAAACGGCAGGGAGCGGTTGAGAGGAGGCGAGGGGGGACGCCCCACCTGGTCGGCATTTTCCGGGCCAGAGCCCGCCTCTGCCGGTGCCGAGACCGGCTCCGCTGCATCGGTCTTCATGTCGGCCTCTGCGCGCAGCCACACCAGCACAGAGCGGCCCGTTAGCGGCGGCCGAGAGCTCGAAGGCGCCAAAGCCGCGAGCTTTGGCGCGCGGGGGAACCAGCGCGCGGCGGAGGCAGGGCAGCAAGGGCCCCGGGGCAACACTGTTGACGCCACGTGTGTCTCGCCGCTGCGCTCGCGCGCAGGCGCCCGTGGCCAAACGCGCTCTCTCCAGGCCCCGCAAAACGCACCGTCCGCCATCGTTGAAGCACGTTGTATTGCAATAATAAACCTCAAAACCGTCCGTGCCATTTGTGGGTCCCATGGGAAGGGAAAAAGACGTGTTATTAAGTTATGACCACTGGCCCCGGGATAAATAAGCGTTTTCATTTCATTGGCCGTAGATGAGCTGTGGTTTTTCAAAGTCTTCCGAAGACCACAGAGGAAGCCTTGATCGGGTCTGGGGAGAGAGGAGCAGCGTGTCACCAGTAGCCGCGCGCTGCCGGCGACTCGTTGCAATATGAGCGCAAGTTCGATGATACAGGTAGGGCCGTCACTGCGCAGTCGCGGGCTTTGTAAGCCGTCCTTCAATGGTGACCCGCTGAGTGCAGCCCGCAGCCCGGAACCCCGGCTGAGCACACTCTATGCACGGGCGTTCACCGATGACAGAGACCCGCTCTTGCTGATGCGACCGCCGCCAGAGAATCTGTACGAGAGCACGCACATGCAGTCGCTCGCAGAGTCGCATATCAATTCCTCGCACGAGCTGGAGCGCTCCAGCTATCTGTCGCAGGCGGGGTGGGGGTCTCTCTGGGAGAGCACGCACAGGGACGGCACGCAGATGGATGGCACATCCCGCCTGCTGGACGCAAGCGGGTTCGCGGACGCGATGGTGCTGGGCGAGACCTCAAAGGATGCCGAGATTGCCGCGCTCAAGGCTGAGATTGCCGCGCTCAAGGCCGAGAAGCGCGGGTTGACTTTGGAATCCTGGGAAACGCTCAAGCAGTCCCTGCCGCACGCAAAACAGGAGCAGCCAAGCGTGGGCGCGAGTGCGCCCGGGGCCCAGCAATTTGCGTCGTTGTCCCCCGCACAGGAGAGGCCGTCTGCGGTTCCTAAGGGCGGTGTCCGCTTCGATGCCTCCACTGGCCAGGTCGCGGGGGGGTTCAACGTGGGCGAAGTCCCGTTGCCGGGTTCAATCATGACCGAGGATGAATGCAGGCACTTTGGCCTGCCGCTTGGTAGCAAGTGGGTCGACAACGAGGCAGTCAAGAATCCCATAAGCCCCCTCCAAGACCCGAATATCCACAAGATACACTGGAACGAGCTGCCCGTGATTTCGGCGCCCATCGGCGTTGTCAAGCCAGGTACTGCAGATCCGAGATCATGATCTCCCAGCTTGCGGGCGCAGGTTCGTGCTGACCACGTGTCTGTCGGTGCAGGTGTCTCGCCGGTTTCGCATATGGGAGCCCGTGGCGTGCCGCCGTTGCCTTTTGACTCTTTGCAGAAGCCCGCAACGGACGGCAGCGGAACGCCACCGCAAAGACACGTTCAGAATTTTGAGGGCGCCGACGGGGAGCAATTGCACAGGGTGGTGGTGCAAACCTTGCAACGTGACCTGGTGAGTTACCAGACGCAGCAGACGGGCCTTCAGGAAATGGAGATGCGTCTGCGGGAAATGTACACGAGTCCGCATCTGCCCGTCCAATCGAGCGCCTGCGGCACCTCGCCGACGCAAATTCCCAAAATGAGCAAACAGATTCCTGTAAATGTACCAGGTCGCGACCCCGGACAGTTGCAGATGGTGAACGGAGAGGCCCCCAATAGGTGGGGCAATCGAATGCTCCATCAGGACCTTTCCATGCTGGCTGACGCATACAGAGGCGTCTTGTCCCCAAACCTACATCCACACACAAGCACCCACCTTGCCAACAACCGTTCCCAGCCGCAAATTTTTGCAACCCCCTTCTTGAGCAGTAATCAAACAAGCAGCAACGTCGGGTTGCAAGGCATGCTGAACAATATGCAGGGCGGCGGGATGAACATGGGCGGCGGCGGTGGCATGGGGATGTTCAACCCATTGCAGGGCAGCGGCATTATCATGCAGGGCGGTGGCATGCACGGCAGTATGCAGCACGCCCCCGCTGACGAAGGGAACGCGCAGCAGAATGGAGCCGCCTGGAGCGCGCCGAACCATGGGCGCGAAGGCGCAGAGAAGGAGGCTCCCGCGGAGAGGCAGCGAGGCAAAGATGCCAGGGATGCAGCCACGGAAGAGAAGCAGACAGCCCTGGGAAGGTTCTTCTCTGCTGCCGCAGCTTCACTCCTGGGTGGTAGTGCCAAGGACAAGAACATGGTGAGAGAGACAGGTGACAAAGTACAAATGATGCACAATCAACCCACTCCCCACTCCCTTGCGGGGAGTGGGGGTTTCGCAGCCGACTATGATTTACAGAGAGGGTGGATGGGGGGATCCCCCTCACCTATGATGGGGGCAGCCCCACACTCGGTGTCGCTCAACATGCACGCCATGGAAGCAAGGGGCTCGCCGCCTCCGATGGCACCGGTCATGCCCATGGACGCTCGAGGAAGCGTAGGGGGCTTGAATGGTTTCGTGGGGACAGGGTCGGCTGGTCAGTATAGATCCGCTCCTGGGATGGGTGGTTTGAACATGGCGCCACCTATGAACTTTGTTAGTCCTTGGTGGACGACTGGTGGATCTGGGGATGAGCGGGGTCAACCTGTATATCGATGGACGAAGTGAGATAGGAGCAAAGAAAGATGGGAACTCGAATCGGTTTCTTCGTTGTGTTGTGACTTTTCAAAAAGTGCACTGCTTCGGCACGTGCGCTGAAAGTAATCAATCTCTGAGAGATGAGATTGCTTTGACAGACCTGAACCGACCCGAATCTTGAGAAATATGCAACAACACTGATCAAACCCCCGGAAAACCGGGGGGAAACCAGAGCGTCACGTGTATTGCGTCACTACCCCGATTATGCCGAACGGACACATGCCTCTTTCAGCGACATCTGAGGAGCTGGGTTCGGGTGGGCCTGGCTCTGCGTCTCGCCACCCTCCTTTCACACAATTACCCAAATTACTCTCAAACAATATCCCTTTCCCCCGAGTTCACTAGTGTGTACTTTGGTACTTTGGTAGTTATATTTCCTGGTAACGTGGGCATCCGCAAAGCCCAGAGACACACATGGAGATGCTCGCCGGCCAGGTCGGAGGTCATCACCAGAGTTTCCTCTGCTCACTACTACCCGGGTTTCTTTCGAACCGGGAACCTCAGCCGGCCCCGGCGCCAAGGGCAAGGGGAGCCACAAAGGCGCCAAACATGAGCGCCAAACATGATGCGTATGCGACGATGGGGCGGGAGCCCGGGGCGGGGCTGATACGGGAGCTGGAGGGGCGGGCGGAGGCGTTGGCGGGCACGTTCAAGTCGCAGGAGGTTGCAAACATGCTGTGGGCGTATGCGACGATGGGGTGGGCGCCCGGGGCGGGGCTGATGCGGGAGCTGGAGGGGCGGGCGGAGGCGGTGGCGGGGAGCCACCCCCGGAGAGAGATATTGACTTGAAAAAATAAAAAACAGAAAAAAAACCAGGAAAAAAATAATTGACTGAAATCGCCCGGGTTTCGAACTGGGGACCTTTAGCCTGGATTTTCACTTAACCAGTATGACGGCGTGTGTGTGTGGTGGTCAGACTAATCCACACGAGCCTCAACTCGTCGTATCTCATAGCACATGTCCTCAACTCTCCTCCTCCCCCCCTGCGAACAGCTTTGTATTAGGTACAGCAATGTTGAACAACATGCGGTCCTGTCCCGGGAGGGCGGCCCTATCCGGGCCCCCCCGTTGTTGACTGGGGCACCAATGGCGGAGGGTAGACAGGCAATCCCCAGGTTCGTTACGGGCTCCGGGACCCTGTTGAACCATTGTCGATTACATAATACATAGAAACTTTCATTTCATACAGAAACATACGGTCAGTCGCAAAGCACCTGGTTTAGGGTTTAGAGTTGAGGAATGGAATCTTTGGAAACCAGTAGCAACAGTGCAGGGAATCTTTTCGGGAATCGCGGAGAGCCTGAAGCTCCGGGTTTTCGGTTTTCTTGGCGGTTTCCGGGGTTGTTGCATGTTTCTCAAGTTCCCCCTCTTCGGGTCTTTTTTTTTTGCCATGACCGTGATGGTCCTGACTTTTTTTCGGGTTTTCGGGGTTTTCGGTTGTTGCTTGTTTCTCAAAATTCCCGTCAGTGTTCTTGCATGTCAACCAAGATTCGCGGCCCTCCCACCCGCTCTCCTCCCCCCCCACCCCCCCCTCTGGTCTTTTTCTTTGCCCCGTGACTCGGTGACCTTAAAGAGAGTTGGTTTATTTTGTTTTCAAATTAAACACTCAACACACACACTGTGACGGTCTGATTGTTTTTCGATTTTTTCGGTCAGAAACCGGCGTAGTTGCTTGTCTTTCCAGATTCAATCAGTGTTGTTGCATGTTTCTCAAGATTCGGCTTTGTGTACAGCAAGGACGACTGGGGGGAGGAAATGTCTCTAAATGCTCACTTACACGTCGAGGTATTCATGACAACGCAAAGATCATTTACAAGTATTCATTACAACGCAACGCCTTCGTGATACCATTGAATCGTCGCCTCTGACGTTTGGAGCTCCAGAAAATCTCTTGAAGGGGGTTGCCACTGTTGCCCCCGGTTCTAGCAGGTCATTCTAGCTTAACAAGCCTCACAGCGCTCTGCTTCTGCCACTGTCCTGCTGTGAAGACATTCCAGTCCTTTTTGCTCAGCTCTGGGGACTGCGCGTCACTCATGACCGACGCATGACCTGTGGTACTTCCCACTTTGTCCCAAGGCCCTACTCGCCAGCCACCAATCGAACGATCCGTTGAGTCGTACCACAGTGCTTGAGTGGCATCGTTGACCTTGAAATAAAACGGGAGACCATTAGCCATATGACTGGAGTAGTCGCCGTTGACGAGGTCGAAGTCAGAACCGTCAATCTTTTTGCAGCCAGTGATTCGCAGCGACTTGCAAAATGACATTGACTTCGATGCCATCTCTGTTGTAGTCGGCGGATGTCCTTTGGTGCTAAGAGATGCAAGCACTTCACCGTACTCTCTCAGTGTCAATTCCATTTCGCGCACCATTTGTCCCACTGTACCTTGTTGCTGGCTAGCGGCGGCGTGAGAAGCTTGCCGAAGCTCCTTTAGCTCACGTTGCAGCTCCTCCACACAAGTACGTTGCTCGTGCCCCGCAGCCTCCAGTGCTCGCACGCGCTCTTTGAGTGCGCAGCTCTCGCTTTGCATACAGACACGCTCGTCCTGCAGTCTGAGTTCAAGTCCAACGATTGCAGTTTCGAATCCATCCACCATGGAGCTTGTGTTGTCAACAAGTATGTGGAGCTCACGCGTCAAATTTTGTAACTGCCCGAGCAAATGGTCTCTGCCCGCTTCTGCCATCATCCTTGTTTGTGTCAATACCCTTTCCTTGGCTTCTGCCGCCTTGATTGCTGCCTCTGTATCGCGTGCCGCGGTGAGTGCCAGCTCCTGCCGGGTGCGAATGCATTGACTTAATTGCTAAGTTAGAGTATGAATTTTACACACACACACACACACACACACACACACACACACACACACACACACAATTGCAAAAGCTGACACACACGCACACACACACACACACACACACACACACACGATTGCAAAACGCCGATCTCGACGATAAAAATGCACTATTGGCCCCATGCACCCTTTTCCCCTGCACACCTTTTCTGCAGACAAAGCCTTTGCCAAATTTGCGAGTGCAACATCCTTGACTTTGCAAGCCTCAATGCTGACCACAAACATAAATTTCAAAACTAAAAGAGCACAAATCATTGTCATCTATCTTCGTCTCTTGTCTCTCGCGCGCTGTCCTCCATCTCCCCATAGATACTCAAACACTCACTTCCTCTCTCTCGCACACATGTGAACAACAAAAGGAATCCAATGACAAAAATACGCACCTGCGCGCCAGGTCAGCTCGAAGCGCCTCCTCGTCATCCTTGTCAGAATTGTGCTGCAAGTACTTTTCTTCATGCATCAATCTGGAAGAAGGAGGGGGAGGAGACACAGCAGATGAACATCTGGGGAGACGCCTTTATGAACAGCATCAAAACAAGACGCCGTTATGAACAGAATCAAAACAAGACGCGATTTCTGGGAGATGAAGCACCATAGAAAAAGTCAAAAGACCTGCGCAAGCCCTCGAGCACTGTCCTGCCGAGCTCTGCGCATGTGCTTCTGGTATCCAGTTCTCTGTTTTCACTTTCCTGAGCCGCTTGCAGGTGTTGGCTAGAGCCTTCGGCAAGGACCGAAGACAAGGCGGCCAGCTTTTTCTCAAATTTTGAAAGCTCCTTGTGTACCCTGAGGCGCGACTGATGCAGTTCCGTCTCTGTTTCGTTGCCAAATCAGCCTAAATCCTAAACCATAAACCCTAAACCCGTCTCTGTTTCATTGCAAAATCAGGTGCAATTGAAAATTGAGGACCAGAGCCAAAATCGTTTGTTTTCAAACCTTTGTTCAAATGCGTGTTGTAGCGAACATGCCGACGCCGCACACATTCATGCACGCACACTCACACGCATGAACTCAATACCAGAGAACTTGTTCAAGCTGTACGAAGTCAGCGCTTTACTTAGCCTTTCTTCCGTTGCGCTGCACATTGCACTTGACTTTTGCAAGTCATGTCTGCAGAGCGCATTCGATTACGTCAATGTCGCCGAGGCGCACGTTTCAGGCCGTTAAGTTGTGGCTAGCCTTGTAACGTTAATGGCGTGGATTTTCGGCAATAAGCGGTTGTGTTGTCATTTGAAAAGATTCGCTGAGGATCCTGATAGCGAGAGAGGGTGGACTCAGGGAAACATGGAGACATCCTAAACCTTAAATCGGCGTTGTCATCGGCGAGGAGAGCCACCACACGGCGGTGCTCATCAAAGTCCATGACGCGCGGGAGCATCTTCAACAACATCTTCATAATGACGCTCACGTTGGGAAAGCTGAGAGCACCACGACAGGCAAGACGCGTGACTAATGTATCAGTCCGCGGCAAAGGCAGCGAATTGACGGAAACAAATAATTTTTCAGCGGGATCGCTTGCTAGGAGAAGGGTTCGGATCCAACAGCACAAGGAAAGTCAACCGTTGCGTCTTGAGCTTGGTGTGCAGCAAAAGCTTTCGCGTGGGGGTGGTCGATTCTTTGCTGTGCATCACCAGATACATTTCAAAGGCACCCAATCGCCCCTCCCGATGCGAAATACTTGCGTACTGAAGAATGGACGCCCCCTCAGAAGGCAAACTTTCCGTTGCCATGGCTTGCAGACGCAGCAGAGAATTTCTCAGCTTGGTGAGTATCGTCTGAGTCTTCGAGTACCACGTATGCTCCCCGCACGTTTCTACCTCGAGCGCAAGGCCTGTGTACGCGTTCAGCAAGCCCTCGTCCTTGAGCTTCACAAGCTTGTCCTCAAGGTCCCGCAACGGTTCGCTCGTCGCATCGCCCTTGAAGGAAAAGTCCCGCTGTGCCGCGCTCGCCACTGCCTCGTACGAGCTCTCAGCTACAATGGACCCGTCCCCGTTAGCGTCGTCCTCATGCTGCCCAGCGGTCCACGCTGGCTGGGTGGGGCCAGGAGATGCCAGCGGGGCAGGCAACGCGCTCCGAGTGAGAAGAGCGCAAGAAAGGCACCGTCTTGAGCTGCTGCGCCACGTTCGTGCCGAGCTGGAAGTGGCTTGCTTTTGCAGTGGGTCAAGCGGTCTGTGCGCGCTCCTCGACCCCGGATGCGTCCTGACGCCAGTTGCACG
>Ga0315899_10009859_pt1 | contig 10246 bp, 11 predicted proteins | sample LakEriMetagenome_2_FD_203518 | JGI IMG/M metagenome (GOLD analysis project Ga0315899, IMG submission 203518) | Freshwater fungal communities from buoy surface, Lake Erie, Ohio, United States - Buoy 4 MA112 | ecosystem: Environmental > Aquatic > Freshwater > Lake | place: USA: Lake Erie, Ohio...
TGCAGTACTTGGCGGGTTGCTGCCGTAAGAGACATCTCGGTGTCGCCGAGTTTTACCTTCTTGGGGCCTGAAACCGTCACCGTAGCCGAAGCCGAGAGACAATCAAGGACAGCTCCATCGGGTATTCCCATCTCGCGGAAGTCAAGATTGGGACGACGTTGACGCATTCCCTCGGCTGCAGCAAGTGATTGCTCATCGATACCAGTTGTCTGAGCGGCCACTTCGGCTGTTGCATCTTCCACGTGAAGAAGTTTTAGAATCGCAATCGCTTGTTCAGGCTCGATACGAAAGAACTCGCGTTTTGGGTTGATCCGCTGAGGACCGAATGCTACGTGCAGGGCTGTTTCCACTTCATCAGAATTTGGGACTCGACAAGCGAACTTGAGTTCGAACGGGACCGGTACTCCCGTGGTGTAAAGCTGGGCAAGTCGGGTACCCACATCTTCTTGCGCGGTTCGCCCAATCTTCACTAGTCCCGGCATCGCCGGATTCACTAGTACATACACGATGGAGAAGTCTGGCATGCGGTCTCTGGCCTCAACGTGTTATTGTTCAGGAACTTTGTTTTTACCTAGGTTATCATCGGGCATAGCCCGTGAACACAGTTAGTTTCTGTTTCCCAAAACGCAAACATCGAGAATTGTCCAACTCCGATGGAGACATCAACGCCAGACGGTTGGTTTCCGACTCTCGGCACCAACGTAATGCGTCGATGAGGGGTCCGAAGAGAGGTCTCTACTCCGGTTCGAGAGGAGTGTGATTCCCGCAACTGATTTCAGGGTTTCAAACTCAGTTTGACCCTCGTGTTATACCGACAGGCCGACGCCTCAAAACGTCGGCCTGTTTGCGTTTCTGGCCTTTGTTTTCCCAGTGTTTCGCGAGTTTCTCCCCTCTCAAACTCTCGCCATCGCTGCCACTCTCCGATTGCCGGCGCGACATCCGTTTGGGCTGATTTCTCTCCCTCCGCCCAGAACTCTCCCGAGTCTCAAAGTCTCTTGACCCTGGGGTTATCGAAATCACTCCAAAGCCATAACCCGATTTAGGAAACTCGAAGTTTGGCCTCGAAAGTAATCCTACAAAAGCCTCGGCGAACATAACCCATGGGCTTCGATGCCATTTTTCGTTTGCGATCTGATAACCTAATGGCACTTTTTACCCGCACGGTTTTCAGCTCGCTCAATATTTTCGGCACTTGAATGTATGGAATCTCTAAGACAACAGCTACCCACTGTCAACGTTCAGGCGTACTACACGGGCAACTATCCTCGCCAGATCGGGCAGCAAACTTGTAGTGCACTGTTGACGAAGCTGACCACACCGCAGCCCTTGCAATTTGAGTCCAGTGGCCGTTGTCACAATTTCAATTTCCAGATCTCCAATTCTGTCCAAACAGTTTGGAAGTGCGGAACACGCGACAGTAGAGATGTCGTCGCACCTGGTCATGTCAGCTTGAACGCAGCTCAGGAGAGCTTCAGTTGCACCGTTGCGCCCGTCGTAGAGGCGGTCTCTTTGCACATCGAGTTTTACCCCGATTGGATTTGCAAAGTTCGTGAAACGGAATCAAGGCACCCGGGTGCCAATTCTGGCGAATTGATACCGATGATGGCTGTTTGGCACGAACGGTTGAAAGCGTTGTCCACAAGCCTGTCGATCGCACTTGCTAGATCAGAACGTACTAACGTTTTGAAGATTGACCAACTGCTTCTTGAGCTGGCAGTCGAATTAATCTGTCGCAACGATCCGTATTCGATCCCATTGGAGCCGCGTGGGAAACTTTGTGTGGCGTCGTTAACACGAGTTCTTGATTATGTTAATGATCAACTGCATGAAACTCCCACTCTCGACGAATTGGCCGACATTTCCGGGTACAGTCCGTTTCATTTCGCACGGCTCTTCAAATCAACTGTGGGTGTAGCGCCGCATCAATACTTGACCAAGCTGCGAATTCAGCGATCTCAGTTCATGTTGGCTCGCAGCGACATCTCGATAACCAAAGTTGCTAGTGAACTTGGTTTTGACAGCTCGAGCCACTTCGCAAACACGTTCCGTCGGGTTGTCGGCGTTACGCCATCCGCGTTCCGATGTTCATTCTCTTAGCCTCTTCACTGGGACCAGTCCGAGGCAGCCAGATAGCAAGATTTTGATAGTCGCTTCACCACAGCCCCGCTAGAATTTTGGCTTTATTTTGAGCCTGTCAGGTCGGGGATAATGCGATGGCGATCGAGAAGTACTTTTCACTGCAAGGTCAATGTGCTTTAGTCACGGGTGGCGGAAATGGGATTGGAAAGGCGATCTGTCTGTTGTTTGCCGAGTTCGGCGCGGACATCGCCTGCACTGACTTGAGCGTCGACGATGCGGAACTGGTTGCAGGCGAGTGCCGAAAGCTGGGAGTGCGGGCCATCGCAGCCAAATGTGACGTGACCAGCGAGGATGATCGAAAGCGAGTCGTAGAACTTGCGCTCTCGCAACTCGGTAAGATCTCGATCCTGGTTAATAATGCTGGAGGCGGCGGCCCCAAGCCTTTTGATATGCCCATGTCGGATTTTGAGTGGGCATTTCAGCTAAATCTTTTTTCATTGTTTCGCTTATCTCAACTCTGTGCGCCGGCGATGCGTGAGGCAGGTGGTGGAGCCATCATCAACATCAGCTCCATGGCAGGCCAGAACAAGAATCAGCGGATGTGTTCTTACGCATCCTCTAAAGCTGCCGTCGATCACCTGACGCGCAACATGGCCTTTGACTTAGGGCCGCACAACATCCGCGTCAACGCGATTGCCCCCGGAGCAATTCGGACGGCGGCGCTAGAAAAGGTGCTCACGCCCGACGTCGAAAAAGCCATGCTCAAACACACGCCGCTCGGCAGGCTGGGAGAAGGAACGGATATCGCGGCTGCAGCGGTCTACCTGGCATCGCCGGCTTCTGCATGGGTCAGCGGCCAAGTGTTGACCGTCAGCGGTGGCGGCGTTCAGGAGCTCGACTAGTCGCAGTTGCTTAACTTTCAAATTCAAAACACATCAAGTATGTAACGCAGGGAATATAACATGCCATTCAACCCGTTTGCCGATTTCTCGATGGAAGGCCACGTAGCGCTCATCACCGGAGGGGCTCAAAATATTGGCGAAGCCATCGCTCGGACGTTCGCAGGCGCTGGGGCAAAAGTACTGATCGCCGATCTCAATGGTGACAAAGCCATCGAAACTGCCAAACGAATCGAGCAGGAGACAGGTTCGCTGGTATTCGGCATGAAGTGCGACGTTACTCAAGGAGACGACATCAAAGCGTGCGTCGATCAAACAGTACGTCGCTTCGGTGCCTTGTCGACTTTGGTCAATAATGTTGGCTGGGGGCAGGCCAACCCTGATCCAGTAGCGGTCAGCGACGAGGACATGATCGCTTCCTATAGGCTAAATACCCTGAGCGCATTGCGCATGGTAGACGCTGCCGCTCCATACTTGCGTCAAGCGAAGAATGCTTCAATCACCAACTCTGGCTCCATGGTCGGTTTGTTGCCCGCGTTCGACTTTCTGGCATACAGCTCAGCCAAAGCGGCGCTGAATCACATGATGTTGGGACTTGCACATGCCTTTGCTAAATCGGTGCGAATCAACACCGTTGTGATCGGAACCGTGTTAACGGAAGGCTACGCGGCGGCAGGTCTCGATGCGAAGACCCAAGAGAGATTAACAAACCCAGATAACTTGACGGGGCGGAGTGGGGCATCACAAGACGTTGCCAATGCTTTCTTGTGGCTAGCCTCACCAGCAGGTTCTTGGGTGAGTGGCCAAACCATCCAAGTGGCCGGAGGCCCCAAACGGGTTCGACTGATTCCTGAGGACTAAATCGGCAGGACGCAGGAGAGCGAGCCCCGGTCCAAAGCGAAGCTGTCGCCACTTTTCATTATCTAGCATACAAAGAAGGATTGAGAATGTTCACAACAACGAAGGTACCTTTACTCGTTTGCCTCTTTGCGTTGCTTTTCACGCAGTCTGCATTTTCGCAGAAGGCAGACAATACACAAGGTGACAAGACACCCGTCACCGATCGTCAGCTATCAGTCATGATGTTCGTTGACTACGGTCGGTCCTATGGTTACCAAAGCATGCTGGCACAGATTCAAATTGATACCATTAAGGCAGAGTTGGAAAGAGATCGACAAATTGCTTCGCAGATGGAAAAGCTACTAGCCAAAGACGCAATCTCACAGATTGAATATGAGATTGCACAGTTAAAGGTCATTTGGGGTGAGAAGCAGCTGATAGTGGCTGAAAAGAACCTAATCGCTGTGAGTTCTCAATTCGAAGCCATGAAGAAAATGGCAAAACATTTTGCGGGAGTCGAAGTCCCACGCGATGAGCTTTACCAAGTATTTCGAAAGGGTTGGGAAGCGGGTTGTGATAAAGGTCCGGATGAGGTTGTAGCGATGAAGGCTTGGGTCGACTTTTGCGAAAAATCGCTGCAACGTTCTCGCGCTCTGAATCAACAGGGAAATGAATCACTCACGTCCGTGCTGGAAAAAGAGGCACAACTCAAAATTGCAGAGGCGAATTATCAGAGCAGAAAGTCGAGACTGGATATGTGCCGGGAAATACTGTTCCCAAGCCTCGAGGATATCAAGTCAATCAAGCGATAACGGTTTGATTCTCTGACGTTCATTCAGCCATCTAAACGGACAATGCCCTTTCTGGACGCCACCGGCGAAGCAACGGCGATTTTTATGCTCGCCAAAACGGTGGTCGCACTGTGAAGCGTGCCAGTCCATTGGGCAGTCCAACCTTAGCGGATACAAGTCTGACATGCTGGACCCAACCTATATACTGACAAGATTTGCATCAACTGGCGTAGCAGAACCTATGGACGCTCATCCTCCATCAAGGATTTGTGGCTTTGTGTGTCTTACATTACTTCGACAAGCAACCAATCTTTCGCTAAAGCTTCGGTTACAGGACTTGTCTGGTATTCAAGGGCTTATCGAGCGTGCGAGACGGACATAAAGAAGTCCCAGACAACGTCAGTTGCTTTCAGTTTATTGTTGTTCTTGCCAACGAGGAACTCAGGAGCCTGACTTGTACCGCCAGCCCAATGATGGCCAAGACCTTCAACACAAAAGTAAACTACTTCCGAAGCGTTCCGGCCGGGCCCAAAGCGCAAAGTTCGCACGCCGCGCTCATTTGTATCAGAAGTGGGTGTTTCATTACATTCCAAGGCTTTGACCCACTTGCTAATCATGACCATGACTGGCGGCTTTTCCCTACCGCCCTGATCCTTTCCGCCCATAGCAAGTTTCGGAAAGCCACCTTTAATGGGATTCAGTGTGTCTGAGTCGCCTGCCAGATAGCAAATCGAGAGCGCGCGCACAGGCGACAATCCTTCGGTCCAGCAAGTGCCAGAATGAGGAGCGATAGCTGTAATTCGATCCGAAAGTTCTGCACCTAGTCGGAACGCCATCGATGCGCCGTTTGAAAAACCAGTGACGTAAATGCGGTTTGGGTCAATCGTGTAACTGTTTGCCAAGGAATCGATGAGAGCCTTAATGAATGCAACGTCGTCTATATTTCGCTCCGCAGCATGAAAGCGACCAGAGCCATCATTCCAAGCCTGAGGATTCGTTCGAAGGTTGGGAGACCGCGTTTGCTCAGGACGCGTTGCTTCAGGGTATACAACGATGAAGTTTTCAGAATCGGCTTTAGTGGACCAACCGGTTTCTCGCTGCGAGAGCAGCGCTGTACCACCCATACCATGCAACATGATCACAAGCGGGAGTGGCTTCGCCTTTTCGTACTTTGGGGGAATATGCAATAGGTAAGAGCGTTTAAGGCTTCCGACTTTTAGCGTTAATTGCTGGTGTCCAGGTGGTATCGCTCGAGCCCTCTCTGCACTGACCCTCGCCCAGGCAGCTCCGCCAAGAATTAGTCCGAGAAGAATCAACACGAATGAGCGTCTAATTGGAAAAAACTTCTTCATCTTTACTACGCTTCAATTCAAGCCATTGCTCTGGGGACAAGAGAAAGATCATACCACTTAGGCGTCTCAGGTTGCGAACTTAGCCTCAAGTTAATGGCACTCGTGTCAGCTTTTCTTCAAAACTTGATCTTCGCCATTTTGGTTACTTCGTAGAACTTTTCATGGAGGCAGAAAGATCGACGCTAGTTTGTAGATGCTTGCTCCGCTGAAGAAGTCATTCCCATAGATCCTGCGTTTGTTCGCTTTTGATCGATCGCGAAGATTATACAGCGTCGCATCCATAGTAGAAAACTAGGTCTCCTCCGCATTCCAACGGCATACATAACCCGGGTGAGCTGAATCGTTGTCAGCTCGCACTTTTCCAACCCGGTGGGATATGCCATGTCCAATCTATCTTTCTCGGATCTCTCGATCAGCCAGCGCCGCGAGCGGATCGCTGCTGTCCTGGCTATAGGCCTTCAGCGCGTACTCGATCAAAGAGCCCGAATCTCTGCCAACTCTGGCGACTCCAGCCTTGAGGTTTCCTCGGACTTGAGGCTCTCTGTGTCTCAACCCGGAATTGGGGAACCAGACGACGCCGACGAAACATGATCGTCGTCGATTGGCACGAGTGAATACGCAGAGATAACACAAACCAAAGGAGGTGCTTATGGACTCGGTAACAGCAGCCGAGATTGCCAAGCTGGACACGATGACCGTTTCCAAACTGGTCGAGAGATTCGAATCGCTCGTCGGCGAGAAATGCCGGAGCAGAAACAAGCGTTACCTCGTTCGTCGAATCGCCTGGCGACTGCAAGCCAACGCCGAAGGTGGCCTCTCGGAACGGGCGTTGAAGCGTGCGGCCGAGCTGGCACTCGACTCGGAGGTCCGCGTCACACCGCCTCGCGAACACAAACGGTCGCGAGTTGTCGTAGCAGCCGTCGAAGCCAAACCGGTCCGTGACCTTCGCTTGCCGCCCAACGGCACGATGCTTCATCGCGAATACAAGGGCCGGCCGATCCGAGTACTCGTCCTGGAAGATGGATTTGAATACGAGGGCCAACTCTTTAATTCTCTCACCGCGGTCGCCAACACGATCACGGGCTCGCACGTAAACGGATTTCAGTTCTTTCGTTTGAGGAGTACTCAATGAGCACACAACCAAAAAGCACCGGCCCGAAGAACCGCTGTGCCATCTATACACGGAAGTCTTGTGAAGAAGGACTCGACCTAGAGTTCAACTCGCTGCACGCCCAGCGTGAATCGGCTGAGGCGTTTATTGCCAGCCAACAGCACGAAGGCTGGGAATGCTTGCCGGATCGCTACGACGATGGCGGATTCTCGGGTGGAAGCTTGGAACGCCCAGCCCTGAACCGCCTCCTCGAGGATATCAAGACCGGACGCATCGACTGTGTAGTCGTCTACAAAGTTGACAGGCTAAGTCGATCTCTTTTGGACTTCTCGCGAATCATGGAGACCTTCGATAAACACGGAGTCTCTTTCGTGTCGGTCACCCAGCAGTTCAACACAACCCACTCGATGGGCCGGCTCACGCTAAACATCTTGCTGTCCTTCGCCCAGTTCGAGCGAGAGATCATTGGCGAACGCATCCGGGACAAAATCGCTGCCCAGCGCCGGAAGGGAAAATGGGCCGGCGGAGTTCCAATTCTGGGTTACGATGTCGATCGCTCCAACGCGAGTCCCAAGCTGGTTATCAACGCCGAGGAAGCCGTTATGGTACGGCGCATCTTCTCGCTATACCAAGAGCTTGGCTCGCTCCTTCCCGTCTTGAGCGAGGTCAACAAACGGGGCTGGCAAAACAAAGTCTGGAAGACGAAAAAGGGACTAACGCGTGGCGGCAAAGCATTCGACAAATGCTCGATCTATTCTCTGCTGACCAATCCCTTGTACGCGGGCCTGATTCGCCACAAGGACCTACTCCACAAAGGGGAACACGAGAACGTGATCGCCCCGGAGGTGTTCGAGGCGGTTCAGAAGCAACTCAAGCAAAATGGCCGAGGCAAAGGCAACCACTTGATCAACAAGCATGGTGCATTACTAAAAAGCTTGCTGCATTGCTCTGCTTGCGACCGGGCGATGGTCCATACCTTCACTCAAAAAGACGAGAAGCTCTATCGCTACTACACTTGCACGAACGTCATCAAGAATGGACGCGGTAAATGCCCGTCACCCCATCTTCCAGCTGGTGAGATCGAGCAAGCCGTCATCGAGCAGATTCGTGCTATCGGAGCCGATATCGAGATTCAAAACCAGGTCGCTACTCAGATGAGGGAAGGCCAGACCAAACGATTGGATGAGTTGCAAACGAACCGCCGGCAGTTGGAGCGGCAACTGTCACGAGACCATGCCGAGATTGGAAAGTTGGCAGTGCTCAACGATCCGACCGGGGCGACCAGCGCACGAATCGCTGACCTGCATGTCCGCATTACGAAATGCGAGTCCGATCTGTCGCGCGTCGTCGCTGCCCTTGTAGAGTTGGAACGCAGCGTGGCAGAGAAGGCTGAGATCGCTGAATCTGTGCTCAACTTCGAATCGATCTGGGAAGCGCTCAACAGCCGAGAAAAGAGCCGGCTGATTCGGTTGATGGTTTCGCGGATCGAATTCAACGCCAAAGACACATCGATTTCGGTCACGTTTTATCCCGATGCGATTCGCTCCATCAAAGTCAAACGAAAGGATGATGCAGCATGATTACGGTCCACCAAAAACTATCGCTCACCAAAACCCATCGTGGTCGTACACGAGTGGAGCCTCGGCCCGAAGAAGAGCCGGCGAAGCCAACGAGCAGCGTTCCCAGGATCTCACGACTGATGGCCCTTGCAATCAAGTATCAGGGGATGCTGGATCGAGGTGAAGTATCTGGCATCACGGAACTGGCAAGGCTGTGTCGCGTGACTCAGCCGCGGATGACGCAGATCCTGAATCTAAACTTGCTGAGTCCAGCGATTCAGGAACAACTGCTGCATCTGCCGCCTCATTCCACCGGTAGGCAAGCTATACACGAAAAGAAACTGAGAACGGTTTGTTCGATAACAGATTGGAGCGACCAGCAACTCGAATTTGCTCGACACAGAAAAACCAAAGAATAGAAGGCAAGCGGCCAAAGTCATTGATTTTGAACAATCACAATCATCGCGGTATCTGAACTCAGAATCCTCAAAGTGTTGCGGAGTATTCAGACAGTCGGCTGACGGTTTGGGGAAGACCTTGCTGGTGCAGCGTGCTCAAGAATTCGTCGACGTTCTTTGGTGGGTTCTTCAGTCGCTCCCGCATTTCACGAACCACTGCAATCACACGCGGATTGTAAAGAGTGATCATGTTCGACACGAATTCGTCAGGGTGCTCGGTATAAATGTCGTACTTCGCTAACTCAGACTCGTCGAAGTCGCGTTGGTTGAATGTAATGATCGCATCAGCATCTGATCGGATCGCAACCGCGAGAACATGACGATCATCAGGATCCGGTAAGTGCAAGGAATCGATCAAATCCTCGTACCCAGTAACAAGGCTATCGGGTACCGCGACATTCATTTTCGTACACGTTGTGCGTAGTCGTTCTGGGTCAAGCTCTGGCCGATTCGCAATTAGATTTCGGGTCCATTCATCATGAATTTGCTGTGACCACTTCGCTCGATACACTCCCGCAGCGGCAAGGCTAAGCAGTAAATCGCGAAGCGGTGCCGGATAAAGCACGCATGCATCGAGCACGGCTGTGAAACTGGACAATGGTTAATACCCCATGTTTAGTTCTTGAGCCTCATCAGCGAGTTCCTGGAGCGCACTCTTGCTCCGGACTTCTTGCTGTTTCTTGTACTCGAGCAAGTCGCTGAATTTGATACGACGGTTCCGACCAACTTTGCGATGGCGGATATCACCCAAGTCCAGCACTTTGTTCAGATATGGTCTGGAGACATTCAATATATCCGCTGCCTGCTGCGTCGTTAGTTCCTCATCCATAGGCATCAACGTGAACGGCTTACCCTCGGACATTACCGAAAGAACCTTCATCAACACATTGAATACCGCTCGAGGAATTTCGATTGCTTCACCATCACCCTCTCGCTGCAAGGTGACGCGAGATTCCGGAGCAATTTCGCGAGCCAGTGTACGGCTAAACGCTTTTGCTTTTTCAATGTCTTTTTCCGATGGCACGAACGGCTCGTCGAGAACTGCCATTTCAAACTCCTTTGATGCTAAGTTGGCCAATTCCGTGACCATCAAACTCCTCTTCCAAAACAGTAAGTCATTGTCGACTGGGAGGCAATAGACGAAACAGTCGAAACGT
>Ga0315899_10009860_pt1 | contig 10246 bp, 11 predicted proteins | sample LakEriMetagenome_2_FD_203518 | JGI IMG/M metagenome (GOLD analysis project Ga0315899, IMG submission 203518) | Freshwater fungal communities from buoy surface, Lake Erie, Ohio, United States - Buoy 4 MA112 | ecosystem: Environmental > Aquatic > Freshwater > Lake | place: USA: Lake Erie, Ohio...
AACAGCCCTTTGTTAATGAATTTCGAAAGTGATTACTTCGAAAGTGCGCTTCTTGAAATGACAATTTTCTGCACTTCGCTAGTTCCTTCGTAGATCTGTGTAATCTTCGCATCGCGCATCATACGCTCTACGTGATACTCTTTAACGAAGCCATATCCACCATGAATTTGAACCGCTTCAACCGTGTGCTTCATAGCAACAGTAGAGGCGTACAATTTCGCCATAGCACTTGCCTCATCGTAGTTCATGCCTTGATCTTTCATCCAAGCCGCTTTGTAAACTAACAAACGTGCAGCTTCGATTTCAGTAGCCATGTCAGCTAATTTGAATGCGATTGCTTGATGTTGTGAAATTTCTTTTCCGAATGCCTTACGCTCTTTCGAATAAGCCAAAGCCAATTCGTAAGCTCCTGCAGCAATGCCTAAGGCTTGAGCAGCAATACCAATACGTCCACCACTCAAAGTCTTCATCGCGAACTTGAATCCGAATCCGTCCTCACCAATGCGATTCGCCTTTGGAACTTTCACATCGTTGAATAACAGAGTGTGCGTATCGCTTGCGCGGATACCCATTTTATTTTCTTTCGCACCAACGATGAACCCTTCCATTCCGCGTTCAACGATTAATGCATTAATTCCTTTGTGTCCTTTTTCTGGATCGGTTTGCGCAATTACCAAATAAGTCGAAGCGGTGCTTCCGTTGGTAATCCAGTTCTTTGTTCCGTTCAACAAATAATAATCGCCCATGTCTACAGCGGTTGTTCTTTGTGAAGTCGCGTCAGAACCAGCTTCTGGCTCAGACAAACAAAATGCACCAATCTTCTCTCCGCTTGCCAATGGCTTCAAATACTTCTCTTTTTGTTCTTCAGAACCATAGGCCTCAAGACCGTAACATACCAATGAGTTGTTTACACTCATACACACTGAAGTAGAAGCATCGATTTTAGAAATCTCTTCCATGGCGATCGCATAGGAAAGGGTATCCATTCCACTTCCTCCATTCTCAGGACTTACCATCATTCCCATGAAGCCAAGCTCTGCAAGTTGCTTTACTTCTTCTGTAGGAAATTTCTGATGTTCGTCGCGCTCAATTACGCCAGGTTTTAATACGTTCTGCGCGAAATCTCTTGCAGCAGCCTGCACGGCCAAATGTTCTTCTGATAATTCGAAATGCATATTCTTATGTTTAGTTCATTGCTAAATTGGGTGCAAAGAAACGAAATAGAGTGTGAAATAAAAAACCCTTCTTTCGAAGGGTTTTTTCATATTTTCTGTAGGTCAGTTCTTATTGAAGAGGAACCATAACCAATCCGTTTGAGATATTCACTGTTGAGGTACCTGCTGAATTTTTCAATGTCCCCGAGAAGGTGTAACGAATTCCACCAGGAGCCGGGGTTGATCTAAACTTAACAACGTTAATTGTAGCAGATGAAGTTCCAAAAGCAGTGCTGTGTGCTACGGCAGCATTGGTGAATGCCATAACACTCGCAGGGTTTGTAGCAGTAGCCATGTTGATGACAGAACCGTTCGCCCAACCAGCAACAGGCTGCGCCATTGTAAATGCTATTGTACCGCCTTGAAGTGTAGAACCTGTTATTGTAACAGTACCGCCGGCATAAGCAAAAGTACAAGAAGAAGCAACCGCTACGTGATTCACTCCATTCGCAGTGAAGGTAATAATTGTGTCACAAGCTACGCAGTCAACACCGCCGCAGTCTGTCCAAAACTCTCCCATTGATCCACCGTCGATGATACCGTTTGAGCAGTTTCCATCTGTAGCACAAGGAGGGCAGTTAGTACCACCGCAGTCTACTCCGATTTCAGTACCGTTCATTAAACCATCTGTACAAGTTGGACAAGCTTCGCAATATGCTCCACCGCAGTCAACTTGGGTTTCAGTTCCGTTTAAGATACCGTCTGCACACAATGCAGCACAAGGTCCACAGTTGGTTCCTCCACAGTCAATACCTGCTTCGTCTCCGTCTTGAATACAGTTAGAACATGGAGCACAAGGTCCACATTCTCCACCACAATCAACACATGTTTCACCATATTCAGGCTGCCAAATTCCATCGATACAGTGGTCACACTGTTCGCAATTCGGACCTCCGCAATCGACTAGTTGCTCAGAGTTATTCAAAATTCCGTCATAACAATTTGGTGGAATTTTGTTATCGTCATTTAGACAGCCGTTCAACACGAACATAGCGAAAACGCTCATGAGTAGAAGAACAGAACGTAAAGATTTATTCATTTCTTTAAAAGGTTTGGGGTACGAATATACGAAAAGACGACATAAAATGAAAAAGGGTTGCGTGTCTTAACCGACTAACTTTGCGTTAAATGAGCACACCTAAAGAAAACAATTGGAAAAAACGTGAGCAGTTCTCTCAAGATCTGATTTCCGAAATGGCTGTAAAATCTAATATTAGCGAAGCTTTCGCTGAAATTTTGCTTTCACGAAAAGTGAAGACGGCTAACCAAGTTCAAACCTTTCTTAACCCTGCGATAAATCAGCTTTTAGACCCCTTCGGACTGAAAGACATGGATAAGGCTATTGCTCGATTGGTTTCAGCCAAGGAAAAAAACGAGAAAATTCTTGTTTATGGTGACTACGACGTAGACGGAACGACGGCTGTAGCTGTGTTTTATAGTTTTCTAAAACACCTTGGATTCGACTGTGACTTTTATATTCCAGATAGATACAAAGAGGGATATGGATTTTCAGAAGCTGGTGTATTCTTCGCTCATGAAAATAATTTTTCATTAATCGTAACGCTTGACTGCGGAATTAAGGATGGCCCTCGTATCGAACAATGCAATGAGCATGGCATCGATGTGATTGTATGCGATCACCACACACCCGAAGTCCTCCCCCCTGCTTTTGCTATCGTTAACCCTAAAAGAAAAGATTGCACCTATGAGAACAAAGGACTTTGCGGATGCGCTGTCGGATTCAAAGTTATCTGTGCTTGGTTAATACATCACAACGAATCGCTTGACTTCGCCTATTCCTTCTTAGACCTTGTTGCTGTTGCAACGGGAGCCGATATTGTACCGGTGACTTCTGAAAACCGCGTGCTGCTTCACTTCGGATTGAAAGAAATCAACACGCATTTCCGTCCTGGTATAGCCGAACTTCTCGCGAACGCCAAACACAGCGGAAAGGTATTGAAAGTGGTTGATCTAGTCTTTTTAATCGCTCCGCGAATTAATGCGGCCGGAAGAATTTTTTCTGGAAAACGTGCAGTTGAAGTACTTCTGACTAATAATATTGAAGACGCAAAGTCCGTTGCTGCTGAAATTGAAAAATACAATCAACAACGCAAAGGACTGGACCGCAACATTACACAAGAAGCCCTCGATATCATTGAAAGAGACCCTTTCTATCAAGATAGTTTCACTACTGTCGTTAAAAAACAAGGTTGGCACAAAGGGGTCGTTGGCATCGTTGCTTCTCGGATTATTGAAACCCATTACAAGCCTACCATTGTGCTTGTTGAAGATGAAGGTGTGCTTTCAGGAAGTGTTCGTTCTATTGAAGGCATTGATGTGTATGAAATGCTATCACTGTGCGAAGAGCATTTGATACAATTTGGCGGACACAGCATGGCAGCCGGACTCAAATTAAAATCGGAAAACTTCGAAGCCTTTCGATCTGCCTTTGACAAAGTAGTTCGAAACTTCACAAACAATAAGAGAATAGAAAGATGTCATTTGTACGACACCGAAATTCAATTCGACGACATTTCCTTTGCGTTGTATGAATCGCTTCAGCCTTTAGAACCGCACGGACCTGAGAATCTTCGTCCAGTCTTTTTAGCGAAGAATATTAAGAACGCACGTTTTACAAAACTCGTTGGCGCGCATGCAGACCATTTGCAACTGCACGTCAAGCAGGCCGGAAATATTGCTGAAATGAAAGGAATTGCTTTCAAAATGGCTGACTGGGTATTTCCAATTCTAGAAGGAAAAGAAATTGACCTCCTTTTTCAATTGAATGAAAACGTTTGGAATGGTCAAAGTTCTATTCAGTTGGAGGTGCTCGATATTCGATTGAGTCGTTAACATAGTATCTTTGAGGCATGGAACAACAACGTACCGAGCTTTCTGCTCTTGGAGAATTCACACTAATCAAACATTTGACTCAATATTTCATTCCGAAAAACGAAGGAACCATTCGCGATGCAGGAGATGATGCTGCCGTGATGCAACCTGTTGAAGGAAAACAGTTAGTCATGTCTACCGATATGTTGGTCGAAGGAGTGCATTTCGATTTAATGTACACTCCCCTGAAGCACCTCGGGTACAAGAGCGTTGTGGTGAATCTTTCAGACATCTGCGCCATGAATGCGACTCCAACACAGTTTACAGTTGGATTGGCCGTTAGCAACAAATATTCCGTTGAAGCCCTTGAGGAATTATACTCTGGAATGCTTGCTGCTTGCGAAGCCTACGGAGTTGATATGGTTGGCGGAGACACAACTACCATTCCAACCGGATGCGTTATTTCTATTACCGCAATCGGTTATGCAAACAAAGAAGACATTGCTTTAAGAAGCACAGTGAAAGAAGGAGATTTGTTAGTTGTTTCAGGAGATTTAGGCGGAGCCTACATGGGCCTTCAGGTTTTGGAACGTGAAAAAGAAGTTTTCAAAAGCGCTCCTGCCGCACAACCCAACCTTGAGAATTACGATTACATCCTGTCTCGCCAGTTGAAGCCTGAAGCCCGATTAGACATTGTTCAATTGTTGGCTAAGCTTGAAGTTAAACCAACAGCCATGATTGACATTTCAGACGGACTCTCTTCTGAAATCCTTCACCTTGCTGAAGAAAGTGAATGTTCTTTCGCTATTTACGAAGATAAATTACCCATTGCTCCTGAAACTCGCGATGCCGCTGCCGAGCATAACATTGACCCTACAACTTGCGTCTTAAATGGAGGTGAAGATTACGAATTGTTGTTCACCGTTTCACAAAACGATTTCGAAAAAATTAAAGGCAATCCAAACCTGAGTATCATTGGTCACGCCACTGGGAAAGACGGAGAAAACCTCTTGATGGCTATTGGAGGCGGAACGGTGAAGCTTAATGCACAAGGTTGGAAGACCTTGTAAACGCGAAGGAATTAATCTTTTACACAGCGAATGTAATACCCCATTATCCATGAGGTTGAACGGTATTGCATTGCACCAACAGATTGCTCATCCAAGTAAAAACTAACGACAGCTGTTTCATCATCATATTTGGTGCTTCCCCAAAATGAAACATCCCTGTCAAGACCCCCACAACCCACATCTCTCCAACCATCTGGACTGATACTCAAACCCAAGACATTCCAACCGTCATCGACTCCCGTCCAATGTTCCTTTGAAAACAATTCGACGATGCCTTTGCCCTCTAGCACCGCTTTTGACTCGAGAAGATTCCATTCACCTTCGGTTGGAATATGCCAACCCTCAGGCGCCAATCCTCTAGGGTCATTCACAGCGTATGAGTTATATAGCTTACCTCTGTTAACGACCTCTTTTGGACCTGAATCTGTGTAATCGATGTAATAACACCAGGCTGGTTTTTTATTGAAACCTGCCTCTTGCCATTCTTCATCTGATTGAGCTTGCGGAATACGATCACCGTTACGGAATCTTGTTTCTTCCAAATTTCGAGTCATCCAAGTCATACCTCCTATTTGCACTCCCACAAGATCCGATTTCTGGGCAATAGCCGAAAGGCTTAGAAAAAATAAATTCGTCAAAAAGAAAAATTTCATCTTCATGTCTAAAAAAAATGAATTAAAATCCTGATTATTAAGATGCAGCGGCACGCCAAACATCTACAACTGAAACATAGGCTTTCAAAATATATTGTGAAACTTCTGCCTTAGTTATCCACTTTACCCACGAAATACCTTCCTCTACCTGTGGCGTTGGTTTTGGACACCCTTCCACTTTCATTAAAAACCAAGCTGTGCGCTTAATTATTTCATCTCCTTTCATTGTATAAGTATGGAAAGTCTCAATCAACGGCTTCACTATTTCGAGTCCCGTAACTCCCGTTTCTTCCTCTACTTCCCGCAGTCCCCCTTGCTCATCTGATTCACCCTGTTCAAGTTTTCCTTTCGGAAGATCTATCACTTGATTGCGCTCCATAAACAAATATTCTCCATTGGAATTTTGAACTAAACCACCGGCTGCATGAATAAACTTGCGTTTACTAACAAATTCATCAAATTCCTCTTGTGAAAAAGTTAATAGTCTTCCGAGGTGATACACGTTGTATTTTCGCGTCATGGATTCAAATATTGAAGTAGGATTACAAGTAGCAGATTATCTTTTGCAAATTAAAGCAATTGAGTTGAAACCTCAAGCCCCATTCACATGGGCAAGCGGACTAAAGTCACCCATTTATTGCGACAACCGTAAGACGCTTTCATTCCCAGTTTGCAGAACACACATTCGTCAGCAATTTGTAAATGCCATTCAGGAAAAATTTGGAACTCCAGATATCATTGCCGGCGTAGCTACAGGTGGTATTGCTATAGGTGCATTGGTTGCACAAGAAATGGGAATTCCATATGCTTATGTACGTAGCGAAGCAAAAAAACACGGACTCGGAAATCAAGTTGAAGGCGTTGTTGAGCCGAACCAAAAAGTAGTAGTTATCGAAGATCTTATTTCAACTGGAAAAAGTAGCTTAAGCGCTGTAACAGCTCTTCGTGAAGCCGGTCTAGATGTTATGGGTATGGTTGCCATATTCACTTACGATTTTGATATTGCGAAAGAAGCTTTCAAAGATGCCGACGTTCAACTTCATACTTTAACTGACTATCACGCATTACTTCAACAAGCTTTGAAGAAAGAGTATATCACAGAAGAGCAATTGAGCACTTTGAAAGTTTGGAGAGAAAATCCATCTGCATGGAGCGCTGCCTATCTTGAATCTCACTCCAATGGCTAAATTCATAAGTAAAAGTGTTGAAGTAAACGCACCTCTTGCTGATGTGCACGCCTATTTGCAGAATATGGCTAACATCCAACGTCTGCTTCCTTTAGATAAAATTTCAAATTGGAGCAACACAGAAGATACGTGTTCATTCAAAATTCAGAATGTTTACACCATCGAATTGAAACGCATAATCGCCGTTTTAAATTCTGAAGACGCAGAAACAACTTTTGAAACTACCGATAAAAGTCCCTTCCCTTTCGTCCTGAAGGCGAAATTAAAAAACAACGGAGCAACGACTACTGCTCATCAAGACTGCGACGCTAACATTAATCCATTTATGGAAATGATGGTGAAAGGTCCTTTCCAACAATTATTTGATTACATGTCCGAACGTCTAGCGAAAGAATTCGTTTAGTATATTCGTTTCATGTACAAAAGATTATTCGATTTCGCCTACGATCAATTGGAGAACCTTCCACTTGACGTTATGTTTCGCAGCAAATGCAATGGAGAATGGGAAACCTATTCTACTCGAAAGTTTATTGACTATGTGAACCAACTCAGCAATGGTCTCGTTGAATATGGCATTCAGCCCGGACAAAAAGTTGCACTCATAACCGATGCCAGTCGCACCGAATGGAACATCAGCGATCACGCTGCTCTTCAGATTGGTGCTATAGACGTGCCGATTTATCCAACCATGACCGAGCAGGACATTCAATATATTTTGAATCACAGTGAATCTGTAGTTTGTTTCGTTTCGAACCAAGAGCTCCTGACTAAAATTAATAATATTCGCGAACAGGTGCCTTCGCTCAAAGACGTTTTCACTTTCGAGAAAATTGAAGGAGCCAAACATTGGAAAGAACTATTCTCAACGAATGAAGAATCAGTACAAACTGTTCAAACGAGAAAAGATAAAATTAAAACTGAAGACTTAGCAACTATCATCTACACCTCAGGAACCACTGGGCTTCCAAAGGGGGTCATGCTTTCGCACATGAATATTGCTTCAAACGTAGAGAACTGCGTTGACCGTCTTCCGTACTTGGAAAGAGGAAAAGCAAGATGCGTGAGTTTCCTTCCTGTTTGTCACATATACGAACGCATGTTGCATTACTTGTACATAGATAACAGCGTGAGTGTTACGTTAACAGGAATGGACAACATTAAAGATGATTTAATCGCAGTTCAACCGCATATATTCACAGCAGTTCCTCGACTATTAGAAAAATTTTTCGACGGTATCATTGCCAAAGGAGAATCGAATACTGGAATAAAAAAATCGCTTTTCCAATGGGCTGTTAAACTTGCTCTTCAATGGGAACCCGAGCGAGCGAACGGAGGTTGGTATGAATTCAAATTGAAAATTGCGCAAAAGCTAGTTTTCAGTAAAGTCAAGGCAGCCTTGGGACTTACAGAAATTGGAGCCGTTGCATGTGGATCTGCAGCACTTCAACCGAGACTTGCGCGCTTCTTCACAGCTGCAGGAATTCCAGTAAAAGAAGGTTATGGACTTACAGAAACTTCTCCGGTTATTTCTGTGAATACCCTACGCACTCCGAATATGTATCGCCCAGGAACTGTGGGTATGATTATTCCAAATACAGAAATCACATTCGCTGCAGATGGAGAGATCCTTGTGAAAGGTCCGCAGGTCATGATGGGCTATTACAAAAATCCTGAGACCACCGCAGAAGTCTTAAACGACGGATGGTTCAGCACCGGAGACATTGGAATTATTAAAGACGGATTTCTTCAAATTACAGATAGAAAAAAAGAACTCTTCAAAACGAGCGGAGGAAAATATGTTGCGCCTCAAGTTTTAGAAAACGCCTTGAAAGAATCTCATTTCATTGAGCAATGCATGGTTGTTGGTGATGGACAAAAATTCCCAGGTGCGTTGATCGTTGTCGATTGTGCATATGCCAAACAGCACTTCTCTGAATTGGCTTCTCTCTCTAATGAAGAGGTCATTCAAAATGAAAAATTAAACAAGGAAATCAAAGCATTCATCGCAGAGATGAACAAAGGTTTCGGGAACTGGGAGCAAATCAAAGGCATTCATTTGATTTCAAAACCATTCACGGTTGAAAGCGGAGAAATAACTCCCACCTTAAAATTGAAGCGCAAGAAAATTCTTGAAAATTACGCAGATGCGATAACCAAACTTTACGCCTAACTTCAATGATTGAAATTGACATTGCCTTATTGAAAGCCATAAACGGACTATCTGTTTATGGACTGGACAAGACAATGCTCGTGCTTAGCGGAACACTTATTTGGATTCCTCTATTCGCCTACATCGCCTGGCAACTGATTACAACACATGGAAAAAAATTCGGAATCTATGCTGTTATTCTCGCCTCTCTTTCTGTAGGAATGAGTGACATGGTTTCGAGTCGAATTTTCAAGCCTACGGTACAAAGGCATCGTCCGTCACACACTGAAAAACTTCAAGACGAATTGCATTACGCCAAGGACTCCAGTGGGAATGACTACCGCGGGGGCGAATTCGGATTTTATTCTTCTCACGCCAGTAATTTCGCAGCCCTTACATTCTTTGTGCTTCTCGCGTTGCCTAGGCATTATCGTTTGAAAACAATTCTCATTTTAGGAACGATTATCACCTCGCTTTCGAGAATTTATTTAGGCGTTCACTTCCCTACCGACATACTTATGGGTTGGTTCATGGGTGGAATGTTCGGATATGTTTTCTATAAACTTTTTTCCTTCATTAAACGATGAACGGAATTACGCTAGCACTCATTTTTGTTGGTGGCGGAATTGGATCTGTCTTGCGCTATATCATTGGACTTCCTTTCAAGCAAGGAAATTTCTCGCTACCTCTTGGCACTTTACTCGCTAATATTTCCGCAGCAATTATTATTGCTATAACCTTCGCGCTAGCAAATAAATCGAACCTTTCTCCGCGCACCCTATTCTTCCTAACCACTGGACTTTGCGGTGGTCTTAGCACGTTTAGCACCTTCAGTTGGGAAACGGTTCAATTGTTCCAACAACAACAATTCGGATGGGCGGTAACGAATATCCTGGTAACGAATATTGCTTGTATTGGACTGATAGCAGCCATTTCTTCCATTAAATGAATTTTATCATGTCGATTCGGCATGAGCATCAGTTCCAATTCGGAAATAATTTCCGAATTTGCTCCTCGGCGAGGCTATTGAAAGCAATGCGACAAATAATTTAATTTTTACAAAATGAACTTCGAACAATTCACACTTAAAGCGCAGCAAAGTGTTCAACGTGCACAGCAAATTGCAATGAGCATGGGTCAT
>Ga0315899_10009861_pt1 | contig 10245 bp, 10 predicted proteins | sample LakEriMetagenome_2_FD_203518 | JGI IMG/M metagenome (GOLD analysis project Ga0315899, IMG submission 203518) | Freshwater fungal communities from buoy surface, Lake Erie, Ohio, United States - Buoy 4 MA112 | ecosystem: Environmental > Aquatic > Freshwater > Lake | place: USA: Lake Erie, Ohio...
CCCACTCGGCGGGCGAATAGGATCCGCGGCGGATAGAGTATACGGCGAGTAGAATCCACGGCGCAAAAAGACGCATGAAGTGTGATCGTTCGAATCGAGCGATCACACTTTTTTTACGTAGATGCGGATCAAACGCACATAGAGTCGCTCGGCTCTGGAATCGATGACCATGGTTGGTCGAAATACGACTGCAATTCAGCCAATCAGCACCTGGTCCCACGAGAGTCGACTCGGCCCGTGACATCGTATTGGTCCGCTCCAAAATTCGCAACAATTCGGCCATTACACCGAAAAAAGGTCTAAATCTCTACCGTCTCAATTCGGCCAAAAATACGACCACAATTCGGCCCGTAACATGTAGCATCAACGGAATTGGCGATTGCGAGTTTATTGCAACCGGAGCAAGTCAATCGCTGCTTGCAAGACTCTACAACTTGGGATTTGGTGGGGCGAGGTGAAACGGAAGGTATTACTCACTTGGAAGACTTCTCTATCCAAGAATTGCTTCGAGAGCGAAGACCTTCGTCAGTTGTAGATTTGGCGAAAGTGATGTTTTGCAGACAACAATCAGACGAGGATGACATGCGAGTTGAGTTTCAGGAGGAACTCATGTCGCAGTTGCATCGCGACTTCGGCTTACCGTTGCGAATCGCATATGAGACCATCCGTAGAGTGGTTTCAAGTAATCTGAACCGCCTGGAAAGTACCAAACAGGAATTGTGGATCCAGGGGAAAGAAAACGGATTGAATGACGATATCTTGGTTAAGATTTGGAAAGCGATTTTAGAGAAGAGCCCACATGCGATATGCAAGGCACATGCATTGAGCGTCGCACATTTGGCGTTACAAACAGCCTATCTCAAAGCTCATCGCAATGAGGTTTTTTGGACGGCGACTACAAACAAGTTATGACTGGCAATAACAGCATGTCTTTGCGACAACTGGCTTGAGTAATCTCACTTTGAAGCCGGATCGACCTCGTTCAAGGCCTAAGGATCCATCATGTTGTCTGCGAACAAAATGTCGTGAGCGGCGGATTTACCGTTCACTCCCCGGTCGGCTTTTCGCAACTTTTTCTCGGGGTTCGAGAGCAACCGGGTTGTTAAGCAATAACGCTTGTTAACCAGAGAGTCAGAGAGTTCGAAAGGGTTGCTCCCGGGGTCCGAGCCCAACCTCCATGGTTGCTTCCGGACCCCGAGAGCAACCGGTTCGGAACTAAAACGCGCGCCGCGACGCCCGAATCGTCGCAAACCCTTGGAAATCCAGGAGTTTAACACAGAAAGCCGAGAGCGTTCACTCTCTGCTTTCTGTGTTAACAGGTTAACAGGCTCTTTCCGAGCCAAAAATCTTAGCTCCCCTGACTGACCCTGATACCGAACCATCTCGGAGGGCCCATTTCCGCAAGTCTCGGTACGACGGTGAGTTGTAGTTTCCAAGCCCGGTCAGGTGGGTCATTCAGAGTGTGCCGCGTTACGGAAAATCTGCTTAACAGTCAGGAACCTCGTTGGGCTTGAAGCTGGTTTACCCCATTCGAGTCAGCGCTGTCCAATCCGGATCTCCTCCACTTTCCACTTTCTGAACTCCACTATCTAGCCGCCGAGCGGCTCGCCAAGTTCTCGAACGCAAAAGTGCACAATGTTGTGGCTCGGAGCAGCGCAACGCATCAACGCGCTTCGAGCATCACACGTTGCAACATCTACTGAGGTTCCGCCGGACTTAAAGCATCTCTACTTCGGTCACGTTCACTCTCCGGCGGTTTCAGACTCCCGCTCACCGATAGATTCATCGGTCTGTTTACCAACGCAAACAATCTGTTTACCGACAATCACCGTGATGTCGAAGTCTGGTTTCTCGACGATGAAAATTCGCTCCGCTTTCAATCGACCGTCGTCGTCGTACACCGGTCGCCCCGAACGAAAAACCAGCTTCTTGTCTGGTTCGCCAACAACGGAAAAAACTTGAGAATCACCGAATTCATTCCCAGTACGGTCAACTTCCTCAACTCGCATGATGCCGCTCTCCCGAACCGTACTTGCATGTAACACATTGAATGTCATTTTCGTCACCTATCGAATCGAGTCCACCATCTGCCGAACCGTTTGACCACTACCGCTATTGTTCAGCCTTTTGTAGATATCGAGCGCACGGGCTCGAACTGCCGCTCGCTCAACCTCGGTCAAGCCATACGAAGACGCATTCTTCAAGAGCTTGCGTTGAACCTCAAACTCTAAGACATCAATCGCTACGCCTGGCTTGGTGTAAAGCGAATTCGCGTTTGCTACCCTGCCATTTCGGAACTGCGCCGTGTGAATCATTTCGTCGAAAAATGTCGAGGCGGTTGGATTGGGACGCATCAGAACATCATCGGCACTTAGTGTTAATCCGGTTTGCCCTCGACCACCCAGCTCAAACATTTGCATTTGAGCCTCAGGGCTTGTATCAATCGACCGCTTTCCGCTTCGCTCAAACGCTGCACGCATCCTAGCGAATCTGTCAGCTTCCATTGCTGGGCCATCTGCTGTGCTTGCCAGTCCTCTAACTGGGGCTCGGCGAAGCAATCCGAGGCCATTGTCGGCAGGAGATAGTAGCGATTGCACCTTCGCAGGTGCCGATCCCTGCGACACCAACAGCTCCAATACAATTAGCGACATATCCAGTTCGAATTCAGCTGCATCTCGTTGCGCCATGTTGCCTTGACGTGGCAAAAACTCACGACCGCGTTCATACAGGCCAGGAGCGATTTCGATTAAGTAATCCTGTTCTACGTACTCCTTGTGCTGAGCTATGAGCCACAAGTCGATCGCAATCTCTTTACCTTCCGTCGCTGCGTCGATCAATTTTCCGGCAGTTGTGCCATGTCGAAATACCCGAAGTTCATTGTTCTTTCCCATGAATCGGTCTTGATCTGGGTGTAGCCCAAGCTTCAAGGCGGCGTAATGGCGTGCAGAATCCAAGATCATCTCGGCTTCTTCCTTTTTGCCGGCGTCACTTGCTTCATTGTAATGTGACTCCAATATTCTCATTTGTGGGTTGGAAACTTTTCCGAGAATTCCCTTCCGGAATGGACCATTCTCGACGAGCCCACTCGGATCCGTCGCATAGCTCGGATGGTTGCCCACATAGCGATACAGATTCGTATCCCCAGCATCGAAGCTCTTCGGGTCTTTGGACTGCCAGCGGCCAATCGTCGAGTCGAACACAGCAGATTTCCTTGCATTTAGGACATTACGTAAAATCAGTATACGAGCTGAACACGTCGTCGTGTTCTTGCTGAATCGTTGATTGATACCTATTTCGCAAAATCCGCCGTAGATTCTTGATTGCGGCACTGCTGCAAGGACTCAAATCAGGACCGTCCATCTGGGAGGAAAAATCCTTATCAAGGTGCTCAACTTCAGCGAGCATCGAACGTGAAGGGGTGGCACCGAGCACTCGAAAAAGCTCACGTGAAGAATTCGTGAGTGCGTACGCCATCGAAAACTGTGCAACATGAGGGGCTATCGTCTTGGCAAGATAATCCGCCTCGAGTGCCTCGTCGAAACGCAATTGCTCTTGTAAGCAATGGGATCGCTCTTTCGCAAAACAAGCAAAAAGTTCCTTGCGACTGAGGGGTCTAAGGAAGCCAAAAGTCCTTTCATCTTCTGCAGTCACTATCCTACGGAAATGGCGATAGTATTCGTGAGTGCGCTTATCAAAACCCCTGCCTGCCGCCTCAAAGCAAAAGCCGTTCTGGCTGTTCCACACACAGTAGTTGTGTTCCCACGTTTGGGCGAGCTCAACCGGATAGCCGATTCGTTGAGCGAGCGCCGCGTAGAGCACCGGTAACGATACGCATGTTCCACCAAAGCCAGTGAGTATGCCAGTCAAAAAGAGATTTCGAGAATCGAATGCGTTGTACTCTCCCTCTGCGAAAGTCGTGTTGTAATGGACACGTAACGCCTCTTGGACAAATTGAACCATCGCGATGGCCCTGTAGACATCTTCCGAATGATCAAAATACCCAGGGTCCTCCCGAAAGTGATGGTGATTCCGTTCTGTGAATTCGAGCAATTGACAGGACCATTCGGACACCAAGTCTAGGCATTCAAGATAGAGATGATCGATACTTTCGTTGAGACCAAGGGAGCAGCGCAAGTTCACTGCTGCAATGTCTTGTGCATTACAGACATCGATCGAAGACGTAGTAAAGCAGCTGAACCATTGGCCCCATGCAGATAAACTGAGTGCTGCGGTTACCATCGAGAAAGCTCCCCATTGCTCCAGAGTAATATCTGAGTTCCATCATCGACATGCAACCAACCTCAAGTCCCCCAGCAGCTGAATCTCCAAATGCGACCTTCTCGTTCGACGCGCGTTGGTTCTTCTGGAAAGGAGGGACAGGAGCACTCGCCGAATATGGAATTGCCCCGCGAAATGCAATCGCCGTTGATTCCGTTACCCTCTACCTTCTGGTTTCCCGAATCCGCTTTCTCTGCTCCATCTACTGGCTGCCCAACGGCTGGCTGGGTTCCCGAACGCAACGAGCACATCATTGTGGCGCAGAGGGGTGCAGAATTACACAATGTTATGTCTCGTGCAGCGCTACTCCGTATGATTTCTTTCCCAGTAAATGGGTAGCAGCTTACTAAGATAGTAGAATATGTTGATGGAACGCTCCCGTAACGAAGGATTGTCAACTGTAGTAGATTCTTTAAGGGCAGCAATGGTCTCTGAAATGGCACCGGAGAGCTGTACTACCTTTACTTGCCCTTCTACAACATTCCAGTGTTCTGCAATTCTATTTACTGTGCTTTCGAATCTTTCTGTCGGAAACTTAGGATGCTCAAGAAACTTAGTCAATCGTAATCCTTCGATCTCCATAACAAGAACTCTTGAATGAACACGTGGCTCATTAATGAATGCCAAAAGCAATGTTTTCCCATCCAAGGCTAAGTCGATTGCATCAAAATAGCGGTCTTGCTCAATGGAATCAGCGAATCTACCCACATTAAGTCGCAGCTCAGAAGTTTGCGATTTGGGAAGGTATTCTGAAACTTTTTCGAATGACTTTTGAAGATGTTCCGCCTTTCTGCGTATGTCATTTTTCGGGTCCTCTTGAGTGGATTCCAAGAAATCGAGGATCGACGTTTCCGCCTGCGATACAGCGGCCTCAATATCGTCTTGTGCCATCAGTAAGGGCGGGAATCCAAGCACATACATGAGGATAAATAGTCTAAGAAACATTGATTTCTGTAATGTGAACATGTCCTCCACTATCTGTCGCCCCCGTTGACTCCTTGGAACATTTTGGGAGAAGGCACTCCCACATTCGTGGACCAAACATGGCCTCCAAACTTCCGTCGAACGTCTAGTGCTTTACCCCACAAGGCCTCTTTGCCCCAGCCAATGTAGATTGCATTGTGTCCCTCATCTCCAATCGATCCGTTATCATTCAAATTTAAAGCATACATCCAATCGCCTGGAATCAAGTCTCCATCGGCGATTTGATCAACGAAAGAATAGTAGTGTTGCTCATCGTATCTTGGTTCTCCGCCAGTTCTCGCATGAATATCGATCTGCCATGATGGGTTGCCGGCCAATTCATGCGGCTGAGCGTATTCATTCCATTGACCCGCAACCACAGGATTTTCGAGTTTGTATTCAGGTTTTCCATTTGATACCTGATGCCCAATTGCGATTCCTCCAATAACGGTCATTTTGGTTGCACAATTGCAACCTATTTGCATTTTATTGCTCCTCACGCTTTCAACGAGTGCATACGAAGGAGTTAAGCCCGGTTTTACGAAATGCCCGTCGAAATCTCCGCCTGGGTAGACCCAGTACTGGCTATTCCATGCTTGAGTTCCGCCTTCCGAAAACGTCAAGCGCTGATCAAGACTCAAAGCAACTATCGCAGTCCTAACTGAAACCTCGAGCTGTAGGCCTTCAAGCGACTCATGTTCGATTGTGCGAGATGCATGGAGCATCGATGAGACAACTTCCTTCGCAATGTGGTAAATGTGATTTTTGTCGTTGGCATTGAAATAAACAAAATCCGGTCCTAATTTGAATGGAAACGCCTCATGCACGGTGAGCTCTTTGGGTATTGAAAATATTACCTTTCCATCGTTCCTTTCAATCGCTGCAACATTGTCTGCAAGTTTCCCTGCACCGTCTGCCCTAAGTTTACTCAGAAATCGGTCCTTTTCTTCTTTGGGAAGAACTATTTCTAACCCACTCGGATCCGTCGCATAGCTCGGATGGTTGCCTACGTAGCGATACAGATTCGTATCCCCAGCATCGAAGCTCTTCGGGTCTTTGGACTGCCAGCGGCCAATCGTCGAGTCGAACACAGCAGATTTCCTAGGGACGGATCGGAAGATGGAGTTGCCGCGGACAGGAATGTAGCATGCATGCCGGTCCGCCGTCAAATGTTTTGCGATGCACCTTGGGCGCGTACTGACTGCAACTGTCTCCACTTCCGCGCACTGGCCGTAAAATGGCCATTTAGGCGGTCTGATCGTATACGACTCCAGCATCAATAGAGGAGCAAATCAGTGATCGACGCGTCAACACCTGCTCGCTGAACCGTCTGAGTGCGATGACAGGATAAGCGACGCTGCTAGCGCCGAGTTCTCGCACACAAAAGTGCCGAATGTTGTGGCTCGGAGCAGCGCTTTTTTCCAGAATGTTCTGCAGCGCCGAAATGCAGCGCCGAAGCGCTGCGTTAACCCTCGGCTTGCGCTATCGGTACTGCGTCAATTGCGCCAGAACCACGGAACAACCAAGTCACCGCGCCCCATCCAAACGGCCATCCATCAACGGCCAATCTAATTTCAATTCGTTCTTTGCTTACAACCTTTGCGTCCCACCACTGCCAAACACGTTCGTTGGGGTTCATCCAATACATCCAGTTGTCGACGGACCAAGCGCGAGTGCGTTCGTCCTCCTCTCGCTCATTGTCACTGAGTGTCTGCCATCGTTGCAACCACCTTTCGGACTCCTCAAGCGACATCTCTTTCGCGCAGGTGCGGACGAATCGTTTCGGCAATACACTGCGCCAATCGATTTCTTCTGACCACCCTTGTGAGCACGTCGTACAAATCACCCTCATTACATCGACCGCAGTTTCTAAAACCTCGTCGGAATTGCCCGTGCAATTGACCACGAATTGAACCAGTCCCACGCCAGGAACAGGTTCATCTTCTTGCGGTCCCACCGTCAAACGCCGAATCTCTGCCAAACAATCCTGCGCGTCAAGCATTAGAAGCCCTCCCTACCGGTACCTTGAATGATCCTGTCGAGCAACTCCTTGATTTGGTCTGGCCGTAGCCCGAATTGATCTGGGGCCGGATCGCGAGAAATAATTGGCCTATTCGGGAATTGCTTTGCCATACTTTCCGGTACGGCTGATGCACGAATGTCATCTAGCAATGACTTCGGCACGTCAAAAGACTTGACTGTTGCATCCGGAAGCCCTTTCGCGATCTTCTGGGACAGATACTGTTCTGCCCGAGCTTTACTTCCGAAGTTCAGCCATAGAGTTGTGCCGTCTTCGACGATACCAACTGCTCCGCCTTCGCCGAGCAGAATGCGAGTATTGGGAGTACCCTCAACTCGAAATACCCTCACTGTACTCCTTGGGGCAATTTGTTGTGAGAACTTAGAAGGGATAAGCTTGCCATTGAGTGGAATCGAGGCCAATTGTGCGGCTGAGGCTGCGATCCCCCAGGAGTTGGCTATGGATTGTAGTGCTTCTAGCTTGTTTATTGCCGACAAGTTATAGCGCAGCGTTTCTTCAGACGGGTAAAACGTGTACCCAATATGCTCCTTTCCTCCGTAACCGCCTTCGAACATTCCATACCATGTCCGTTCTTCACCGTCATTTGTCGTGCCTTTGACCTCAAGGTATCCAAATCGTTCGCCGTATACTGTTGTTGTGCGTAAAGTTGACTCCGCTGTCTCAACATCAATCCCAAGCAACGCATATATGACTGACTCATTTGTAATGCCATAGTTATACTGTAGCGCTATATCGTAGGTTGGGTTTTTCATTTGGCGGCCATACCAGGGTCCTATCCAATATTGCGTGAATTCCTCGTTGGCGACCTCAAACTCGCGTCTAGACCGAAACATCACCGTGACAGGTGATCTCTTGATTAAACCACTCGGATCCGTCGCGTAACTCGGATGGTTACCCACGAAGCGATACAGATTCGTATCCCCAGCATCAAAGCTCTTCGGGTCTTTCGTCTGCCAGCGGCCAATCGTCGAATCGAACACAGCAGATTTCCTGGGGACGGATTGGAAGATGGAGTTGCCGCAGATAGGAATGTAGCATGCATGCCGGTCCGCCGTCAAATGTTTTGCGATGCTCCTCAGACGCACGCTGTCTAGCGTCCAAACGACAACTGTCACTACGTCCGCGCACTGGCCGCAAAATGGCCATTTAGGCGGTCTGATCGTATACGACTCGAGCATCAATAGAGGAGCAAATCAGTGATCGACGCGTCAACACCTGCTCGCTGAACCGTCTGAGTGCGATGACAGGATAAACGTCGCTGCTAGCGCCGAGTTCTCGCACACAAAAGTGCCGAATGTTGTGGCTCGGAGCAGCGCTTTTTTCCAGAATGTTCTGCAGCGCCGAAATGCAGCGCCGAAGCGCTGCGTTAACCCTCGGCTTGCGCTATCGGTACTGCGTCAATTGCGCCAGAACCACGGAACAACCAAGTCACCGCGCCCCATCCAAACGGCCATCCATCAACGGCCAATCTAATTTCAATTCGTTCTTTGCTTACAACCTTTGCGTCCCACCACTGCCAAACACGTTCGTTGGGGTTCATCCAATACATCCAGTTGTCGACGGACCAAGCGCGAGTGCGTTCGTCCTCCTCTCGCTCATTGTCACTGAGTGTCTGCCATCGTTGCAACCACCTTTCGGACTCCTCAAGCGACATCTCTTTCGCGCAGGTGCGGACGAATCGTTTCGGCAATACACTGCGCCAATCGATTTCTTCTGACCACCCTTGTGAGCACGTCGTACAAATCACCCTCATTACATCGACCGCAGTTTCTAAAACCTCGTCGGAATTGCCCGTGCAATTGACCACGAATTGAACCAGTCCCACGCCAGGAACAGGTTCATCTTCTTGCGGTCCCACCGTCAAACGCCGAATCTCTGCCAAACAATCCTGCGCGTCAAGCATTAGAAGCCCTCCCTACCGGTACCTTGAATGATCCTGTCGAGCAACTCCTTGATTTGGTCTGGCCGTAGCCCGAATTGATCTGGGGCCGGATCGCGAGAAATAATTGGCCTATTCGGGAATTGCTTTGCCATACTTTCCGGTACGGCTGATGCACGAATGTCATCTAGCAATGACTTCGGCACGTCAAAAGACTTGACTGTTGCATCCGGAAGCCCTTTCGCGATCTTCTGGGACAGATACTGTTCTGCCCGAGCTTTACTTCCGAAGTTCAGCCATAGAGTTGTGCCGTCTTCGACGATACCAACTGCTCCGCCTTCGCCGAGCAGAATGCGAGTATTGGGAGTACCCTCAACTCGAAATACCCTCACTGTACTCCTTGGGGCAATTTGTTGTGAGAACTTAGAAGGGATAAGCTTGCCATTGAGTGGAATCGAGGCCAATTGTGCGGCTGAGGCTGCGATCCCCCAGGAGTTGGCTATGGATTGTAGTGCTTCTAGCTTGTTTATTGCCGACAAGTTATAGCGCAGCGTTTCTTCAGACGGGTAAAACGTGTACCCAATATGCTCCTTTCCTCCGTAACCGCCTTCGAACATTCCATACCATGTCCGTTCTTCACCGTCATTTGTCGTGCCTTTGACCTCAAGGTATCCAAATCGTTCGCCGTATACTGTTGTTGTGCGTAAAGTTGACTCCGCTGTCTCAACATCAATCCCAAGCAACGCATATATGACTGACTCATTTGTAATGCCATAGTTATACTGTAGCGCTATATCGTAGGTTGGGTTTTTCATTTGGCGGCCATACCAGGGTCCTATCCAATATTGCGTGAATTCCTCGTTGGCGACCTCAAACTCGCGTCTAGACCGAAACATCACCGTGACAGGTGATCTCTTGATTAAACCACTCGGATCCGTCGCGTAACTCGGATGGTTACCCACGAAGCGATACAGATTCGTATCCCCAGCATCAAAGCTCTTCGGGTCTTTCGTCTGCCAGCGGCCAATCGTCGAATCGAACACAGCAGATTTCCTGGGGACGGATTGGAAGATGGAGTTGCCGC
>Ga0315899_10009864_pt1 | contig 10245 bp, 4 predicted proteins | sample LakEriMetagenome_2_FD_203518 | JGI IMG/M metagenome (GOLD analysis project Ga0315899, IMG submission 203518) | Freshwater fungal communities from buoy surface, Lake Erie, Ohio, United States - Buoy 4 MA112 | ecosystem: Environmental > Aquatic > Freshwater > Lake | place: USA: Lake Erie, Ohio...
CCTGCCGGGCGGACGCTGGTGCGCCTACGTGGCTGAACTGGATGCCGGCAATGCCTACCGCGCCCTTCACCTGGTGATGGAGCGAGCCCAAGAACTGCAGGCCTTGTCCCAAGCGAATCCCAAGCTGCTCAGGCCCGACTATTCCATGTCCCGCCTGCAATGGCTTTGCCAACAGCGCCTCGATCAGGGGATCAATGGCTGGCCAGCATCCGCGCCAGATAACCATGGCCTTTGAGAGTTTCCCAGGTGCCTTGCTCCGCGTCTTGCCCCCGCTCGAGCACCACGATCTGATCGGCCTGTTGAATCGTGGCCAGTCGGTGAGCAATGCTGATGCGGGTGATCCCCAGCGCCTCGATGGTTGCGGTGATCACCTGCTGGGATTTGGTGTCAAGGGCGCTGGTGGCCTCGTCCATGATCAGCACCTTGGGGCTGGTGATCAGGGCACGGGCGATGGCAATGCGTTGCACCTGGCCGCCCGAGATATTGCCGCCCGATTCGCTCAGCAGGGTTTCCAGTTGCATGGGCATCGCATGCACCTCATCGGCCATGGCTGCACGCTCAAGCGCCTTCCACACCTCGTCTTCACTGCGCTGCACACCTCCACAGATGATGTCGTAGATCGAGCCGCCATTGAGCCTCGCCGTTTGCATCACCACCCCCAGCTGGCGTCGGTAGGCACGGATCGCCAGTTGATGCAGGGGGATGCCATCAACCAGCACTTCGCCGGTATCAGCACTGATGAAGCCAAGCAACATGCGCACCAGTGTGGTTTTGCCGCAGCCACTGGGGCCGGTGATCGCTGTGTGCTGGCCCGCAGCGATCGAGAAGCTGAGATTCTGAAACAGAGGGTTGCTGCTGCCGGGGTGGGAGTAGCCAATGCCCTGTAGTTGGAATTGGCCCTGCAGCGTGTGGTGCAGAGCCTCGGGTTGATAGCCAGGCTCAACCGTGGCCAACATCACCGGCTCGGCACGCTGCCACAACACCGCCGCCTTGCCTGCCACGTTGGCGATCAGGTTCACGGCACCCGTCACGGCGCCGTTGAAACTGCTGAAGGCGGCATTGAACGCAATGAAAGACACCATGATCTGGTTGGCCTCGCTGCTGCTATGACTCTGCAGCATGCGATAGGCCACCAGCGCAAAGACAACCAGTGATGCCAATGGTGTAAGCAGGGTTCCATACTGCTCAAGGGCATCGCCGTAGACGTTGTTGCGAAGCTGCAGCAGGGCATAACGATTGACCTCTCGCAACCAGCGCAGCAGCACGAAAGGTTCGGCTCCGGCACTGCGGATCTGGGGCATGCCCATCACTGCCTGCAGCGAGAAATTGGTGATTTCGGCGCCGCTCACCAGCAGCGGCATCTGCAGCCGAATCGAGCGAAATGTGATCGACAGCAGGCAGCCCATCGCGACAGCGGTGAATGCTGTTGCCCAAAGCGCCAGCTCAGCGTCGTAGGTGAACATCAACACGAAATAGCTGAGGGCGAACAAACTCGACAGCAACGACGACAGCACACCGTTGCCGAGCAGTTGGCGCAGCTGGTTGATCGAGTTCACCCGCGAAGACAGATCACCGGTGGTGAACTGGTTGATGAACGTCATCGGCAGGCGCATCAGCCGATCCCACACCGCTGTCTGCAGGCGCAGATCAGCAACGCTCTCCAGACGCAGAAGCATCAAGCTCTGAAGAAACTGGGTGGCGACCGAGCCCAACACCAGCAACAGCACCACCATCAGACCCTGCAGCAGCAACTGCTGGTCGCTCTGGGGCAACACGTTGCTGACAAGCACATTGGTGAGCATCGGGATCGAAAGGTTGAACAGCATCACCACAGCGGAGGTGAGCACCAGCGCGATGAGCGCCCCCGATTCAGTCCCAAAGGTGAACCCCAACAGGCTCAAGGGACCTGGCACCGTCGGCGGAAGCGATCGGTAGATCTCGTAGGCATCGTCATCCAGCGCCAGGTCTGCCGTCGCCGGCCACTGCTGCTGACGCCGGGGGCAGTAGCACCAGTTGCGCCCCCCACGCCGGTATAAAGCCAGCGGCTGCTTGCCTTCAGCCTCAAAGACAATCAATAGGGGGAACTCCTGGCGCGATGGGTCGCGGGGAGCGGTCACGCGGCGGTGGTGGATGTCGTTGTGGTCAAGCAGCTGCACAATCGATCCACCGGGCAGGGGCTCGAGCTTCAGCTGGCGTTGGCCGAGCTGTCTGAGGCAAAAGCCCAGGAGCAGCAGCGACGTATCGCCTGAGGGCTCCTCGGGTTGCTCGAACAGCAGTTGGTCTTCGATCTGGCGGGCGGCCAGAAGCGCATCGCGGGAGGCGTTCATACTGGAGCCTCCTGGCTGGATTGTTCGGCTTGCACCAGCTCCCGGAAGGCACCCTGCTGGCTCAACAGCTGTTGCGGCGAGCCCTGCTCGATCACCTTCCCGGCCCGCATCACCAACACCTGATCGCTGCGCAGGGCCGCATCAAGGCGGTGCGCCACGCTGATCAAGGTCAGCCCGCGGCGCTCCAAGGCATCCAGAACCCGACTCTGGGTGGCGTTGTCGAGGGCGCTGGTGGCCTCATCGAGCAACAGGATGCTGGGCTTGCGCAGCAAGGCCCTGCAGAGTTCGAGCCGTTGCCGTTCGCCACCGCTCAGATCACTGCCGTTGTCGCGCAGAGTGCGCTGGAAAGCCTCGGGTTGGGCGGTGATCGTTTCAAGCACCTGGGCATCGCGGGCCGCTTCCTCCAGATCATGGAGGCTGTAGCCAGGGCGCCACAGGGTGATGTTGTCCTGAATGCTGGCGTTGAAGATGAACACCTGCTGTGGCACATAGGCCAGGCTGCGTCGCATCACGGCATCGCCATGCTGTTGCCACGGTTTGCCATCGAATAGCAGTTCGCCAGCTGTGGGTTGGTATAGGCCCGCCAGCATGCGGATCAGGGTGGTTTTACCAGAGCCGCTGCCGCCCACGATCGCCAGCTGAGAACCAGCCGCAATGGTCAGATCCAATTCGGAGATGAAGGCTGGCGAGATGGCATCAAAACCAAAGCTGATCCCGCGCAATTCGATCGCCCCTTGCAACCGCGCGTTGTCGTCTGGTGCGTTGTCACGGATGGAGTCAGTGTTGGTGTCAGAGGCGATGGCAAAACTGCGCACCAGCGGATCATCGTTGCTGTTCTTGAGGTCGTCGAGACGGCCCAGATCACCGATCAATTGCTGCAGGGTGGCATTCAACTGGGGCAGGGCGCTGATGGGGGCAATCAGCTGGCCCTGCAGAAACTGAAAAGCCACGAGCGTGCCCAGCGACATTTTGCCGGCAATGATCAACAGCCCACCGAAGGTGATGATCAAAGCGCTCAGTAAAAAGCTGCTGCCGCCGGCCGCAATCGAGGCCAGTGCCATCTGGGAGCCCAGTTGCTGACTTTCGATCACCACATTACCAAAACTGCCCTGCCATTGGCTGAGAAAATCAAATTCAAGCCCTGATGCCTTCAGTGTTTCGATATTGTTAATGCCCTGCAGTCCCTTGCCCTGCGTCTTGCCTTGCTCGATTGACAATTTGCGGTTGGCGTCATAGCGCTGATCGGTCAGCCACCAGTTGAGCAGTAGGTTGCCACCCATCACCAGCAGCACCAGCAGCGCCAGCCACCCTGAGATCACCAGGGCCACCATCAGCACCAGCAAGCCAACCCAAAGGCTTACCCCAAAACGCAGCAGCTGGGCTACAACCACCTGAGTGGTTTGCATACCTAGCAGCAACCGACTGGCGATCTCACCTTGAAAACGGGCCTGGTAAAAGCCGAAGTTGAGCTGAAAGAGCTTGCGGAACAGATCAGCTGTGAGCCGTTTTGAGAGCACCAGCTGCATGCGCCGCAACACGGCGAACTGCACACTCAGCAGCGCTAGCCAGGCCAATACCACCAGCAGCAGCATCCACAGGATTGGAATGCCAAAGGCCAGTTGCTCATCCTGGAGAAAGCTGTCAATGAAGGTGGAGGTCAGACCGGCCACCAGCAGGGTAATCACTGCCTGGGCACTGGCGACCAACAGCAACAGCAACAGGGAACCCGTATAGGGCAGCAGGGTGCCGGGCAGGCTCAGCAGCGGCGACCGTTGGCTACCGCCGGTGGCAAACGACGGACCAGGTTGGAACTCGAGAACAATGCCGGTGAAGGTGTCGAGGAATTCCTCCATCACGACCCGCACCCGCCCTTGAGCGGGATCGCTCAAGTAGGCATGGGTGTCGTCGAAACCTTCAACCACCAGAAAGTGGTTAAATCCCCAAAACACCACACAGGGAAACTTCCCCTGTTCCTTGAGCTGCTCGCCACTGCTGCGATAGGCCCGGGCCGTGAGGCCATAGAGACGGCCGGCCTGCAGCAACTGCTTGGCATTGGATCCATCGCGATTGACACCACAGGCCTGACGCAGTTCGCTTAGCTCCACGATGCGACCGAAATAGGCCAGGATTGTGGCCAGTGATGCAGCGCCACATTCGGCGGCTTCATATTGCAAACATGTGCGCGCCTTGATCCTTTGCTGTGACAGCCCCTTCACGACCTCACACCCCCAGCTGCTGCAGGCACATCCGGGGGTGTGAGCCCCAACCAACGCTTCAGGCTCGGCAGGACCAGGTCGATTGGGCGCACCAAGCGGGTCGTGAATTCGACATCGAGCCGCTCGCCGGGAGTTGGGGCAAACGGTAGATCCGACCCTGAGCTCCAGAGGTAACCACCACTGTTGGGTACCGCCTTGCCCTGGGCTCGTTGAAGTTTGACATGCACCAAAACTGGTGAGGGTTCCTGCGCCACGATCTGCTCAGCCAGGGATCGCACCCCGATGAGGTCTGTCACCGTTTCGACGTTGCCGGGGATGCGGTCCTTGAACACCACCAGGCCGCGGATGCCGCCCACCTCGGCCCGTTTGTAGCCCGCCGGTGTGACCAGAGCTTTCATCCCCGGCCGTACCTGTGCCATCTCGTTGGTGCTGAGGAACACGGGCACCAAGGAGGGGTCGATGAGGGGTTGGTGGGAGTGCTTGAGCAGCTCCTGCCCACGGCTCACCGCTTCGCCGTTCTGGAACAACACCTGATCGATGTAAAGGTCACGCGGCGCAAAGATCAATTGCTGCTGCACCAGAGAGGCCAACTGACTGCGCAGGGCCTGGTAGGCCTGGTCGCGGTCGCGGGCAAACGCGATGATCTGGTTGGCATTGCTGTTGATTTGGGAGCCGATCCCATCCACAGTGGCCTGTTCATCCAGAATGGAGGTGCGGCTCACAAAGCCCTTCGCCTCAAGCTTTTTCATGCTGGCCAAATAGCTTGAACGGCTTCTGAGTTGGCTGCGCAGAACGTTCTGCTGGGCAGTGATGTTGCGTTGTTGGGCCTCACTGGCCCGCAGGCTCCGCTCCAGTTGATTCAAGGCACTGCTCAGGCTGGCCCTCTGGTCGCTCACCTGCACCCACACCAGCAGCTGCCCGCGAGCAATCTGTTTTCCGCGGTGGTGGTGCGGAAGCTGTTTGGAGGGCCCCGCTGTCAAGGCTTGGGGCTCCTGGCTTTCGCTGGCCAGCAGGATCGAGCGGGCCAGTTGGGCCATGGTCTGTTGATTGAAGCTGCCTGGGCTCTGCTGAAATTGCAAGGCCTGTTGTTGCCAGGCAGCGGATGGTTGATCAAACATCAACTGAGCGACACCACTGCTTGGGCTGACGGTGGTGGCGATGGCTCCCACCGGCAGCAAGACGCCGGTGCCTTCGACGGTGAGCGGAATACGGGCCAACGTCGCCCAAAGGCCGCCACCCAAGGCAATCAGCACGCCGAGCGCCAGGGTCGCCTTCAACGGCGGGCTCAGCAGCGTGATCGGCCCGTTGTGGTCGCCAACGCGATGACGGCGTTGAAGCGCGCGGGAATTGAACAGGTTCGTCATGGTTGCGCAGGCATTGATGCTGCTACGGGAGACCGACGAAGGCTCTGGAACTGCTGTTGCACTTCGCTCTGGGTGTGAGGGGGCCAGATGGCCGTATAGCGATAAAGCTGGGCCAAGGCAGTGTTGTAACTCAGGATCGCTTCAGAAACCTGCTGTGAGGCTTGAGAGAGCTGCTGGATGGTTTGCACCACACTGGTGATGTCGCCGACACCAACGGCGAAGCGAGCCCTTGCGGCTTCCTGTGCAATTTCCGCACTACGGTAAGCCTGCTGGGCGCTTCTCAAGGCGACACGTGAAGTGAGGAGTTGGCCATAGCTGGATCGCACCTCTTGCATCGCCTGCAGTTGCAAACTGTTGGCCTGGGCAGCCTGGAGGCGAGCCTGGGCGTCCGCGGCCTGGGCGTTAGCGGCCTGGATGCCGCCATCAAAGATCGACCAGGTGAAGCCAACTCCCATGGAGGTCGTCCTGGTGATGATGTTTGTGGAACTGTCATTAAACCCTGTATTTCGCTGTTGGCCGCTGTTGGCGATGAGGCTGCCAGTACCCACCAACTGGAAAGCAGGCAGGTAGCTGCGCATGGCGGCGACTCCGCTCCAACGGGCCGCCTCGGCGGCGGCCAGGCTTGCCAGAATCTCCTCCCGCTGGCGCCTGGCCTTGTCAATGGTCTCCGGCAACGGCAATGTCCAGTTGCCCATCAGTGCTGCTGGTTCGCTTGGTGCCGCCAGGACTCCTTCCGGCAAGGCCATGTCTTCAGCAAGGCTGGCTGACTGGTCGATATAGGATTGGGTGTAGCCCACCAATTGGTTGAGTTGGGCAAACAATTGGGAGCGGGTGGATTCCACATCCAAAATCGTTGTCATGCCGATCGATCGCTGGGCCTCAATCATGGCCAGCTGCTGTACATTGATCTCATAAATACGGCGAAAGCTATTGATAAGCTGTTGACTACTTTGCAATGCATAATAGCTCTGCTGAATATTGAGTATCAGACTGCGGGTACTGACGTCAAACAGGAATTTTTGTTGCTTCAGCGATTGGCTGGCAGCATTGATATTGGGTTGCCGCGTGGGATCAATGGCGTTCCAGGTAATATTGACTCCCGGTTGAAGAGCAAAGAGAAGAGAACTATTGGAGTCCTGAGGAGGTGCGGTTGGCGAGGATGAGGAATAATTCTGGGAAAATGACGACCACTGAATGCCGGCAAAAGGAATGCCGTTGCTGAGTTGAATTGTTGGATACCACTGGCGTTGGGCGGCGATGAGCTGCCACTCATACTGCTGGATGGCGCCGAAGGCCTGCAGCAGCTGGGGGTTAGCGCGAATTCCAGTGGAGATTGCTTCCTCCAGTGTCACATATTTGGCCTGCTTGTTGATCTGGGCCTGCAGCTGGGCCAGTTCCTTAACAAGAAGGGACGGGTCTGAGGCTTCTGGCTTGGCCATCCTGGAATTTTTTTTGTCCGCGTGAACCGGGAGGATGATGCCCAGGTCGATTAAGCCAACAAGCACCCCAAGAATAGCTAGGCTCAGCAAATCAGCAAGAGTCTGATGACGGGGATTTTGAGTCAATCTGAGCCGCCTCATTGGTGGCCTCCTCCTTTTCTGTGGTGAAAGAGCTGATACCCGAATGCCATGATCGGAGGGTGAGCAGGATGGAATTTCAAGCCTTGATTTCAGAAGCCCTAGCCTACACAAATTGTGATTGAGACGTTTAACTTGTCAAGTCCCTCTTTCTGATCCTGGCTGTCTTTTCAGTGGAAGCTGTCTGTGCTGCCAGAGATGATTTTTATTGGGATCTTAACCATGGCGTGGCTGAGCTCGCTCAGCGGCCTTGAAGGGGTGCAGGCCATAGCACCTGCCACCCTGGTTACATTCGTTTTGCCTTGCTGGACGAAGCAGGGGGGGTCACGGGGATGGCTTGCGGCCTAATACCGGAAGGGACCTGACATCAACGGCCAGCCGTGCTCAACCCAGGCACCTTGACCCTTCTTCTTAGGGTGGGTTGGAATGCCAGCCATCCCTTCCCATCCATGCCAGCCCCTGCTGCATCACTCAGCCAAACGATTCTCGGGGAGGGCTGGAGCCTGCACCAGCGCCTGGCGATCACGGCGTTACGCGGCGCCGAGGCGCCGCCCCTGGCGGCCAACGCTGATCCGCTGGCGAGCTGGCGCAAGGTTGTGGCGCCAGACCAGCTTGATGCCTTCGTCAAACGGCTGCAGTGGGATGGGCTGACGCCCGATGCCGCGGCATGGGCTCTGGAGCCAGTCGGCTTGGAACCACCCGAGGCTCCGGCATGGCTGCCCCTGCTGGAGGCCCTGTGCCAGGTTGCCCGCGACGCCGCCTCGGTCGGTTCGCTTGCGTCTCCGTTTGGGTTAGAGCACCGCGGCGACCAGCTACCGTTTGTACACGTCTGGAGGCCCGCAGCTGCCTGGGCCCTCACGGAGCTGCAGCGGCGTTGCCACGATCTCCAGCCCAGCTTGTCGCTGCAGCCTGCGGCTTGGCTTGATCTGGCCGCAGCGCTGCTGGAGCGCCTCTGCAGCACCGCCGATCAGGCGCTGTGGGCGCTGTTCAACCAGCGCCGCACCCCCGGGCAGATGCTGCTGGCCCACCTGGGCGCCAGCGGCGATGGCCAGGGTCCGCCGGTACATGAGGCCTATGACGCCTTCGTGGCCGAGCTCCTGGGCAGCGGCTATGGCCTGTTGCTGGCGGAGTTCCCCGTGCTGGGGCGTCTGCTGGGCCAGGTCACGGGCCTCTGGTTGGAGGGCAGCGAGGAGATGCTGCGGCGCCTGGCTGCGAGCCGCTCTGATCTGCAGCAGTCGTTTGGCATCGAGCCAGAGGTTGCGCTTGCAACGATCCAGCTGGGCCTGAGTGATCCCCACCGCGGAGGCCGCGCCGTGGCGATCCTCACGTTCGGATTGGGCGAAAGCAGCCGCAAGGTGGTCTACAAGCCCAAGGACATGCAGGTGGATCTGGCCTACCAGCAGTTTCTCCAGCAGATCAATCGGGCTTCATCCCTGCCCCCCCTGCGCTGGCTCACGGTTGTCAGCTGCGAGGGTTACGGCTTCATGGAGTGTGTTGAACATCGCCTCTGCTCAAGCGATGAAGAGCTGGGCTGTTTCTACACCAATGCCGGGCGCCTGATGGCGGTGTTGCACCTGCTCGGATGCACCGATTGCCACCACGAAAACCTGATCGCCAGCGCGGATCAACTGGTGTTGATCGACACCGAAACCCTGCTGGAAGCCGATTGGCGCGACCTCATCAGCGACAACGGCAACGATGCCACGGCCTTGTCAGCATTGGAAACCTCCATGCAGAGCTCGGTGCTGCGCTCAGGCTTGCTGCCCCAGTGGCTGATCGCAGGCGCTGGCCGCAAGCTGGCCTACGACGTCAGTGCCCTAGGCATTCAGCCGCCACCACCGGAGCGTGATCAGCCCGGTTGGCTGGGGCTCAACAGCGACGGGATGCTGGCCGGCCGCAGCAAGCAACCCTCCGAGCTGCCCACCAGCTTGCCGGTGGGCCTGGGGCAGCCGCAGCGCCTCAGCGATTTTGTCGACCAGCTGTGCGCTGGTTTTGCGGAGCAACTGCAGGAGGCGATCCGGTTGCGCACGTTCTTACTGGCTGGCCTGGAAGGCTTCTGCGGCAAACCGAGGCGGCTGGTGGCCCGCGCCACGCGGGTGTATTTCACCATTCAGCGGCAGATGCTCGACCCCGCCGCCCTGCGCAGCGGCGCGGCCCATGGCCTCAAGCTGGAGCAGCTCTGCCGCAGCTTTCTGCTGGCCAATGAAACTCCGTTGCATTGGCCCATGTTCCAAGCCGAGCTCCGGCAGATGGAACAGCTCGACATCCCCTTCTTTGAACACCCCATCGATGGCGAAGACCTGCCGTTGTCGCACGGCCTGGGCCCGATTCCCGGTTATTTCAAAAGCAGCGGCCTGGCGGCCGCCACCCAAAGGATCGCCAACCTCGATACACCAGACATCGTCTTCCAGCTTCAATTGATCCGCGGGGCCATCGCCGCTCGCCACGTCCGCTCAGCCAGCGTTGCTGAGGTTCCATTAGCCGAACCGGGGCCGATTGGTGGGGGAGCTGGGCCCACCCAGAAATCCGCCGATGTCTATCTTCAACAGGCCTACCAACTTGGCGAAGAGCTCTGGAGCGCCGCCATCCGCGACCCCAAGGGCCGGCCCGAATGGTTGGGCATGGATCTCGGTGCGGATGGCGAGTCGTTTCATTTCGGACTGATTGGCCCTTCGCTGTATTCCGGCAGCAGCGGCATCGCCCTCACCTTTGCCAGGCTGGCCCTCGATCGTTTGCAGAATGGCTACACCGTTGGCTCAGA
>Ga0315899_10009865_pt1 | contig 10244 bp, 8 predicted proteins | sample LakEriMetagenome_2_FD_203518 | JGI IMG/M metagenome (GOLD analysis project Ga0315899, IMG submission 203518) | Freshwater fungal communities from buoy surface, Lake Erie, Ohio, United States - Buoy 4 MA112 | ecosystem: Environmental > Aquatic > Freshwater > Lake | place: USA: Lake Erie, Ohio...
TGCTGCCGATCTTCATCTGGGAGCCAGGCCTTATCGCTGGCCCCCGCGCCAGCGCCAACCGCACCTGGTTTCTGCGTGAGAGCGTCACAGAGCTCGCCACCAGCCTGCGCGCCCTCGGCTCGGATCTCATCGAACTGCAGGGGCCAGCTGCAACGGCACTCCCGCGACTAATTGGCGAACTGCGCGCCGCAGGCGATGTCGGCGACATCGATCTCTTCATGACGCGCGACCACACCCCGTTTGCGCGAAAGCGCGATCGCTCTGTTGCGGAACTACTCGCGCCACTCGGCGTGCAGGTGCACGCGAAGCGCGGCCTCGTGGTGGTTGAGCCAGAAGAGCTGCTCACCGGTGGCGGCACACCATACGGCGTCTACACGCCGTACTTCCGCCGATGGCTCGAACAGGTAGACGCCAGCGCACCGCTGCCAGCGCCAAAAAAGCTTCCACCACTACCAACACCAACTCCAGCCTCCACCGTTGATCAGGCACTTCTCGATGCGCACGCGGTGCCAACCGCACAGGTCGATCAACTCCCCGTACCAGGTGAACGCGCAGCGCGCGCGCACGCAGATGCATGGCGACGATCGGTGAGTGAGTACGCGAATCGACGCAACACGTTGGCCGACACCACTGGCACGAGCCACCTCTCTGCGGCGCTACACATTGGACTCCTCTCGCCGCGCGAACTTGTTGCGCGACAACTCCCACTTCCGCCGATGCAAGAGAGTGAACGCTCAGGTGAACGACTCTGGGTCAGCCAGATCGCCTGGCGCGACTTCTACACACAGGTGCTCTGGCATGCACCACATGCGGCGCGTAGCGCGTGGCGTCCAAGCTACGACGCAATCAAATGGAGCAGCGACCAGCGCCTACTCGAGGCGTGGAAGAGCGGCACCACGGGCTACCCAGTTGTTGATGCAGGGATGCGCCAACTTGCAGCGACCGGTTTCATGCACAATCGCGCGCGCATGATCACCGCATCGTTCCTGACGAAAGATTTACTGATTGATTGGCGTGAGGGAGAAGCGCACTTCTTGCGACATCTCGTTGACGGCGACATTGCTGCGAACAATGGCGGCTGGCAGTGGTGCGCGGGGAGTGGCACCGATGCGCAGCCATACTTCCGCATTTTCAATCCGGTGACACAAGCGGGGAACTTTGATCCCGATGGCGAGTATGTGCGCCGCTGGGTGCCAGAGCTTGCCGCCCTGCAAACGCCAGCGATCCATGCGCCATGGGCGCATCCGAAGGCGCTCGATGTAGCGGGCATCAGACTCGGTGAGCAATATCCGGAACCGATCGTCGATCACGCCGAGGCGCGACAACGAACACTTGCGGCATACAGCGCGGCGCTCAAGCCAGAGCGCAGCTGACAACTGTGGGTGGTGCACGACGCGAACCACGGCAGCCACATCGCCCTCCAAGTGAGCGCCTCGAGAAAATCTGCGCGGTGTGTGGTCGACCGTTCCAGTGGCGCAAGCGCTGGGAGCGTGTCTGGGACGAGGTGAAGTACTGCAGCGACGCGTGCCGTCGCCGACGTTCGTAGGGTGAACCACCTCGTTGTCTTAGGGGATCAACTTACCGACCAGGTTGGTCCACTTCGCGCGCGTCTCGATGGCAGCGCTAAGTTCGCCGATCCAATCCTTGTCCTAGAGATCACGGGCGTGCGGCACGAGGCACGGCATGTGCAGGCCGTGGTGCTACAGATCGCGGCGCTGCGAGGGTTTGCCGCAGATCTTCAGGAGCGTGGGGCTCCAACCGAGGTCATCCAGGCGCCCACGCTGCGCGAAGCGCTCGATGCTGCCCACGAGCGGTATCGGCCGACCGGCATCACCCTGATGGACCCTGCGCAGCCACAAGACCTTGAGGCGATTCAGGCGTGGTCAACGGCCACCGGCATCCCCGCGGAGGTCGTCGAGAACCAGCTCTGGCTCACCACCGTGACTGAATGGGAGGCGTTCAAGTCAGGCCGAAAAGAGCTCCGCATGGAGTACTGGTATCGACGTGTGCGGAGTGCGCGTGGCTGGCTGATGGAAGAGAGCGCGGGGAAGAGCGAACCGATTGGCGGCACCTGGAATCTCGACAAGGAGAATCGGAAGCGCCTCGCCCCTGGCACCGATGTGCCGAATCCACCTTATGGAACAGTCACACCACTCGTACAGTCGGTGATTGACGAAGTACTTGAAGAGTCCTCAATCCTCTTTGGCGAGTCAGCCACGCTCATCTGGCCGACAACCCGGCGCGAGGCGCTCGCTGCACTCAACGCCTTTTGCGACGAGCGGCTGGAAAACTTCGGCCCATACGAAGACGCCATGTCAAAAGAGCATGAGCATCTCTTTCACTCGCTCCTATCGCCAGCGCTCAACCTTGGTTTGATCACGCCTGCCGAAGTCTGCGAGCGTGCACTACAAACGTATGCCACCCGATCGAGCGAAATCCCGCTCTCAAGCATTGAAGGATTCATCCGCCAGATCCTCGGTTGGCGCGAATTCATGCGCCACGCATATCGTGAGTACTGGAGGGAGTGGCAGACCGACAATGGCCTTGACGCCCACGAGGACTTACCAGAGCTCTACTGGTCGGGAGAGACAAAAATGGCCTGCATGTCACGCATCGTCACAACGCTGCAGCGAACGGGCCATGTGCACCACATCGAACGCCTAATGGTGCTGGGAAACTTTGCCCTTCTCTTTGGCGTGCAGCCGCAGCAGGTTGACGCTTGGTTCCTGGAAGCGTTCGTTGATGCGCTGCCGTGGGTGGTTACACCAAATGTCGTGGCCATGAGTCAATTTGCGGATCTCGGTCGCATCACGAGCAAGCCGTACATCTGTGGCGGCGCATACATCTCGCGCATGGGCGATGACTGCAAATCATGTTTCTACAACCCAACAGAATCGGTGGGCGAAGAGGCTTGTCCGTTTACCACCCTGTATTGGGAGTTCATTGATCGTCACTCCGCACGGTTCGCAAAGAACCCACGCATGGCAACGCAGGTGCGCTCTTGGTCTGCTCGGCCCGAGAGTGCTCGCAAAGAGATTCTGGTTCGAGCCGCTGACGTGCGCAGCCGCGCCAAAGCTGGTGATCTGTGAGTCGTGCAAGCAGTCTTCCGTGGCAGCGCATTGTCACCATCTACGTGCTAGTGCAGTTTGCGGAGATCTTCGGGGTCGCCATGATCTATGCCTACCTACCGCTTGCACTCGAAGGGGCTGGCGTACCACTGGGTGATATCGCGACGGTGTCGGGTGCAGCGACAGCTGGCATCTTCATCGTCGGCGCACCGCAGGTGCCGATATGGTTGGCCATCGCCGAGTTGCGATCGCGTCGACTCGTCATCGTGCGCAGCGGGCTGATCGCCCTCGTCGCGCTCATCGCCTTTGCCCTCGCCCAAGAGGCGTGGCAGCTGATCGGCGCAACGCTCGCCCTCGGCTTTTGGCTTGGCAACACCGGCGTGATGCTGGCAACGATTCGCGAGGTCTCGCCAGAGCACGCACGCACCAGGTCGATCGCCCTCTTTAGTGCGGCGGCACCGATGGGCTTCGCGCTGGGGCCACTCCTCGCCGGCGCAATGATTGATGGGCTCGGCCTCTCGCTCGCCGCACCGATCATGGTCGCGGCGCTGCTCAACGCCGCACTCATCGTGGCGAACATCGTGGCAATCCCCGACGTGCGTCCGCACTACCCGCCGACAGGGGGTGTCCTTGAAGTGGCCCGCCGTGGCCTGAGCGAAGTCTTTGCCGACCGCAGGATTCGTGCGGGGTATCTGGTGCTTGGCCTCGCCATCGCCGGTGAGCGCATGCTCCGCCCCGTCTTCCCGCTGCGGATCGCCGAGGTGGTGATCGGCCCCTCCATTACGGGGATCGCCGAACCGCTTGCCGCCCCTGGTGTGGCGGGTGCCGTCGGCTTACTCACGGGGCTCTCGGCACTGGGGGGTGCCCTCCTTGCGCCGCTCCTCGCCACACGACTCGTGCCTCGTCTCGGCATCCCGCGCGTCATGGCGGTTGGCTTCGCCGCCGCCGCCCTTGCAGCGGGGGCAATGATTGCCGTCTCAACGGCGCTCGGCCTTGCCCTCTCGAACACGCTCCTTGCCGCGGCCTCGGCGCTGTTGCAGGCAATGGTCTTCACCTGGCTGGCCAACTCCGTCACCGAACGCCGTCGCACCGCCGCGCTCAGCCTGTCGCTCTTCCCCTTGTATGCGGGTGCCGTCGTTGGTCCACTGATCTCCTCTGGCGCAACCCTCATCGGCACGCCACGCCCGGGCGATGCCCTTGCCCTCACTCCAGTCTTTCTCGGCTCGGTGCTGCTCCTCACACTCGGAATCGTTGCCGTGCGTCGCCTCCCCGCGGGAGACCGCAGCGCGCGCTAGTCTGCGTACATGAAGCAGGTAGAGAGCGTTCTTGGTCCAATCAGCTCGGCAGACCTTGGTCTGACGTTGACTCACGAACATCTTTTGAACGATGTCCTCTCGTGGTGGCATCCGCCACTCGATGATTCACCACGATCGCGCGAACTCGTCGATGAGAAGGTCTCCATCAGCAACATTTGGGAGCTCAAGCACGATCCGTTTATCAATAAAGACAACTGCTCCATGCAAGACATTGAGCTTGCCATCAAAGAGGTGCAGCGCTTTGTTGATCAGGGTGGCAAGACGATCATCGAGACGAGCGCCGACGGCAACGGCCGCAGCCCCGAAGGGCTTGCCACGATCAGCAAACGAACCGGGCTCAACATCATCATGGGAACGGGCTACTACCTTGACGGTTCGCAGCCGGAAGAGAACGATGCGAAGAGTGAACACGACATTGCTAACGAACTGATCCGCGACATCACCGAAGGAGCGCGCGGCACCAAGGTCAAGTCGGGAATCATTGGTGAGATCGGTGTCGGCAGTGAGTTCACCGCGCGTGAGCGAAAGTCACTCGCTGGCGCATGCATCGCACAGCGTGAAACGCATCTCCCAATGCAGGTGCACATGCCGGCCTGGTTCCGCTACGGCGATGAGGTGCTTGACTTCTGTGCATCGCGCGGCGTACCGATGGAGAGCATCGTGCTCTGTCACTCCAATCCAAGCGGCGATGATCACGAATATCAAACGCGTCTACTACGACGCGGTGCCTATCTGCAGTACGACATGATCGGCATGCAGGTCTTCTACGCCGACCAGCAGGCGTCGTGCACGAGCGATGAAGACGACGCGCGCAACATCGCCCGCCTGGTGCGTGACGGATTCGGCGAGAAGGTGCTGATGTCGCAAGACATCTTCCTCAAGAGCCTCCTGCGCTCCTACGGCGGCCCAGGCTACGGGCACATGGTGGAGTTCTTCCTGCCACGACTCGCTCGGCACGGCGTGCCGCTCGAGCAGGGGATCGCGATGATGACGGCGAACCCGCGCCAGCTCTTCGAATCGGCAAGCTAGTCACTATGGTCAAGATTCAAACGGTCGCTGGCCAAATTGAGAGCGCCGACATGGGCCTCACCCTCACGCACGAGCACCTACTCGGCGACGTGACCTCATGGTGGCATCCCCCATTTGACGATTCACCGCGATCGCGCGAACTCGTCGACGAAAAGGTCTCTATCAGCAACATCTGGGAGCTCAAGCACGACCCGTTCATCAATAAGGACAACCTCATTGTTCAAGACGTCGAACTTGCCATCAAAGAGGTGCAGCGATTTGCAGACCAGGGCGGCAAGACGATCATCGAGACGAGTGGCTATAACGATGGTCGAAGTCCCGAGGGGCTTGCCACGATCAGCAAACGAACTGGGCTCAACATCATCATGGGCACGGGCTACTACCTTGACGGTTCACAGTCCGAAGCGAACGACGCCAAGAGTGAACGCGACATCGCTAACGATCTCATTCGCGACATTACGGAGGGTGCACCTGGCACCAAGGTGAAGTCGGGAATCATTGGTGAGATTGGTGTTGGCAGTGAGTTCACGGCACGAGAACGCAAGTCACTTGCCGGTTCGTGCATTGCCCAGCGAGAGACGCACCTACCGATGCAGATCCACATGCCGGCCTGGTTCCGCCTCGGCGACGAGGTGCTCGACCTCTGCGCGGCACACGGTGTGCCGATGGAGAGCATCGTGCTCTGCCACTCCAACCCAAGCGGTGACGACTACGAGTACCAGACGCGCCTGCTCAAGCGCGGCGCCTATCTGCAGTACGACATGATTGGCATGCAGGTCTTCTACGCGGATCAGCAGGCCTCATGCACGAGCGACGAAGACGATGCGCGTAACATTGCACGCCTGGTGCGCGATGGATTCGGCGAGAAGGTGCTGATGTCGCAGGACATCGGCTTGAAGACGCTGCTGCGCTCATACGGCGGCCCAGGCTACGGCCATTTGGTCGAGTTCTTCTTGCCGCGACTCGCCCGGCACGGCGTGCCGCTCGAGCAGGGAATTAGCATGATGACCGCGAGCCCACGTCGGCTCTTTGAAGAGGCAAGCTAACCACGTGGTCAAGATTCAAACAGTCACCGGCGAGATCGAGAGCGCCGAGATGGGGCTCACCCTCACGCACGAGCACCTTTTCAACATTGTCACGCCGTGGTGGCATCCGCCCTATGACGACTCGGCTCGATCCAAGGAGCTCGTTGACGAGAAGGTCTCCATCAGCAACATCTGGGAGCTGCGCCACGACCCATTCCTCAATAAGGACAACTGCGCACTTGATGACATTGAGTCCGCCATCGTTGAGGTGAAGCGTTTCGCCGCCCAGGGTGGCCGCACGATTCTGGAGGCCTGCGCCGACAAGGGGAACGGGCGCGACCCTGAGGGGCTCGCACGCATCAGCCGCGAGTCGGGCTTGAACGTCGTCATGGGGAGCGGCATCTTCTTGGATCCCGTGCACGGGCCAGAGCACCTCGATGGCAGCGTGCGCGAGATCGCCGACCGCATCGTGCGCGACCTTACCGTTGGCGCTCAGGGGACGAACATTCGCGCCGGCTTCATCGGCGAGATCTTTGTTGGTCAGCCGTTCACCAACCGCGAGCGCAACTCGCTCGCCGGTGCCTGCCTCGCGCAGCGCGAGACGGGTGTGCCAATCCAGATCCACATGCCAGGCTGGTATCGCCTTGGCGACGAAGTGCTCGACTTTGTTGCCGCGCAAGGTGTGCCGATGCAGAGCGTGGTGCTCTGTCACTCCAACCCGAGTGGCGACGATTACGAGTACCAGACGCGCCTCCTGAAGCGCGGCATCTATCTGCAGTACGACATGATCGGCATGCAGGTCTTCTACGCCGACCAGCAGGCGCCCTGCACCAGCGACGAGGATGACGCCCGCAACATTGCGCGTCTCGTGCAGGCCGGCTACGGCGACCGTGTTCTCATGTCGCAAGACATCTTCATGAAGATCCTGCTGCGCGCCAACGGCGGGCCAGGATACGGACATATCGTGGAGTTCTTCTTGCCGAGGCTGGCACGCCACGGGGTGCCGCTCCAGCAGGGAGCCGCGATGATGACGGATAATCCGCGTCGGCTTTTTGAAGAGGCGCGTTAGCGCCAGAAGGGGGAGCTCATGGGAAAGCGCGTTCTGCTCGTTGGGGAGTCGTGGGTATCTGAGGCAACGCACTACAAGGGGTTTGACTCCTTCACCAGTGTCACTTTCCATTCTGGTGCCGATTGGTACAACGGCGCCCTTCGCTCCAAGGGCCACGAGGTTGAGCAGATGTACGCGCACGACGTGCCAGCAAAGTTCCCACACACCGCTGCTGAACTGAGCAAGTACGACGTCATCGTATTGAGCGATATCGGCACCAACTCATTCTTGCTCCCAATTGAAACGTGGCTGCAGGGGAAGTCGACACCGAATCGCTTGAAGCTCCTCGCCGAGTGGGTGGAGAACGGCGGCGCGTTGATCATGGCCGGCGGCTATCTCAGCTTTCAAGGATTTGAAGCGAAGGCCCGCTTCGCTGGCAGCGCCGTTGAGCGCGTGCTTCCAGTGACCTGCCTCACCCACGACGATCGCGTTGAGGCACCAGAGGGTGCGCAGCCAGTCATCGCTGATGCAAGCCATCCAGTGCTTGCCGGTGTTCCTGCCGGCATGCCTGCACTACTCGGTTACAACAAGGTGGTGCTGAAGCCTGGTGCAACGCTTGTTGCCTCAGTCGGCGGCGATCCACTCATTGCTACCGCACAAGTTGGCAAGGGTCGATCCCTCGTCTGGACGTCAGACATTGGCCCTCACTGGTGCCCAGAGCCATTCGTGCAGTGGAACGGTTTCGCTCCGCTCATGTCCAACATGATTGATTGGGTCACGGCGAAATGAATTTTGCCGAGCGCATTGCCGCGTATGAGGCGGCGACGAAGGCGTTCGAGGATCAGGTCGCCGCACTCGATCGACTGAAGCTCGACGCGAAACATCCAGAGGGATGGTCACCACGTCAGGTGATCCATCATTTGGCTGATAGCGAGGCGCAGTCGTACGCACGTCTGCGACGCCTCGTTGCTGAGCAGGCTGGCTCCATCATTCAGGGGTACGACGAAGGCGCATGGGCGGTGAGTCCAGCGCTGGGCTATGAGACCGACCCCATTGAGACACCCCTCGCAGTGTTCTCGGCGGTGCGAGCAGGCTCACTCGCCGTGCTGCAGCACCTTGAAAACAATGATCTTGCGCGCTATGGAGAGCACACTGAACGCGGCAGGTTCACGATCGCTGACTGGCTTGCGGGGTACACAAAGCACCCTCTCGACCACGGCGAGCAGCTCGCCAGGGCACTACGCGGGGAGCTCTAGGCGGGGAACCGATCTCACCCCTCAGGCGTTAGGGTGGCGAGGGGCCCTTCGGGCCCATAACCGTAGGAGGCAGCTATGACCCGGGTACTCACCGTCGCTCTCATGCTTGGACTACTGATTGCGCCGGGCGTGCGTCCCGTAGCCGCCGCTGATGAGGTCACCCCTGTGCCGGCCTCTTCAGGCGTGGAGTGCCCACCCGTTGAATACGTTAATGGTGTCCCAGTCATCCCCGAGGGGGCACCCTCCGAGTGCGCCTACATTCAGACCGTCGGCCCAGAAGACCCATGCGCACCTGACGCCACGGGCGCAGTGCCAGAGATGTGCCAGTCGGGCCCAGCACTCGTAGATCCGCCGATCGGTGGCGACTCCTGCTGGATCACCTCCGATGGAAGCACAAACTGCCCGCGGACTGGCGAAGAGATCACCCCAACGTTTGGCCGCCACTTTGCGATCCTCGCGGTATCAGTGACCGGTGTTCGCTATGAAGTGGTCGCTGGTCACATGTATTTCGGTGGTGACGGTAGCTTCAGCGCCACAATTGGTTGCAACCAGCTTGGCGGCAGCGTGAATACCAATAGCGACGGTACGTACACCGTGAATGATCTCTTTTCGACCAAGATGTACTGTCAGGACCTTGCTGATACAGAAGCATCGTTGAGCAAGGTCCTACTCGGTGGTGCGCTAACCCTTGCTCAGGCGGACTTCGGACTCGTGGCGAAGAACGGCATCGGCACGATTGAGTTGGCCGAAGCGATGTACGACGTGGTGCTTACGAGTGGAGAGGTACGCGAAAACGGTGGCGATGTGCGCTCGAGCGAACTGAGCGCTCTGCTCATCGCGATCGCTCTGCTCGGGATTCCAGCACTCGTCGGCGCAGCCGGCCTGAGCATGGGGCTCTCGCGCCGAGACTAACTGCATGACACACCCGCCGGCGTGCCGCTTGGCGCGCTAGGCGGGGAGGTGTCGCTCCGCGTGGCCGATGTACTTGGCGTCGGGGCGAATCAACTTGTCAACGCCAGCCTGCTCGATCGCATGCGCAGACCAACCGGCGATGCGCGCGAGCGCGAAGGTTGCTGGGAAGAGGTCAGGAACAAGGCCAACCCCCTGAAGCACGGCGGCGGCGTAGAACTCTACGTTCGTCTTCATCGCGCGGCCCGGCTTCATCTCTTCAAAGACTTTCAGGATCTGCTCCTCGGCGCCGATTGCGAGCTCAAGCCACGCGGGTCGCGTTGGCATCGCTTCAGCAACCTTGCGCAGTGCGGCGGCGCGTGGGTCATATGCGCGGTAGACGCGGTGGCCGAAGCCCATGATCAGCTCCTTGCGCGAGAGCTTGCCGCGCGCCCAGTCTTCGGCGCGATCAATGGAGCCGATCTCACCAAGCTGACCGATCACCTCGGCGGGCGCACCGCCGTGGAGCGGGCCCTTCATGGCGCCGACGGCGCCGCAGATCGCCGAAGCAATGTCTGATCGCGTGGCAATGATCACGCGCGCAGTGAAGGTGC
>Ga0315899_10009866_pt1 | contig 10244 bp, 9 predicted proteins | sample LakEriMetagenome_2_FD_203518 | JGI IMG/M metagenome (GOLD analysis project Ga0315899, IMG submission 203518) | Freshwater fungal communities from buoy surface, Lake Erie, Ohio, United States - Buoy 4 MA112 | ecosystem: Environmental > Aquatic > Freshwater > Lake | place: USA: Lake Erie, Ohio...
TGGTACTTTTTTAATTAGTACAACTTCTTTGAAGTACGTACTACCACATTTTTCACAAACAACTGTTGGTTGTTTTTTTAAGTCAATTCTTGGTTGATTTAATTCCATGTTATTCTACGTTAATTCCCGAATCTTCGTTGTTTATTTTGTCTCTTTCTACATCTTTATCCCATAATTGTTCGCTTAAACTTTCAAAAAAATCATCAGTAGGTTTCATTTCATCAGCGTTATTCTCAACATACTCTTTAATTTCTTCGTAAGTTTTACCTTCTAATTCAGGATAATCCTCAATGTTTAATTCAACCGCTTCACGTCTAACCCAAGTACTATATGACTCAGTGACGTATACTTTAATTGTTTTTACTTCACTCATTTTATTTTTCCTCTTTTAATAAATGTAATTCGTATTCCTCTCGTGTGAACTTATCCTTCACAATATCTCTATTGAACTCAAACTCACCACCTAAACTTTCTTCATCAGCATCATTCAATTTAAAATCCCACTTATTTTCATCCAAATATTGCAAAGCTTCCTCATCAGTTAAACCTTCCAATTCAGGATAATCTTCTTTGTTAATTTCAATCGTGTCATACAGTTCATAAACCATATAACTTTTACTCATTCTAATTTTCATTTTATTATATATTTGACGTTTATTTTTCCTAAACCAACTGTGTCCCAAGTTGTGGTATAATACCACGTAGGACTAATTACAACATTATTCATAATCAAAATTTAAATTATTTTTGTTTATTAGTCAAATACTTAGACATATCCATATCTAAAATAGTATTTTGAACTTCTTTAGGTACTCTAAATTCTTCAAATTCACCTTCATCACTTAAATGAACCACAATACATCCGTATAATTTAATATTCTCGTACTTACTACCTTTTAACATATTTAAAAATAATTTTCCATAAAAAGGTAATTGTGTAAAATAGTGACCCAAAGCAGTATTATCTAATTGTTGAAAGGGTGAATACATTTTTTTAGTAAAAAAACTTGCTTCAAAATTTTTCTTTTTATTAGTTTTCCAATCGGTAATTACTATACCAACTTCAGTTTGTTCTTTGTTAAAAAACAACCATTTTTTATCAGGTTGTCCAACGTAACCTAATTCATTACTACCTAATACAATCTCAGTATCCAATAAAATACCACCACGTTCTTTCATTAGTTCAAGATATCTTGTTCCTGCCGACACCATTGAATCACCTTTCAATATTTGCGTAAAATCCACGTCAAAAACGGGTTGTCTCACATCTTTATTTAATCCAAACATTTCAACAGACTTTTTTTCCAACAAATAGTGAACTCTTGACCCCATATTTGTTGAATAGTCACCAGCATCTGCCCATTCTTTCAATAATCGAGCCTTTTCTTCAGGGTCTCCTTGTGCTTTTTTCTCTGCAATCCCATCACTATCAAACTCTTCATAGAAGAATTTCATAACTTTAGATACTGACGGCCAATCAGACCTCATTAACCCATTTTTATCCACCATACTGTAGATATGAGTTTCTTCAACGAATGATAATAATAATTCTTCTTGTTTTTTCTTTATTATATCGTTAATTTCATCCCTAATTTGATATAAATCCATTTTTAAATCTATAATTTAACATTTTGTTTATCGCGGTTCTACAACTTTTACTAAATGGTGAGAAAATAACTAATAGAAAAGTTAAAACTATTAAGTAATAAACTCTCTTAATTGGCCATTCTTCAACCATAATTTGGTAATCGTCAGAATGTATCCTTTTTAAAATTTCCAATCTATGATTTCCATCTATTATGTGTAAATCTTTGGTGATTTTAATATTATCCCCATTTCGTTTAGTTATGAATCCATTGGTTACTATACTGACATACAGTTTTTTCTTTTCATTTGACCCCCAATTATATACTTCATTCTTAAACATAGGTTTTAAATCACCCAATGAAACCTTAACCATTAGTCTTTAATCTCATAATAATACTCGTTTATTTGTCCTCTCAAATCACACACATCTTTATCTTTAGGTAACTTTAATATCTTAACTCTACCCCACAATTCACCACCATTTAGTTCGTGATACAGTTTAACCGCATTAGTCCAAGCATCACCATCAATACAAATGATAACATCACCTTTGGCGTTATTATATATAGTATCAAACAATAATTCTGAGATATGTTTACCCAACATAACTACCGGATTATCTAAGAACATACCATCAAAAGCACCTTCAACCAAATAGATATCTTTTTCCCAATCAATTAAATTTTCCCAAAATATTATCTTTTCTTTTTCGGCTTCAGGATTTCTATATTTAGCCCGACTATTAACGTCCCAACTTCTACCAATATAATAATTCAATTCACCATCTTTATCATATGACGGAATAATTATTCTACCAAAATGACTACCTTTATCACAAAATCCAATACCAAATTTTTCAATCATTTCATCAGTCACACCTCTATTTTTCAAATAATTGTAGGCTTGTAACTTAATCGGATATTTTGGATTACAATCTTTGAATAATTTAAAGTTTTCAGGTAATTGAACTTTAGGTTTTCTCACCTCTTTAGGTTTATATTCTTCAGGTTGAAGGACTCTATATACTTTTTTTTGTTTTTTATTACCAAATTTATCAAATAATTTACCTAATGGTCCGTGAGTCCCATTTTCATCCGAACAACTCCAACATTTATATACGTGAGAAAAATAATTAATTTCAAAATTACCTTTATTCCTTCCCTCGTCACAAACAGGACAATTAAAAGAGATTTGACCTTTAGATTGGTAATGTAAATGTTCATCACCTAAGACCTCTCTTAACAACTCAACTAATATTTCGCTATCATCTGACATAATTGATTAATTATAGTCTACATTTTTATGGTAATCAACCTTCACAAGTTTTAACTGTGAATTATATTTATAATAAAAATTAAACAATGCCTATTAATATAACAATAAATGATATAACAGGTTCAACACCTTATGACGTATATTTATGTGATAACCCAATCACAGTATGTGTCTACGTTGATACCATACCTAATACATCACTACCTTACACATTCTCAATACCACCAATTTTGGAAAATCAAAACGATTACACCCTAAAAGTTGTTGATGAAAATGGTTGTATTAATACCCAAGTATTAACACCTTAATTATAATAAATTTTTTTAATATATAAAAATATATGAGTTTTAATTGTTCAGGTTGTAATCCATTATTTACTTGGTATTCATATAATGATACCACTTGTTATGCGGAAAATACAACATCGGCAACATCACCAATAACACCTATAACATTAGCATCGGTTACATACGATTATTATAGCCAATTCGGAACAAAATTTTACGCTTCAGGGTACGCGTTAAACGGTACAGGTACTATTACAACAACAAATATCACTTCACCTCTTTGGGTTAATCCTGGTAATACTACAGATGGTCCAATGAATAGATGTTCATTATGGAATTCATCAGGTGATGACCCTTACGATACTTGGATAGGGTTTTCAACTTGTTTAACAGGTGAAACGTCAGGTAAAACTTACTATGTCGGTATCGCTGCCAACGATTATTATAGATGTTTATTAAATGGTGTTGAATTATTTAACAATTCATCTTTACCACCAAATGTTGATAATTTTAAATTTTGGAATGTCTACCCTATTACAATAGGAAATGGTGAACACATTGTTGAAGTGTTTGGTATGAGTAGCGAACCTTATTCAGGTTTTGGGTGTGAGATATACGATAATACATTATCCGAGTTAACCGCAGCAACGGCATACAATCAATTAAATGTTGTTTTTACCACAAGTGCGTTAACACAAGCAATGATTGTTCAACAATCTGATGGTACATATACATCATCAGGTTACACTTGTCCCGTTGGTTATTCATATTCAGATTGTAGTGGTACGTGTGTTCAAACATTATTTTGTCTTGACGCGACACCAACTCCAACTCCAACTCAAACTCCAACTCAAACACCTACTCAAACAACTTGTGGACTTAACTATTGTTTATCAAATACTAGTTTTTCAATTTATGATGATTTGTTTGTAAATTCAGGTTTTCATAACGGTAAACCATATTGGGTAGGTACAGTAAATGGTTATTACATTTATTACAACATAACAAATAAACAATGGTGTTTAGCAACGGCATTAGATGGTTGTTGTTTATTGGCGGGTAAATCACCTTGTCACGGAGGATGTCCTGATTTATTTGGTGAATATTTTTCACAAGGAATTTGTCCAACACCAACACCCACACCGACTGTTAATTGTAGTGTATTAGATTTTAACTCATATTTTAATTGTGAACCTGTTAATTTCGCTACACCTACACCTACATCAACACCGACACCAACTCAAACCACAACACCAACCCCAACATCAGTATGTAACAGTTTAATAGTTGATGCGACTATAGATTCTGTAACACCAACACCTACTCCGACACCAACTCCTACTCCGACAATACCAGGTGAAATTATACGTAATTGTTCATTTTCAGGTGATGTTATTTTTAATACTATCAATACACAGATTAACTGTCCTGTAAGTAAGGAATTTAAAGATTGTAACGACCCTAACATAACATACGCAACTACAGATAATTTATCATACCCAAGTGGTACTGATTTAGTTCAATATATGGTTTTTAACGCTGAGGTTGATGGTGATATAAAATGTATATACTATAATGGTATTACAGATACAACCATCGGTGGTAACAATATTACATTAAACACCGACCCAATAGGTTATTATAACTTAGGTGGTTGTTCATTGTGTTATCCAACAAGGACTCCGACTCAAACTCCAACTCAAACACCTCAACCAACACCTACTCAAACCCCTACACCTACTCAAAGTCCAACACAAACACCAACACAAACACCAACTAAGACACCTGTATCAACACAAACACCAACATACACCCCTTCAGTAACCCCAACAATGACACAAACAGTTACACCAACAACTGCCGCAGTTGCTGCGTGTTTGGCTAACTTAACCATAACCGTACTGTATGTTGAGTATCGTAATTCGTTATCACCAGCAGCACCTTGTGGTGGTGGTCACGGTTGTTGTGACGCACGATTCTATATTAGAGCGAATACTATCAACTTAGTTGACGAAATTAATCCAGCAAAAAATACCGTATCATTAAATAATACAGGTTGTAATTATTATGTCGGTTCGTTTAACTTTAAAGATGATTATAATTACCCACCAATTGAGTTTTCAACATCAACTTGGGATAGATATGATGTAATGACAATTGGTACAAGTCAAGCGGTGGCAATTTCTAATACAACAACGGATGGTTTCATAGAATTCTCATTAGTATGTGCCAGCCCTCCTGGTTATACATGTCACGATGGTGTTACTTGGATGATATTTAAATTAGGGTCAACTGTAATTTATGAAGGTTGTCCTATTGGTAACTTCTTAAATCTAAATCCTTGTACAGGTGAAGTAAAACCTAAAACTAATTAAATAAATTATGGAAAATAGAGATAATTATATAACACAAACTGCAGTTATTACATTGTATGATGTTTTAAGTAATGGTACTGATTCAATACACGTTAAAGAAATATTTGATTTTAATGGTAAAACATATATTAGTTACGATTATTTAAACCAACCATTAGCATTAATAACTGAAGAAATTAATGTGTTTTTAGAAAATAAAAAAGAATTTTTAACACAAATAACTAAAATGCCACTACAAGTATCGGAAAATAAATGTAGTTGTCATTAAAAATAAAATAAAAAAAATAAAATTATTATGCCGTTTTCAACTCAAATTTGTATAACAAACACAGGGACAGGTTCATTATTTGGTCTTGTTAAAATAGCATCAAATCTTGGTGACCCAAACTATAATAACCCAATCTACATTGAAGAGAATGTTCCAATTTCATCATTAACCGGGGCTAACTGTCCATACATATTAAATAACGTACCTGATGGTACAACTGAAATTAGAATTCAAGATAAATCAGGTTGTAGTGTTAGGATAACTATTGCAAGTAATAACGTATGTAATACCTGTCAATTAGATATAACAAACGTAAGTGGTGGTACTTCCGCGATAATTGCTAGTGGTCTTACAGGTACGTGTGATTCAACAATTACTGATTATAGTATTACTTGGTATGGACCTAACAGTTCAACTAATGTGGCGTTTACATCGGGTGCCGGTACTTTATTCCCTTACAACGTTCCTCATCCAATAACACAAAACACATCACCGTTATTATTACCAGGTGTATATACTTCAAGGATAACTCACGTAGAATTAAACGGTGTTAAATTTTCATATACAGGTGGTACTAATCAAGTTGAGTCATCTAGTTTAACAAGTTGTACCGAAAATGCAACAGTAACATCATATACTTGTTCATCACAAACAAATCCAAATTATAATGGTACTACAGATTTATATAAAAATAGTATTTCATATACCGCACAAGGTGTTGCAGGAGAAATCCCTGACGCACTTTCAGGTGGTTTTACTATTGACCCATCAACAACACATTTTGCTTGGTCATTCTATGCGTTTAGTATATTTGATACCTTAAAATTAACATATTCAGGTAGTGCATATCCACAACCATTAGTATTAGAACAATTAACACTTGGTGATATTACAGGTTCTACCGATTTTTCACCAACAACTTGGCCGAAATTATATGACTCTACAAGTACCTTTAAAAAAATTACAACATTAACAGGATTAACAAGAAATGTTAATGATTTAATTATTATGGATGTCACACCAAACCCATCAAGTCCGGGTACTAGTTGGCAATTTAAATTTGGATGTGCATCACCTACAGGAAGTAAAACTTGTTTAGACACTTATCAAAACTCACCATATAAAATTCAATTATCTTCACTTGTACCTACCGCAACTACTTGTAATTTATTTAGTTTAACACTTAATGTCAGTGGTTGTTCTGTTAGTGATAATTCAGGATTTTTTGACTCATCATTATATAAATTAACTGAAGGGTCTAATAGTTCAATTAGTACTAATAACGCAACTAAATTATTAAATTTATCCTTTGGTCCATTAGGTACTACAACTCAAATATCATCTGGAGGTCCTGTTCTAAATAGTGTTTGTAAAGATAGTGTCGGTGATGTAATACAAGTTACTAAATCATCAACTGCCGGTTTTGATTTCTTCTTTGAAAATTTAGCTCATTTAACAGAATTAAAAAATTCTTTTGATGCCGCAAAATCAGCAATTAGTGGCTACTCGGGTAATTATGTTAATGACCCAACTCAATTACCATATTACAAATATATTGATTTTAAAATACCAACTATAGCATTTACAGGTAACAGTATTTGTAGTGATAATACAACAACAGACAATTTTAAACTTCATTATTCAACAACAATAACTACAGGTACTACTGTAGGCGGTTATACCGCTTTTATAACATCACCGTTAGTGTCAAACCAATTTGTATGTCCAGGAGGAAGTTGTTATGGTGGATGTCCATCTAGTATAGATAATTTTATCAATAGTTGTATCAATACAAGAAATACTACATTTCCAACAAGAACATTTAATAATGGATTAAGATACGACGGCCCATTTTATAATACCGACGGTAATTTCTCATCAACTACAACAAATGATACTTCATCACTACAATCAGGAACTATTAGTATCAACCCTAATTATAGTACAAAAACTTATGTCGCTTCAGGTGGTACAAATAACACTTCAACACTAATTCCGTCATTATCAGGAGAATCTTGGGATTGGGCCAACCATTTTTACACTAACAATCCAACCGGTAGTAATCCAACATATAGTCAAACTGTATTCGCTTATTATGTTGTATTAACCTCACCACCACCATCATACACATATGAAATATGGGCTTATCCGATTTCAAATTTCACCACAACTACCGCGATTAAAATTTACGATTCAACGAATCCGGGTGGTTATAACCCAACTTATTTTTATTAATAAAATTAAAGGCTGGAGTATTTATTGTTAAAGGTTTATGACATCAATAGAGATTACTGACGTAACAGGTTTATCATACCCGTATACAATATACGTGTGTGACGTTTTTGGTAATCAATGTCTATTATTAGCAACAATAAATGCTCCTTTACCTCCAAGTCAAACTTTTATATTACCAACACAATTTAACACCGCTCCGGCCGTTGGAATTAAATTAATTTCTCACGATTGTACTAAATTTAACATAGTTTATTGTGGTTTAGTTTTAACTAAAACCCCAACTCCAACACCAACAATTACACCAACAAACACTCCGACAAATACTTATACCCCTACTCAAACTCCTACCCCTACTCAAACACCAACACAAACACCGACAGAAACACCAACACAAACACCGACAGAAACACCAACACAAACACCAACTCAAACACCTACGGAAACGCCTACCCCAACGCCTACGGAAACCCCTACTCAAACTCCTACACAAACCCCTACAGAAACGCCTACTCAAACTCCTACGGAAACTCCTACACAAACTCCTACGGAAACCCCTACTCAAACTCCTACGGAAACCCCTACACAAACTCCTACGGAAACCCCTACACAAACTCCTACGGAAACTCCAACTCAAACTCCAACTGAAACCCCAACTCAAACCCCTACGGAAACCCCAACTCAAACCCCAACTGAAACACCTACTCAAACCCCAACTGAAACACCTACGGAAACCCCAACTGAAACTCCTACACAAACACCGACAGAAACACCAACACAAACACCAACTCAAACACCTACGGAAACGCCTACTCCAACGCCTACGGAAACCCCAACTCAAACCCCTACGGAAACTCCTACACAAACTCCTACGGAAACCCCTACTCAAACTCCTACGGAAACCCCAACTAATACACCTACTAATACTATTACACCAACCGAAACACCGACAGAAACTCCTACTCAAACCCCAACTGAAACACCTACACAAACACCGACAGAAACTCCTACTCAAACCCCAACTGAAACACCTACAAATACTCCAACAAATACTATAACACCAACCGAAACACCTACCAATACACCTACTGAAACTCCCACGAACACCCCAACTCCAACTCCAACTGAAACACCTACGAACACCCCAACTCCAACTCCAACTGAAACACCAACTAACACTCCAACACCAACTCAAACCGAAACACCTACAAATACTCCTACACCGACTCAGACTGAAACTCCTGCTAATACACCAACGCCGACTCAAACCGAAACACCTACAAATACTCCAACTGAAACACCTACAAATACTCCAACTGAAACTCCCACACAAACGCCAACTGAAACACCTACTAATACCCCAACTCCAACTCAAACCGAAACACCAACCAATACTCCAACACCGACTCAAACCGAAACTCCTACAAATACTCCAACCGAAACTCCTACTCAAACACCGACTGAAACTCCCACACAAACACCAACTGAAACGCCAACAAACACCCCAACTCCTACTCAAACCGAAACACCTACAAACACACCTACACCAACAAATACTGAAACCCCCACAAACACCCCAACCGAAACACCTACTAATACACCTACAGAAACCCCTACCAATACACCTACACCAACTAATACTGAAACACCAACCAATACACCTACGCCAACAAACACTGAAACACCAACCAATACACCTACACCTACAAACACTGAAACACCAACCAATACACCAACACCTACAAATACGGAAACTCCAACCAACACTCCAACACCTACAAATACTGAGACCCCAACCAATACACCAACACCTACAAATACGGAAACTCCAACCAACACTCCAACACCTACAAATACTGAGACCCCAACCAATACACCTACGCCAACAAACACTGAAACTCCAACTAACACACCTACTCCAACACAAACTGAAACACCAACCAATACACCAACAGAAACTCCTACGAATACTCCAACCAATACACCAACAGAAACTCCTACTAATACTCCAACACCAACCCAAACTGAAACACCGACTAACACTCCAACACCAACAAATACTGAAACCCCTACTAATACTCCAACACCAACTCAAACAGAAACTCCTACTAATACTCCAACACCAACCCAAACTGAAACACCGACTAACACTCCAACACCAACAAATACTGAAACCCCTACTAATACTCCAACACCAACTCAAACAGAAACTCCTACTAA
>Ga0315899_10009867_pt1 | contig 10244 bp, 10 predicted proteins | sample LakEriMetagenome_2_FD_203518 | JGI IMG/M metagenome (GOLD analysis project Ga0315899, IMG submission 203518) | Freshwater fungal communities from buoy surface, Lake Erie, Ohio, United States - Buoy 4 MA112 | ecosystem: Environmental > Aquatic > Freshwater > Lake | place: USA: Lake Erie, Ohio...
TGCAAAAGAGGCGTTTTTAAAGGCAATAAAGAATCGTTATTTGCTCAATTGGGATGATATTGAAATTGTTAAAAAGCCAGACGGTTCGCCTGATTTTAAATTAAAAAACACAGCAGCGAAATTTGTTGAGAACAGATGTATTCACTTGTCCATTACACATTCTAGTGATCTCGCCATAGCATTAGTAATTATAGAGTCAAAAATGTAATAACTTTCTAAAAAAACTTATTAATAAAATTTGGTTTATACAAATACTTATCTAATACTGTGTTGCGTTAACTAGACTCTTACCTAAAAATCAATTACTGAACAGAATACTTTTTATTTCTGCCTTTCACTTTAAAATATATTAAACTTCGAATATTTTTTAAGAAGTCAATGGAAGGTTGAGGTGCCTAATTAGTTATGTACCCCGTTACGCTATATCTTAACAGTTTAAGATTCAACCTCGTGAACCTTGTGCGCCTGCGTCGGCAGGGATTCGAGCCCCGAACATACTCATTCTTGGTTGGCAAAATCCCCAACGCCATTCGATAACCGCCATCATCTAACCTATAACCAATTCAAGCTTCTTAGGTAGGCTTATCAAATGAATTCAAGTGGTAACAACAATGAAAAGGGTGTTGAAGTGAGAACCCATGACATTCCGGTAGCTGATGCAATGAGTGAGTTTATGAAGCAAGGTTGGGCGGAATCCCCACTTACTGGCATCACACCACACCCTTCAATTGCCTATACAAAAGTACGCAGAGATAAACTGTCTAAACAATATGTTGGCAAGAGATTAATCTTTCCTTCAGGATCATTAAAGGTTAGAAGTAATGACTCTGATTACCATTTTAGAGCTCACTCTGCCTTTAGTTGGTTTATTGGAATTGTTGCATCAGATTGTGTTCCAGACTCTTTATTTGTAATGGAGCCAACCGGCTCAGGACATGAAGCATTGTTGTTTATTCACCCAAGGTCACCACGAAATGACAATGAGTTTTATAAGAACACAAGATATGGCGAGTTCTGGGTGGGCAGAAGAATGACGCTGGAGGAGACTGAGACAAAGTATGGAATTAAGGTAAGGCAAATTGAATCAATTGATGAGTTTTTGAAGGATAAAAAAGAGAGCTTACTTGTCCGTGGTGAAGATTCTGCAATTGATAAGTTGGTTGAAGAAAATACGGAAGATGAAAAAGCGTTCTTAAATTACATCTCAGTTATGAGAGCTGTTAAAGACAAGTATGAAATTGATGAGATGCAAAAGGCAATTGATGCAACAGTGCGTGGCTTTGCCGATATGGTCCGTGTTTTTCCAGCAGCAACATCGGTAGCAAGAGGTGAGCGAGTAATTGAGGCTGCCTTTTATGGCAGAGCAAGGTTAGAGGGAAATGACAATGGGTATCCAAGTATTGTCGCATCTGGCGCGCATGCTTGTGTATTACATTGGATTAAAAATGATGGTGATGTATTACCAGGAGATTTGATTTTAATTGATGCTGGCGTTGAGGCTGAATCCCACTACACCGCAGATATAACTAGAACCTTTCCGGTAAATGGAAAGTTCACTGAGGCGCAACGTAAGATTTATATGATTGTTTATAAGGCCCAACAAGCAGGAATTGCAGCTGTTAAGCCTGGGGCTAGATTTAAAGATTTTCATGCTGCCTGCATGGTTGAGATTGCAAAGGGGGCGGAGGAGCTTGGTGTGCTGCCAATGAGTGCTGAGGAATCTTTACGGGAGGAAAATGGCTTACATAGAAGATGGCAGTTTCATGGCTCAGGCCATCACTTAGGTATTGATGTTCATGATTGCGCTCATGCTAGAAAAGAGCAGTATGCAGATGCTGTTTTAGAGGCTGGCATGATTTTAACTGTTGAACCAGGTTTTTATATTCAACCTGATGACACTTTGTTCCCCGAGGAGTACCGAGGAATCGGGGTTCGAATTGAGGATGATATTTTGGTTACGGAATCCGGGGCCAAGATATTAAGTAACGCCCTGCCTCGTCACCCAGACGAGGTTGAAGCTTATATGGCAAAACTTCTTAATACTAAAATAATATAAAAGATAATTTATGAAAAATTATAAGGATAAAATTGATAAATTTAATTTTTTTATTCATGAGTTGATTAAGTGGCTTAATACACTTGAATCGTTTGACGCAGGAAAAATTTCATTGAAAAGTGATTCAACTTTTATAACTGAATTAGATATAAAAATTAATTCAAAAATTAGGGATTTGTTAAATACAAACTTACCGAAGGTAGTCTTAGTGTCCGAAGAAAACAACACTAGAATGAAGGACTTGACCGTGGATGAAGTTATTCTGATAGACCCCATTGATGGGACAGAAAATTTCGTTTTAGGTTCGCCAATTTGGGGAATTGGATTGGCTTACTTTATAGATGGTAGCCTTCGAGCTTCATGCGTATTGTTTCCCGAAATGAGACTAATCCATGCTTCACAGATGGTACAGATAGATAAAAATTTTGGGTTCTGGAAACTAAGACCTGGAATTTCTGGCTATGCGAACTATCTCCATCCCGCAAATTTTGATAAACAAATTTTCTGCGACAGAAGTGACAAATTTAAAGATAGAGTTCTTGGCTGCTCTTTAATGAATATATCAATGACATGCTTCAATTCGTGGACTTTTGAGTCATCAGGTCCAGGGCTACAAGTTTGGGATTTTCTTCCTGCAATCTTACCGGCGCTTGAATATGGTAAGGTTGTTTACGTGAATGAGAGAATTTACTCTGGGCAATATTTGTCTGAAGCAAAAAGGTATCATTTAAAAATTGAAAATACTTTATAATTTTTTTTGATAAAGGACACTTAATGAGCGTGCTTGATAGATATGAAAACGGATGGATTGAAGACAACCATACATTTGAATTTTTAAAAGGGTTGTCAAATATTGAGGTGGGTGGCTACAGGCTTTATGATGGGCACGGATCACATTTAATGCAAAATCCTGGTGAATTAGAAGATTTGTTGCAAGTTCTTGTTAGATTAAAGTGTGATTTAAAGCTAGCTATGAATAAGTTTTTAGAATTTGGTTGGTCAACTGGTATTTCTCATACGATACTTAACAAAGTTTTAGGTTTTAAAGAGTCCGTAGCAGTTGACATAGTTGACCCCTGTGGTGTCAGTTTTGAAACATTTTTTGCAAATTTAAGATTCAAAAACTTAACATTTATTGCTAACAATTCAACTTCAGATTTTACTTTGCGAAAACTCCAATCCATTGCTCCCTTCGATTTAGTATTCATAGATGGAGGGCATGATTACTCGACAGTTAAGTCTGATTTCGAAACGGCTCTAAAAGTAGTCAGCAAAAAAGCATTGATTGCACTGCATGACATTCACGCAAAACCTCCTTGTGAAATTCAAAGGTTTTGGAATGAAATCCAGGATCAGTACAGTACGCTCGAGATTTATGACTCGAGTCAAACTATCAGCTACGGTATCGGATTAGTGGGTATCGGTATTGATACTGAATTAGTTGAAGTACAAAAGAGCAGATTTAGATTTTTGCAAAAACTGAATTAAATTTTTGAATCTAAACTCAACAAAACCTCTGAAATATCAATAAAATTAATTTTATGATGGTTTGCAAACTTTTCTATCATGTTTCTGCTAAAACCTAAGTAAATAACATTATCTTTCAAGGAATTTGGAGTTGTTGATATTGTCTTTTGAGTTCCAGGAAGCAATTTTCCAATTTTTCTCTTATCTGAATCATATAAATTACGCACCAGCTTCAAAATTCTTGGACAGTGATAAAAAAATAGAGTTGAACTTCCCCCTGCGCCTAAAAAGTCAACGTGTGAAAATTTTCCTTGATCAATTAGCTGTGCCAAAACATCCTCTAAAGCTTTAAAGTATTTTAGGCCTCTGCTTTTGATTAGTTCATTTGAAGCATAGATTATATTGTCATGATTTAAATTATTTATTTCTTTCTCAAAGACTGCCAAAATATTTTCAGATGCAAGCAATGTATTTACTAGTCTGAATCCCGATAGATTCAAGAGTGAAAGCAAAGTGTGTTCATTAAATAAATTTATGTGCTGGTGGAAAAAAAGGTAGTATGGGGAGCTCAGTGCCACCATATTAGTATTTGGTACCTCAATAATTAACCTACCGTTTTCTGTCAAAGAATTTCTCAGTATCTCTAAGTCTGATCTAGGATCTTCTAAATGCTCAATCGTATGAAAGCCAAATATAAAATCATAGTAATTTTGATTTAACGTAAAACTAGACACAAAACCCTTCAAGTGGATTACACTTGAATCGATCGGTATTTGTGGGTCTAATATAGAATAGTTACTTTCTTTAAAATAAGCTGATGAAGGGTTAGTTGCTCCGCCGATATCAAGAACTTTTTTTGAATTAAAAGAGTATAAAGATTTTAAATTCATAGCGCGAACCAGGTTTTCATTTGGTGAGGCTATGTTCATGTATTCGCCTTCATAAAGTCTATTTAAGAAGTTACTTGACAAATTTTGAATCTGAATGTGAGAACATTGAGTACATTCAAAAACAGTCAGATCATCTCGAGTCTTACTGTTCAATTTTGCTGATTTAGGCCATAAAAATATAGGCACGTTTTTGAAATCGTGTATGACTTCGACTAAAGCAGAGCGACAAACTCTACAATCTAAAAGTTGTTTCATCTAATCCATAATTCATATTTTTTTTCAAACCTTTTCGAAATACTTCAATCGTATCTTTCACTGTCACAATACGAGAATTAGAATATCTAAACTTTGCTTTACTTATAAGACTCAACTTCTCCAAATCTTGACTAAACATTTCAAAATTCTCAGTAATGGGAAATTTAACATCTATTATTGGGTTGGCACCATTTATTTCTTTGTACTCTTCTTTACTAAAATATCTTACAAATTGAGTTATACTAGAGGATTTACCTGTTGGGTCATTAAATGTTTTTAAATATCGATACCAAGCATTTTCTAACTGCTGAGCAGTGTGGATAAATGTCGAGCGATACTCACAATCATTAAAGACTCCACCCAACAGCAACACTTTTGTATGCGGTTTACACATATAAATGTTATAAAAAATCGAACCTTTCCCAAATACGTCATTAGTCGTGGGGATAATCTGACTGTCGTTATCAGCTCCTTGAGTTAAAAAACTGACAGAAAAATTGGGGTTGGAGGTTCTTTTATATCCATCCCGCCCGATAGAAGAACTTGCTATAACCCCCATAAGAGGCGCTGGAGAAACTAGCGGATCAAATTTTTTTCCGTCCGACCAACTATAGCTGAATGTTGGTATAAAGAAAATACCATTTGTTAACGTATCCTCAAAAACCTCTAAAACACCTTCCGGTCCACCTTCAAATAGTCCGATACCTTTCATTCCAGAAAAAAGAAAAACTGAATCGTTGTGTTTTATTCCCAAATCACTGATTAAATGATTACGTAAGTCCATTTTGCTGGTTTTAATCATTTATGTTAAATTCAACCACGCCAAATTTCTTTAGGTAGAAAAAAACTATGTTGTTACACTCTTTTGATCCTGACTTTTCTATTTGCGTAATCTGAAATCCAAGACGATTCAATAAGATGTACTTCTTTAATTCTACGAAATTTTCGAAGTTAGTAACTTCATAGCAAATGTGATGGAAACCAGGGTTATAATTAAGCGCACGGCCTGAAATTGTAAAATATTCTATATAGCAATTATAGAGATCATTGAATTCAAAGCAAGTAGACACTCCTTGCGTTTCATCAAAGTTCACACTTTTTTCACTTGTAAAATTTGTAAAGTTGTTAATGCTCATTGCTATCCCAAGATGATGAATGGGTAAACTAAAAATGTTCATTTTGTCAGTATTCAGTTTTACTATACCTTTGTAAGTAAAGTTTCTTCAATTCTCGACGTAAGATTTTGCCACTTGCAGTTTTAGGCATCTCATCTGTGAATACAATTATTGCAGGTATTTTGAATCTACTTAAATTGCTCTTGCACAATTTAATCAAATCAGTTTCAGTCTGCATATAACTATCATGGTCCCTAACGGTACACTTAATGTATGCAACAATCTTCTCACCTAAAACTTCATCCTGGACACTAAAAACTGACGCTTCCATTACCCTTGAATCCTTGTAAAGAACATTTTCTATTTCAGCAGGATATACATTAATACCTCCTATAACTATTAGATCTTTTTTCCGATCCAGAAAGTAGTACTTACCTTTATGCTCATATCCGTAATCACCGGTATGAAACCATCCATCATTAATAACCTCTCGAGTTAGCTCATCATTTTTATAATAGCCCCTCATAATGTTGTTGCCTTTTAGTAAAATTTCGCCATCATGAGCTAGTTTGCATTCGTTTACTGAAAGTGGCACTCCTATTGAGCCTGGCTCCCAGTCAGATGATAAAGGATTATCTATATGAGAGGGGCCGGTTTCAGAAAGCCCATATAAATTTGCTAGTTGTTTTTTGAAAGTTTCATAAAACTCAATTTGTACATTTTTTGATAAAGGAGCGGATCCGCAACCCATGAATTCCAAAGACGATAAGTCTATGTCGCTAACATCTACCTTTAATTTAATTAAAGTTTGAGCAATAGTCGGAACAAGCTGAACATAATTCACCTTATGATCAGCCAAAACATTAAAGAAATTACTTCTCACTTTTTCAAATCCAGAAGCGATCAGAAGGTTACACCCGGTAAACAAAGATGGAAATATTGAATAATTGAGTGCGGCTGTGTGGCCAAATGGTAAAAAAACAAAATGTTTTGTGCTTTTCGTAAATCTAAAGTCTTCAACTATTGAACTTATTAGTGAAAATTTATTTTCATATGTATACAAAATACCCTTAGGAGTTCCCGTTGTACCAGAACTATAGTAAAGACTTGAGACATCTGTATCTAAAGGTTGTTTTATTGTAAACTTAATGGTGTCGTCCTCATTTAATTCATGAGTTGCAATACGGGGTGGGCGTTCTACTCGAGAGTTTGTATCGACCCTATCAGTTATCAAGAAATTAGAATCATAGTGCAACAAAATATTCTGTACTTCTTTACCTGATAACATGTACGGAATCGGCGCAAAAATTAAGCCGTTTGTTATTGCTCCGATATAAACGATTAGGTACTCAATTGAATTTGGAAGCAACACAGGAAGTATAGTTTGATCTGCTAATTTTAGTGACTTACCATAAAAATAGCCTCTTCTAAAAACTTCATCCAGAGTCATGGACTGCCCTGTGATTACATCGGTAATTAAATTGTAATTTCCTAGGAGAGTCTCCTGTAAATGATAAGTCCACTTAGACATTAGGATCTTTATCGCCTGATCTAATTAAATTGATTATGCTACTTACTGAATTAAACCTCTCAATATTATTAATTGAAACTTCTACACCAAAAAAATCCTCAATCTTTGAAGCAATTACTAGATAGGCCATGGAATCCCAATCGGTTACATTCTGGTCTGTAGAGTTTATATCTATATTAGGCTCACGAGTTACTTCTTTTACAACTTCAATCACTTTCTGTTCAATACTATTTGACATTATCAACCTTTTGTTCCTCTATAAATTCAATTAAATCATAGTATCGGTTTACCGAATTCTCTGTATCAAAATATGCTGAAAGGTAAAGATTGTCACCTGATTTTCTACTTTGTTCTAGTATGATTTCGGCAGAAAATCTAGATAATAGAGCAGAATACTGGCCCGGATCTACATCATGGACTTTATATAGTTTATTACCTCTCGGTCCCCTAATTTGATCAATAAATGTTAATAAGGATTGTAAAGTAAAATCTCTTTTAAGTCTAAATCTCATATCAATTCTAGACACACCTGAAATTGGCACAAGCGTGTAATTGACATTAAAGTTTTTTGCCGTTAAGAAATTCAATAACTTCGGTCCCATGAAATTTAGAGTACACTCACGACGCTCAAAATAATTAGGAATTTCATGAAGCTTATACTCTGGAACATTATGTATTATGTTAACGTCAGAATCTATGATTCCGAATTGTTCATGAATTGTGTTTGCTAGTGGTACATAAGCATTTACAGTGCATGAACCGTAAGAAATAAGCTTATCGCTTTTTCTGTAATTTGCTTCATTAAATCCAACAATTAAAGTGTTGTGAGCAGTAACTGATGTTGCTGATATATAAATGCGTTGCAAAAGACCCTCTTTAGGAAAATTAAGTGCATTTGTATATTTACCGCTGCATTCAAAAAAAATCCCTTGCTTGCTTTTAAGAAAAGCTGAAATTGGCATATTACTCAGCTCTATTTCGATTGATTTTAAATCTTGTCTTAGGCAAATAGAATTTTGTTCCACGGATATATTGTAATTTTCTAAAATTCTTACGTAACGATCGCTTTTAATAATCTCGATCATTTGCTTAACTGACAATTGCTCATCGTTTATGTACTTTAGATAAAAACTTGAATTTTCTGCACGTTCGAGATAATAGTTAAGAAAGTGTAAACCAAATCTTCCAAATCCATTTAAACTGGCTATCTGTTTCACACTTGATTGTAGGGCTTTTGCAAATATATTTCAATAATCTACTTAGACCAAATACATGCCAACAGAAAATTTTTACTTTTGCTTACTAAAGAGCTTATGTTAACTCTTGAATACCCTCACGTTTGCGAATCTTTGATCCAAGCCATCTAACTGGGTCATACTTAACATCAACTACCCGCTCCTTCATTGGGATAATTGCGTTATCAGTAATCTTTATATGTTCTGGGCAAACCTCTGTGCAACATTTAGTGATGTTACACATCCCAAGTCCATGCCCTGCTTGTGCCTTTTGTTTGCGGTTTTTTAAGATATCAAGTGGGTGCATATCAAGCTCAGATAAGCGAATGAAAAATCTTGGGCCAGCAAATGATTTCTTATTCTCTTCGTGGTCTCGAATAACATGGCAGGTGTCTTGGCATAGGAAGCACTCAATACACTTTCTAAACTCTTGAGACCGCTCAACATCAACCTGTGCCATACGAACTTCCCCTGCTTTTAGGCCAACTGGTGGGGTAAAGGAGTCAACCTCCATCGCCTTCTTATAATTAAATGAAACATCAGTAACTAAATCTTTAATCACTGGAAAGGCCCTAAGTGGGGTAACAGTGATGGTCTCACCCTCTTCAAAGTTTGCAACCTGTGTCATACAGGCAAGACGTGGCTTACCGTTAATCTCCATAGAACATGATCCGCACTTACCGGCTTTGCAATTCCAACGAACAGCTAAATCCCCCATCTGAGTTGCCTGCACCCGGTGAATTACATCAAGGACTACTTCACCCTCATTAGCCTCAACCTCAACATCTTTTAACGCACCATCTTTTGCATCCCCGCGCCAGATCCTAAGTTTTATCATTTTGCTCATGATCTAACCCCCGCATTATTTGGCAGCTCATCTTTATTTAAATACTTCTCAAGCTCATGGATATCAAAGAGATCAAACAGCTCATTTGGCATCTTTGGCAGATTTTGTTGCTTAACAACCACCTCTTTGCCATTAAAGGAGGAAATATTATTTTGAGATCTCCACTTTGGATCCATCGCTGGGAAATCATCTCTTGTATGACCGCCACGAGACTCCTCCCTAACAATTGCAGATTTTGCAGTGCTCTCTGCTACTAACAACATATTATCTAGATCAAATGAGAGGTGAAAACCAGGATTAAATAGACGATCTCCACTTACTGCAACATTTTCAATACGTTTTCTAATTGCAGCAATCTTTTCAATGGCGTCCTGTAGTTCACTTCTTGTTCTAATGATTCCAACTAAGTTGTGGGTGATCTCTTGTAACTCTTGGTGAAGGGTGTATGGATTCTCCCCACCTGTGCGTTTAAAAGGAGCTGCAATTCTCATCGCTGCATCCTTAATTGACGCATCCGAGACCTTCACAGATTGTGAACTCTTTACATACTCAGCAGCACCTGCTCCAGCACGACGACCAAAAACCAAAAGATCAGAAAGAGAATTGCCACCTAAACGATTTGAACCATGCATGCCACCAGCAACCTCACCTGCTGCATATAAACCTGGAACTCCAACAGCAGCAGCTGTATCTGGCTCAACCTCAACTCCGCCCATTACATAGTGACAGGTTGGTCCAACCTCCATTGGCTCCTTTGTAATATCTACTCCTGCTAACTCATAAAATTGATGCCACATCGATGGCAATCGCTTCTTAATTACATCTGCTGGAATTCGCTTTGATACATC
>Ga0315899_10009868_pt1 | contig 10243 bp, 6 predicted proteins | sample LakEriMetagenome_2_FD_203518 | JGI IMG/M metagenome (GOLD analysis project Ga0315899, IMG submission 203518) | Freshwater fungal communities from buoy surface, Lake Erie, Ohio, United States - Buoy 4 MA112 | ecosystem: Environmental > Aquatic > Freshwater > Lake | place: USA: Lake Erie, Ohio...
AAAATTTTTTGTGATCGTAATTCGGGATCCACTGACGTAATAAAAATCACTAGTTGTTATATTTAAAACAACAAACTAAAAACCATGAAAAGATCTTCGTTATTATTTACTGCTTTTGCATTGCTTTTCTTGGTTTCTTGCGGAAAGTATGAAGACGGTCCAGATTTTACTTTGCGTTCAAAGACGGCTAGAATTGCGGGTTCGTGGACATTGGAAAAGTATATGGTAGATGGTGTTGATTTGACTTCACAAGTTACTTCAGCGGACTTAGCCCTATCGTTAAAATACGATAAAGATGGTTCTTATACAGAAGTGAGATTTCTTTCAGGTCAAGTTGTTTCGACGAAGTCTGGTACTTGGAAGTTTAGTTTGAACAAAGAGAATCTAGTTGTCACCTTAACAAGTGGTACGGTGACAGCATACGAAATACTTCGATTAACGAATTCGGAGCTTTGGCTTCAAGAGACTTATGGTGGAGATGTTACTGAAACTCATTTCAGAGCAGAGTAGTCTTTATTTACTTCTTTTTTACAAACGCAGCGCGTGAAAGCGGAACATACGATTCCTTTTCACCCAGTTGAACTTGTTTATCGCCTTCAATAATTCGATGCGAGTAATGCGCCAATTGCCCCGTCTCAACGCAGATGGCGTGAACCTTCGTCACGTATTCTGCAATGGCCAACAAATGAGGCATAGGTCCGAATGGCTTGCCCGTGTAATCCATGTCTAATCCCGCAACAATTACACGAACCCCCATGTTGGCCAGTTGATTGCACACCTCTGGTAACCCATCGTCGAAGAACTGTGCTTCATCAATACCAATTACTTCTGCAGTAGAAGCAAGCAATAATATTTGAGAAGAATGTTCAACAGGAGTAGAGCGAATGCTTGTCCCAACATGACTCACGACTTCTTCTTCGCTGTAGCGAATATCAAATTTCGGTTTGAAAATTTCAACGTTCATCTTCGCGAATTCGGCACGCTTTAATCGACGAATTAATTCTTCTGTTTTTCCAGAAAACATAGACCCACAAACGACTTCAATCCAGCCGGCGCTTCTTCCTCTATTTACGGTGTTTTCTAGGAACATGGTTTCTTTTTCCTGTTAAGCGTCAACGCGTACTGAAACATAAACCCTCTTGGAGCCTCCGGTTTCGCAGGACGAATGGTTACAAAGGTATTGGTGATATTTGTAATTTGAAGGGTAAAGCGATGACCGTTCTTGATATATCCACCACGAATATCAATGATCGCTGAAGGTCCGCTGAAGTCTTTTCTGAATTGTGCCAAACCGGGAACAAAGATTTCGAAAATGGAATCTACCTTTTCCATGTAGCTGTATGCGCGAATACCTGCTCCAATCGTGAATCCTTCCGGAGATTGTGCGTCAATGTTGAACTTCCCCATGTGGCGGTAACGATACTTCAAGATAGGTGTTCCTGCGCCACGTTCGTCGGTTGCGAAAGATTGAATCGCGTATTTTACATAAGGTGCGAATGATTTTAATTCGGGAGAAATGTTCATGTCAATGGGACAGATATATGTGTAACCTCCGTTCAAATTCACTTTCCATTTTCCAATGTAGCTGTCGCCATTCAACGAAAGCTCTACGCCACCGATTTGCGCGTCGGTAATGTTTATACTCTTGAATCCAAATCCGAAAAGCGGATCAGAAGGAGCGCCCCATTGATCAAAGGAAAACTCCAATAAGTTTTTATATCGTGTAAGGAAAAATGCTGCGTCGGCAGATGCATCCCATTCACCAATTTTTATCTTTTGCTTCACACCAATTTCAGCGCCCCAGCCCTGTTCTGGACGAAGATCTGGATTTGGATAAATGCGAATGATGTCGAGGTTGGTATTCACGAAGCGCTCGGCCGGAGAAGGAAAGCGGAAACCTTGTCCAATGGAAGCGCGAAGAAAAGTGTTCTTTCCTGCTTCGTAGTTCACACCCGCTCTTCCTACAGGAATCGAGCGGACAACCATTTGATCTAAACGGAACATTTCCATACGAGCTCCTGCGCTGAATTGAAATTTCTTCCAAGGTTGATCGAACTGAACATACGTTCCTGCGAAATTTCCAGCATGCCTTCCGCCTAAACCACCGTCATCGAAAAAGAATTGGGTGCCACTTAATCCGGTTACCAATGTCCCTTTCGATTTCGTGCTGTGTTGAAACTGGTATTCGCTGCTAATGAGATTGGTGGCAGGGTACCAATCTTTTCCTCCCACTTGCAACGTGTAATAATATCTTCCGCGAACGGTGTGCTTGTTCGCATTTTTATCGAAGGCCGTGAACCACGGATCAATGTTCGCCCACAGGTCGTTTAAGTTCAATAAAGTCGTTGCGCTATAAGGCAAATATGAATCAGCACCGGTTCCTTTCCACATAAAAAAGAATCCTTGCTTTTGATGCATAATGTTTCCATCTATACCAGCACTGCGTCTTCCATTCTTCCAGATTTTTCGTGTGCGAAAAGAGACACGTTCGCGGTCTTCGTATTCGCCATTCAGCCATCCCACGCTGCGCAATACATTTCCACCGATAACGAAATCAATACCGTTCTTTAAACGCTCTTTGTGACGGAACTGAAGACCACTCTGATATGGGATTCGATTGCCTGTCCACCAGGCCATTGATGCATCGCGCGGTTTGTCGTAGGTCGTTCCGAACGTTGAGACAAATGTTTCAGGTTCTTTTCCAGGATAGGCGGTACGAACATGAATTACTCCGTTCAATGCAGCACTTCCGTATTGCACAGATGACGCGCCTTTCACTACTTCAATTTGTTCGGCCAATTCAAGCGGAACATAGTTCCATTTGATGTCGTTACGATCTGCAGTAATTAATGGCTGGTTGTCTACGATAAGCAGCACGCGTGTTCCAGCACCGAAGGCATACCCGCTTCCTCCGCGAATACTGGCTTGCCCGTCAATAATGGTAAGACCAGGAAGTCGCTCTGCAGCTTTCGCCAAATCGGGAGTAATGCGCTGAATAAGTTCAGTGGCTTTAATAACATCGATACTCAACGTTTGCAATTCGAGTGCTTGCAAGTATTTCGAAGAGCCAATAACAACAGTTCCAGTAGAAGAACTTTGTACTTTCAAAAAGATGCTCAATCCCTCTTCATACATGGCATTCGTAACAGCCAATGTGCTATCTGCATGACCAAGGTGACGAATGGTTATTGAGTCTACGATATCTCCTTTATTTAATTTGGAAGTACCCGATAAATCGGTAACACCAATGGTTACCCCTTTGGAGAATAGCATTGCGCCTGGCAAGGGCTCGCGAGAAGTCTCATCGAAAATGCGAACTTTTAATGTCTGCGCTGAAAGCGACGTCGCAATAATTGTTAAGAGAAAGATAAGGCCGAAACGCATTGTTCAAAGATAATCAAAACGCGCTTAGCGTCATCCGGAACGGTCATCCACGCAGTGGTCATCCCATAGGGTCATCCGCGAAGCGCTTATGGGTTATTGCGAAGCGTTCAGGAACTCTATACAAATCTCATTAAATTCCACAGGCTTCTCAATATTCACAACGTGTCCGCTGTTGGGAAGAACAATCAGTTCAGAGGAGGTGAATCGCATAGCGAGTTTTTTAATGGAAGGAAGAAACATGTGATCTTCTGCGCCCATGACGTAGAGCGTTTTTGTGGGAGTTTCTTTTTTTCGGAAGGAAGAGAGAAGTGGGTTGACTTGAGAAACGAGGCCGAACCATTTTTTGAATTCGGTTTGCTCAAGTTTTTTCGCTTCTTGAATGAATAAATTTCGCGCTTCAGAATTGCTTTTTTTCGGCATGATGATGAACGCGAAAAAGCGATATAAAATCAAATAGGGAATAATTGATTTGAATGTGTCGCCGAAGCGCATAAGCAGTTGTCCACGCACATTCAGTTTCATTGTTGCTCCGGCGAGAATCATTGATTTCACCAATGAAGAAGCACGTTCGCTAATGTCACGAATGACAATGGTTCCCATGGAAATGCCAACGAAGTGAGTGCATTTGATTTTCAAATGTTCCAGTACTTCAATGACTTCGTTTCCGATTTCTTCGAAATTGTATTTTTCTTTTTTTAGCGGACGAACATTTTTCGATTGACCGTGTCCGCGCAAATCAATTAACAATACGTTGAAGTGTTTTTGAAAAGCACGAATTTGTTTGAACCAAATGGCACTGCTTCCACCTGCCCCATGAATGAAGGTTACCCATTCATTCGAGCTTGTGTGATTGAAAATGGAGTAGTGAAGAATTTGTCCGTTTGAAGAGTTGATCACGCGCCTAAAGATTGTGCAGCTTGCTTCCCAACCATTTCAACCGCTGTGCGCACCATTCCTGCAACATCGTAACCACATTCTGCATACAACTGATCTTGTGTTCCGTGCTCAATGTATTGATCTGGAATTCCCAAACGTTTTACTTGTGAAGTGTAACCGTTGTCTGCCATGAACTCAATCACAGCACTGCCCATTCCACCTTGAATACAGCCGTCTTCCACAGTGATCACATGCTTGAATTTTCCGAACACTTCATGAAGCATTAATTCATCAATCGGTTTCGCAAAACGCATATCGTAATGAGCAGCTGAAATGCCTTGCTCTGCTAATGCTTCGCAAGCCTTTACTGTGTAATTTCCAATTGGACCAATTGTCAAAATAGCAACATCTTCTCCAGATTTTATCTTCCTTCCGGTACCTACTTTAATTTCTTTCATAGGAGTTTTCCAGTCGGTCATAACACCGTTGCCACGGGGATAACGAATGCTGAACGGACCTTGATCTGGAAGCTGTCCAGTGTACATTAAATCGCGCAGCTCACTTTCATTCATTGGGCTTGAAACAACCATGTGTGGGATGCAGCGCATGTATGCAAGGTCATAAGCTCCGTGGTGTGTAGGGCCATCGGCGCCAACCAATCCTCCGCGATCTAAGCAGAAAACCACATTTAATTTTTGAATAGCAACGTCGTGAATGACTTGGTCAAAAGCACGTTGCATAAAGCTTGAATAAATATTACAGAAAGGCACCAATCCTTGTGTTGCCATTCCAGCAGAAAATGTCACCGCGTGTTGTTCAGCGATTCCAACGTCGAAGGCGCGCTTAGGCATAGCCTCCATCATCAATTTCAATGAACATCCGCTCGGCATAGCAGGAGTAACTCCAACAATCTTTTCGTTCTTTTCGGCTAATTCAATAATGGTGTGTCCGAATACATCTTGATACAACGGAGGTTGCGGATTCTTTGGAACCACTTTTACAATTTCACCGGTCTCTTTATTGAAGAGTCCTGGCGCGTGCCACTTGGTTGGAGAGCCTGCTTCAGCTGGAGCGTAGCCTTTTCCTTTCTTTGTAACACAGTGCAAAATTTTCGGTCCAGGGATGTCTTTCAAATCGCGCATCACCTTCACCATATAATCCACATCGTGACCGTCAATTGGACCGAAGTATCTCCACTTCAACGATTCGAAATAATTGCTTTCTTTAATTAACGTGCCTTTCAGCGCTTCAGAAATTTTGTGTGCAATGTGTTGCGCGTTCGGTCCGAATTTCGAAACCTTTCCAAGCAATTGCCACACGTCGTCTTTCACCTTGTTGTAGGTGTGCGAAGTAGTAATATCAGTTAAGTATTCCTTCAGTGCACCCACATTCGGATCAATGCTCATGCAATTGTCGTTCAACACAACAAGTACATTGCAATCCGCTGTAGATCCGTGATTCAGGCCTTCGAAAGCCAGCCCCGCAGTCATTGCTCCATCTCCAATCACAGCGATAACTTGACGGTCTTTTTCTTCTTTTACTTTGCTCGCCACCGCCATACCAATCGCAGCTGAAATAGAGGTAGAGCTGTGTCCAACACCGAAGGTATCGTATTCGCTTTCGCTTCTTTTTGGGAATCCAGAAATGCCTTTGTAAATTCTATTTGTGTGGAAAACGTCGCGTCTTCCTGTTAAGATTTTGTGTCCGTAGGCTTGGTGTCCAACATCCCAAATCAATTGATCGTAGGGCGTTTCGAAAACGTAATGAAGTGCAACGGTCATTTCAACCACCCCTAAGCTTGCGCCGAAGTGTCCACCTTTTTCAGATACAATGTCAACAATATACTGGCGCAACTCGGTGCACAAATCTTTAAGTTGCTCGTCTTTTAACCCGTTGCGAAGGGCAATTGGATTATCGAATTGTGCGAGTAAAGGGCCTGGAGTGAATGTCGACATATTAAACAAAGTTAACAAACACAAGCCAAGTTTGTTCAACTAAAGCTTATTCGAAAATAAGTTTTCGATGTATCACCGAGTTTCCGCTTTGAATTTGAACAATGTAGAAACCAGCAGGTTGTTTCGCAATTTCGAAATTGTGAGTCCCTACACTCAGGTTTCCACTGAAGATTCGATCTATTAAATCTCCAGCAGAATTGTATAGAGTAACTTCTGTTCTTCGGTGAGCAGCACTTCCCAACACAAGCGTTGTTGCGTCATTGGCCGGATTCGGGAATAAATTTATTTCCAATGGCGATTCGGTCATTTCAATGAAATTTCCGAGGGTATCTACAACCGTGATATTGATATCATCGAGATATAAATTGTTTCCACCATAACTAATGAATTCATATTTCAATTGGAAATGATCGGTCATGTAATTCGAATTGGTAAGCGTTAAGGTTTCTCCGCTCCATTGGGCTGTAGAGCTAGGAGTGAAGGCCAAATTCGTTGCTGTACCTGTAGGAAGGTTGGTTGTGCCTTTACGAATTCTTGCAAGCGTCCATGCTGTTCCGCAGTCTCCTGAAGCGCTAATTCTGAGACGGTCATCAGTTTCGTTCACACGATTTGCATACGCCCATTTGTAGCTCACGAAAATAGTATCGATAGCACTCATGTCGAAGGTGTTCGAAATGAACTCGTCTACGTGACCTGATTGGCTTGTGAAATTTGCGAGTTTCAAACCTTTCGCTCCGCTGTAGTTTGTATTCACCACCTGCCAAGTTTCGTCTCCGTCTGGATTGTTGACGAACCAGTTGTTTGCTGGCCAACTTCCTTCGAAACCTTCCATAAGTGGAGTATTCATTCCGGCAGGACCAAGAACAGTAATGACGTTTGAATACGTTTTCGAAAGTTGATCTGCTCCGTTGCTAACTGTTAGTGTTATAGTGAAGGTTCCAGCTGTATTGTAAGTGTGAACAGGGTTTTGGTGTATAGCAGGGTCACTTCCAACCAAGGTTAGACCATCACCGAAATTCCAATTCCATGAGGTAATTCCATGATAAGAAATGTCAGTAAAGGCAACGCTATCTCCTGTACATAAAATATTCTTGTTGAATTCGAAATCGGCAACGCAGAGAGCGGGATTCGTAACTCCGGTTGCTAATAAATTCGATGCGGTTATAAGACTGCTGCGTTGTGCAACACTGCTAGTGATGGCTGCTCGCATACGCGTGCGTTGTCCCTGTGTGAACATGCGTGAGCAATATGAATACTCCATGTAATTCTGCACGTTATCTACTGTATTTCCGCATGAACTTCCTGTTAAAGAGCAATTGGTCCAACCAATGGTGTTCGGTGTATCAGTTACGTTGTCGTCTTGATTGCAGTTCGAAGCTACTCCAGGTGAGTTTCCTGGCCCCCATGTGTGATAGAGGTTTAGCCAATGTCCAACTTCGTGGGTGAGGGTTCGACTGCGCTGTGAAGTACTTGTTCCAATGGCTCCTACATAATCTGAACGAACAACTATTCCATCCGAGTTGGCTCCCCAGTTCCCCGCAACGTCGGCAGGTAAATTTGTATAACCTGCAGCACCTGCAGCATCTAAGCAAATCCAAATATTTAAATATTTGTTACGCGGCCACATGATCAGGTCTTTCATGCTCTGGTCTCCCGCAGAAGTTAAAGTAGAAACCACACGGTTAATACCTCGTGTGCAGTTTCCGTTCGGGTCTTTGGTGGCAAGAGCAAATTGAATTCCAATGTCGGCAGTTATGTTTTCAAAAGCAGTAACAACCAAACTTATATCGGAATTCAACATGGCGAAGTCGCGATTTAATATCGAAAGTCCGTTTAGTATTTGTTCATCTGAAATATTTTCAGATCCGTTGTTATGAATGACGTGGAAGACAACAGGTATCGTATAAATGGTTTGAGAACCGCGTTCAGGCGCATCGTCAGTGAAATTTTCAGTGTAGGATTCTAACGCTTCGCTTGCTCTGCGGGCAATACCTTCGGCTTCAGGATACATGCCGAACATAAGAACTCGATTCTCTCGCTCCCCGCAATACAAGTGCTCTCCTTGAGCGAATATTCCTGTGCTTGCAAATCCAAGTGCAACCACCAAAAGGGTTTTCAAAATTTTCATGGTGAACAAAAATAAACGAATGTTGGCTATAACAATTTTTGTTTTCGCGTAATTTCTTTTCATTGTTTTATACCTAGCTTTAGGCGTACCTTTGCACCGCTTAAAAAGAACATGAAAAACATTAGAAATTTTTGCATCATTGCACACATTGATCACGGGAAATCAACCCTTGCGGATAGAATGTTGCAAATCACTAAGACCATTGAAGATCGCAAGATGGTTGCGCAAGCACTCGACGATATGGATCTTGAGCGTGAGAAGGGAATTACCATTAAGGCGCACGCGATTCAAATGTTGCACAAGGTTGGTAACGAGCAATTCGTTTTGAATTTGATCGACACCCCTGGTCACGTTGACTTTTCTTATGAAGTTTCTCGCGCCATTGCTTCGTGCGAAGGTGCTATTCTTATCGTTGACGCTTCTCAAGGAATTCAAGCGCAAACGATTTCAAACTTGTACTTAGCGTTGGAGAATGATTTGACTATCATTCCAATTTTGAATAAAATAGATCTTCCGAACGCTGACCCTGAGTTGGTGAAAGATCAGATTGTAGATTTAATCGGTTGCGAGCGTGATGAAATTTTAGCCGCAAGCGGAAAGACAGGGGAAGGAGTTCTTGAAATTTTAGATGCTATCTGTGCGCGAATTCCTGCTCCGGTTGGAACAGTTGACGCTCCTTTGCAGGCAATGGTTTTCGACTCGGTATTCAATTCATTCCGTGGTATCATTGCTTATTTCCGTATTAAGAACGGTGTTCTTCGCAAAGGAGACAAGGTGAAGTTCATGAGCACGGGAAAAGAGTACTATGCTGATGAAGTAGGTGTTTTGGGAATGGACTTGAAGCCGCGCGACTTTGTTGCTGCTGGCGATGTTGGATATATTATTTCTGGAATTAAAACAGCCACAGAGGTAAAAGTGGGCGACACGATTACAACCTTGGCTAATCCATGTCCAGAAGCTCTTCAAGGTTTTGAAGATGTTAAGCCTATGGTATTCGCGGGTATTTATCCTGTAGATACAGATGAGTACGAAGAGCTTCGTGCAAGTATGGAGAAATTGCAGTTGAACGACGCTTCTTTGGTTTTCGAACCTGAGAGTTCTGCTGCGCTTGGGTTCGGTTTCCGTTGCGGATTCTTAGGAATGTTGCACATGGAAATTATTCAAGAGCGCCTGGAACGCGAGTTCAACATGACTGTTATTACTACGGTTCCGAACGTTAGTTATTTCTGCTACACCACGAAAGGTGAGAAGTTGGAGATTAACAATCCGTCTGAACTTCCAGAACAGAACTTAATTGCACACGTTGAAGAGCCTTTCATTAAGGCTCAAATCATCACCAAGACTGAATTCATTGGAGCAATTATGACTTTGTGTATTGAAAAACGAGGCATGCTTACCAATCAGTTGTATTTAACAACCGATCGCATTGAGTTGACGTTTGAAATGCCGTTGGCTGAAATCGTATTCGATTTTTATGATCGCTTGAAAACGATTTCTAAAGGTTACGCTTCTTTCGATTACTTCAGAATTGGATACCAAGAAAGCCAATTGGTGAAATTAGATATTCTCCTAAACGGAGATCAGGTAGACGCCTTAAGCGCGCTTATTCACAAGGATCACGCTTACGAATTAGGTAAGAAGATTTGTATGAAATTGCGTGAGCTTATCCCAAGACAACAATTTTTAATTGCTCTACAAGCCGCTATTGGCGCGAAGATTATTGCTCGCGAAACCATTAACGCCTTGCGTAAAGACGTAACTGCAAAATGTTACGGAGGTGATATCTCGCGTAAACGCAAGCTTCTCGAGAAACAAAAGGAAGGTAAAAAGAGAATGCGACAAGTGGGTTCTGTTGAAGTTCCACAGGCGGCATTCTTGGCCGTGCTTAAACTAAATAGCT
>Ga0315899_10009872_pt1 | contig 10241 bp, 7 predicted proteins | sample LakEriMetagenome_2_FD_203518 | JGI IMG/M metagenome (GOLD analysis project Ga0315899, IMG submission 203518) | Freshwater fungal communities from buoy surface, Lake Erie, Ohio, United States - Buoy 4 MA112 | ecosystem: Environmental > Aquatic > Freshwater > Lake | place: USA: Lake Erie, Ohio...
AGCAACACGTCCACCACAGAGGCGCCGAGCAACACTTCGATCGGGAAAGTGCCAGACACAGGATTCGGCGAGAACGGATCGGGTGTGGCGCGTGCTGTGTTGGAGCCGGTGGTGAACGACGTGGTGGTGGCACCGCGGTTGTTCCGCAGAGACAGCCGCGACGTGTTCGTGGGATTGACCACTGCACGCACGGTGGGAACCCAAACAACGGTGCAACTGCACGTGTACGGCTTCAACACCACCGCCGAAAACGAGCGCGACTATCCGCTGTTGAACTTCGGCAACGAGGGTGTGGTGGTCACAACATTGCCGGAACGCGACGGAAGCGTGGCACCGGTACCGGTGGGCTTCAGTGTGGTGTCGAAGCGCACTGCGGTGGTGTTGTTGCGCGGCACGGGTGACACCGTGGGCGTGTTGGAATACCACGACCTGAAGTCGGGGACCTTGGACACGCGTTATGGCACCGAGGGTCGCGTGACGCTGACTCGCGAAGCAACAGGCATGACTCGTGTGCTGGACGTGGTGTTGCGTGCCAAGAACGAGGCGGGTCTGGCGCAGGTTGTGGTGCTGGGAACTGCAGTGGACGATGCGGGTGCCGTGACCGACGTACGGGTGATGGGTGTCGGACCCGATGGCAAGGCCGACCCGGTGTTTGGTGACGGCGGTGCAGTGTCGTGGCTGAACGTGGATGGTGTGCGCAACGACGCGGCAGTGTCTCTCACGCAACTGGCCGACTTGGGTGATGATCCGAAGGGCGAACGCATTGCCGCAGTGGGCCTGCGACAAGTGGGCGACAACGGCACGGATCTGATCACCATGGTGAGCCAAGCACCGGGAGAAAACGGTGTGGTGGGGCGTGTCGACGGCCGCGTGTTGCAAGATGGCTTTGCCTACGGCACACCGTTGCGCCTGACGAATGCAACGTTGGCTTCGCCCACGTTCAACTACCTCGACAACGAGGTGGCGGCTGTGCTGGCCGGCGAGGGCAACGATGTTGTTTTGACACGGCGCGTGCGTTGGGGCAGCGGTGTGTTGCGCACGGAAGACGCGATGGTGAATCAACCATTCGGCCCGATTGCGGATCGCGCGCGTCACGTGGTGCCGATGCCCGACGTGCGTGGCAAGTGGTTGAGCGCGGCGGTGCTGGTGAAGAACGGAAACGGCGACAACGTGTTGAAGGTGTGTTTCGAGTTCAACAAGTGCAACTACCCCACGGTGTTTTCTTTGACGGTGTTGGACGCCGCGCCGCCCCAGCCGGCACAGTTGTCGTTGCGCGCAAGCAGCGATGGAGTGGTGGCGTTGGTGTCGCCATTGGGTGGAACGGGAGACGGTGCATCGTTGGTGGGGTTCGACCTTGAAGGTGTGCCGAGTTCGCCCCGCAAGGTGGACGCGGTGTTGTGGGGACAGACGTTGTCGCCCACGGGCTACTTGGATTCCTCTGTGGCGGGGCCGTTGCTGGCCGACGCATCGACAGTGGTGTCGGTGGGGGCTGACTACACCGCGCATCCGGGGATCGACTTCATGCGGGTGGTGCGTGCCGGTGATGGGCTCATGAACACGGAGCCCGTGGACAGCGAACTGATGGACGTAGCGGTGACGGCAAGCCTGCAGAACGTGCGCTACTCGGCGGCGGCCAAAGAAGTGGCGCCGTTGGATGGTGAGAGCGCAGTGGTGGTGGGCCACGTGTGGGAAGAAGGCGCCGACGGTGCGTATGTGGAACGCACGAATCTGTACAAGGTGAGCCTGCGCAACGGCTCGACACTCACACCGTTCGGCTCTGGTGATCATGTGACGGTGCCCACGGCACCGACCGAGCCGAGTTGCGCGAACGATGTCGCAGTGCAGTCAGATGCAGGTGGCGCGGGTGTGGTGGTGGAGCATTACGGGTTGAAGAAGGCAAAGAAGGGCGAACTGGCCGAGTGTGACTGGGCGACACCACGATCTGTGTCGTTCGGTTTTGTTGCGGCGAGTGGTGTGACGTCGTGGGGTGATGGCAACCTACCGAACGTGACGTTGAGCCCGGACGATGCGGCAACTGTCGGCGACGTCGTGTCGCAGCACGTGGACGCCACGGGTGCTTTGTTCACTCTTCGACGTGGAACCACCGCGGTTCCGTCGCAGCCGTGGTTCGACACACCCTTGGTCTCTGTGCAGAAGTGGGGCCCAGCCGGAAAGCTCGACACTGGGTTCGGTGACAACGGTCTGGTGCAGGTGGCCGGAGCGGGATGGAATCCGTACATGACCATCGACGCGGAGAGTCGCGTGTATGTGGGGTGGCTGGATGTGCAAACGGAATACGTGGTGACGGTGGTGCGGCTTCGCGCCGATGGCACGTTGGATACGTCCGGCGATGTTGGGCAAGACAGTGTCGCGCCGGAGACCGACGTCGACGTGGCGAAGTTGCGCTACGACCGGCGTCTCGTGGAAGAAGAGATGCGCGCCGAGGTGGAGATGCGCAATGCGGCCACCGAAGAAGTGGGCCTGCAATCGCGGGTGGCCATGCCGGCGCTGAACGTGTTCGGCAGCAAGCCGGTGGTGATTCGTGTGTCATCGCCGGCCGACAACGCTTTGCTGGTGGAGTGGGCCAGCCCGTCGACGGTGAAGGGTGGGTACGTGGTGGCCACTGCACTGCCGAACGGCAGGGGGTGCAGCACCCTGGAGAACTCGTGCCTGATCCGTGGCTTGAGTGCACTGCAGGCGTATCGGGTGGTGTTGTCGGGACAACGAGACGACGTGCCGCCCATTGAGACTTCCACCTACCCGGCAGTGAAGCCCTCACGTGTGTTGAAGACGGGCCGTGTGGTGTCGTTGACCTCGGTGGTGCGACCCGCTGTCTTTGTTCCGGCCAAAGACGTGAAGTGGAAGGTCGCCGGCGACTGCACCATTTCTTTGAGCGGCAAGGAACTGGAGACCCCCGACACGCCGGGTGAGTGCACGGTGAGTGTGACCACTCCCAAAGTGGGCAACACGCCCAAGACAACGCGCACCGTGACGGTGCACGTGATTCAGGAGTGACAGTTACGCGGTGGTCAACCGGCGCGGTTGTTCGCGCTTGTGCTTCAGGGTGTACAGCGCGTAACCCACCAAGGCTGCACCGGTTGCAGTGACGATGAGCCCACTGGCCACATCGCTGTCGACAACCCGACTCGACAGCACACCCACAGCAACGGTGAGACCGATACCCGCAACCAAGAGAATCTCGTAGCGCACAGTCATTGCGGCGTAGGCGAAGAGCGCCGCGCACACAGCCAAGGGCAGCAACGTGGCCGGTGCTGTTTCGGCCATGCCGCTGATGGAATTCGATGTGGTGACCATCACCATCACGCCCACGCTGCGTGGCGCAAAGTCGAAGTTCATTGGCGTGTGGGAGACGGCAAACAAGACGGTTCCACCACCTAGCAGCATCGAGGTGGACCAGATGTCGCTCATGTCGCTGAGCGACGAAATGGCCCCGACAGTGAACAGCCAACCGGCGCACAACATGATGGTCCCGCTGAAGTCTGCGTACGTGCGACGCAGAAAGCCGTAAATGGTCACGGGCACTGCGATGTACAGGATGATGTGTTCGGCGCGGATCTCGGCTTCGTTCAACGTGATGGCAACAGCGGCCACCCAGGCGATGCCTCCGGCAAGTTCCAACACTTCACCAGCGCGGCGTGCAACGTCGCTCTTGCGTTGCAGGAAGGCGGCGAGAACCAGGATGCCGGTGCCGGCGATGTACAAAAGTGCCGCAATCGACATGGGCGACGCATCGGTCAGTGCGGCAGCCATCGTCCACACCAAGCCCACGGCCAACACGAGACCCCCGAGGTAGCCGAGTATCTCACCGGTGGGCAACACCCAACGCGGAGCGGCGACCAAATCGTCGGCTTCGGCATCGGTGATTTTCCCCGCATCCACCAACTCGTCGAGGCGCGAGCCGAACGACTGGTGTTCTTTCAACGAGACGAGAGCCATGGCTCATCCTCCTTGTGTCGTGAAGTTGAGCTGTGTGACGTTGTGTGTCGTGAAGACGACCAGACGAGGTCAGTGCTTGTAGCGCGCGAGGGCCGCTGCGATTTCCTTTTCGGCGGCTTCACGATTGGCCCATCCACCCGTGGACGACGTCTTGTCGGGCTCGATGAGTTTGTAGACCTCGAAGAAGTTGCCGATTTCGGCCAGAAGGAAGTCGGGCGCATCGTCGAGATCGTTGTAGGCCATGTAGCGCGCGTCGCGCGAGGGGACGCACAGAACCTTGGCGTCGGGACCTTTCTCGTCTTCCATCCAGAACACGCCGATGGGTCGTGCCCACAGGTGACAGCCCGGAAAGGTGGGCTGGGGAAGGAGAATGAGCGCATCGAGAGGGTCACCATCTTCGCCCAGTGTGTGCGGGAAGAACCCGTAGTCGAGCGGGTACTGCGTTGCGGTGAACAGGGTGCGGTCGAGCCAGATTTCGCCGGTCTCGTGATCCATCTCGTACTTGTTGCGTGACCCTTGGGGGATCTCCACGACCATTTCAATTTCCATGGATCCAACCCTAGGGGTTCGACACCGGAACGACCGCTCATGGGTCGAAGTATGTGGCCGAGTTGTCAGCCGAAGGCCACAGACAGCATGGAGAGTGACGCATGTTCGTACCCGACCACATGTTTCGAAGGCAGGAAAGGCGAGTGCCATCGGTGCGATGTACCGTCGTGTCATGTTCGGCTTCAAAAAAGCACAGATGGTGGACCGCGCCGATGCCTTGCCGGGGCGTACCGACCAAACGATGCCGGTGCCCGATGCGCACTTCATCAACGGCAATGCACTGAAGGCTCCTTGGCCCGCCGGCTACGACACCGCAGTGTTCGCGCTGGGCTGTTTCTGGGGCGCCGAGCGCAAGTTCTGGCAGACCGAAGGCGTGTGGTCGACCGCGGTGGGATACGCGGGTGGCTACACACCGAACCCCGCGTACGAAGAGGTGTGCAGCGGTCTCACCGGCCACACCGAAGTGGTGCTGGTGGTGTTCGATCCGGCCAAGTTGAGCTTCGAAGAATTGATGCGCGTGTTCTGGGAGTCGCACGACCCCACGCAGGGCATGCGCCAGGGAAACGACATTGGCTCGCAGTACCGCAGCGCCGTGTACACCACGAGCGATGCACAGATGTCGGTTGCTGTGTCCACGCGCAACGTGTACCAAACCAAGTTGATCCAAGCCGGCTACGGCGAGATCACCACAGAGATTCGGCCGATGGGCAACACCGACAACGACGGAGCCGGTGAGTTCTATTACGCCGAGCCGTATCACCAGCAGTACCTGGGCAAAAACCCCAACGGCTACTGCGGAATCGGCGGCACCGGGGTGTCGTGCCCCGTCGGTGTGGTTGGCGCGTAGTCGACGTGTGAATGTCGGTCAGCTGGCCGCGGCGGTGAGTTGTTCCGCGGTGGGTTTGCGGAACATCACGATCATCACGAAGCCGGCCAGCAACACCATCCCGGCGACGAAGCCCCATCCCTGGTGGATGCCGTGCTTCAGGTTCTTGTCGGCAACTGCGGCGGTGAGCAGCGAGCCGACAATGGCGAGACCGAGTGCCGCGCCGACCTGACGTGCGGTGTTGTTGAGTGCCGAACCCATGGCGAAGCGCGTGTGCGGCAGGTACGCGGTTGCGGCGCTGGAGAAGGTGGAGATGCTGAGGCCGATACCTATGCCACTGATGAACGTGAACGGGAAGAAGTGCGTCCAGTAGTTCGGGTCGTCTGTGACAACGATGTTCAGTGCGATCATCGAGAGACCAAAGACGAGACAGCCGAGTGCGATGACCCTGCCGTGGCCGTAGCGGTGTGCGGCTTTGCCGGCAGGTGCGGCGAAGACGGCGGCCATCAGCGGGCCGGGCAAGATGGCCCATCCCGACTTCAACACTCCGTAGCCCCACACTGCCTGTAACCACTGCGTGTTGAGGAAGATCATGGCGAAGAAGCCCATGGAGAAGACCAGGCCGCCCACCGATGCGGCGGTGACAAAGCGCAACTGCAGGAGGCGCAGGTCGAGCAACGGCACCTTGCTGGTGCGGCACTTCATGACGAACAGCACGGTGGCCACGGCTGAGATTGCGAGGACGCCGATGGTGGTGGCCGATGCCCAGCCCCACTCCTCGCTCTGGACGATGGCGAGGGTGAGCAGACCCACACTGAGAACGGCGAGTATGGCACCGACGATGTCGATGTGTCGGTGGGCTGTTTCATCCCTGCCTTCGCGCAGCAACTGTGTGCCGATGGCAAAGGCCACGAGGCACACGGGCACGTTGACAAAGAAAATGGCCCGCCAACTGAAGAGGTCGATCAACCAGCCACCCACCACGGGGCCCATGGCCGCGGAGAGTCCACCAACGGCTCCCCAGATGCCGATGGCGGCACTGCGCCGTTCCACCGGGAACTCGGGCAGCACGAGAGCAAGTGATGCGGGCGAGAGAATTGCGCCGCCAATGGCCTGCACGATGCGCGAGCCGATGAGCATTTCGGGGCTCTGCGCAAATCCACATAGTGCGGAGCCGAAGGCGAAGAGAAGGAGCCCGAAGAGGAACGCCCGCTTGCGGCCGTAGACATCGGCCAAACGCCCGGCGGTGAGCAATGTTGCCGCGTAGGCGATGTTGTAGCCGGAGAAGATCCACGTGAGCTCTTGGCGTGTGTCGGCGCCCCACTCGACAAGGAGCGAACCGAAGGCCACATTGAGAATGCTGACGTCGAGAGAGACGAGTGCGATGCCGGTGGACGTGAGCGCAAGAACCTTCGTGCCGCGTGAGATGGCCATGGTACGGGTCAGCCCCAACCGTGTTCGCGAATGGCGTCGGCGTCGGCGTTGGGCGCCTTGCCCTGCCAACGAAGCGCACCGGGAGTTTCCGAGAGTCGCGCGATCAGACCTTGCATGGGGGTGCCATCGAGTGAATCGATCATGTGCCGCGCCGCGTAGTGCGGATCGTGGGCAATGTCAGCCATGTCGAACACTGGGCCGACTGCGGCATCGGCTTGTTCGAAAATGCGCAGCACTTCGTCCTGTGTGCGCGTGGCGCACCACTCGGACATCAACTGGTCCAGGGCTTCGCGATTGTCGACCCGCAGATTGAAGTTGGCAAAGCGCGGATCTGTGTCGACACCCAACAGGGCGAGCACACGTTGTGCCACCGATTCACTGGAGGTGGAGATGCCCACCCACTTGCCGTCGGAGCACCGGTACGTGCCGCGGGGAACGGTGTAGGGAATGCCCGAGCCGAGTCGCGGCTGTTGTTCGCCCGTCAATGCATACAACGCAGGCAGAGGGCCCATCATGTGGAAAACGCTTTCGAGCAGGCTGACATCGACCACCTGACCGACACCCGAGTGCAATGCCACCATGGTGGCGAATGCCGCGGCAAGGCCTGTGACTTCGTCGGTCAGGGCGATGGCGGGAAGCAGTGGTGCGCCGTCGGGTTCGCCACTGATGGCGGCGAGACCACTCATGGATTCGGCGATGGAGGCAAAACCGGGCCGTTGTGCATACGGACCGTCTTGGCCGAAGCCGGTGACGCGAGTGACAACCAACTTGGGGTTGCGTGCATGCAACACGTCGGGCCCCAAGCCGAGGCGCTCGAGAATGCCGGGACGGAAATTCTCGATCAACACGTGCGCATCGTCGAGAAGGCCGAGCAGTACTTCTTTGTCGGCGTCGTTCTTCAGGTCAAGGTCGATGGTGCGCTTGTTTCGGTTGACCATCTTCCACCACAAGCCTTCGCCGTCGCGGGGGTCACGCCAGGCCATGTTGCGCAACGAGTCACCCACACCCGGGCGTTCCACCTTGATGACATCGGCACCGAAGTCACCGAGATAGCGAGCGGCGTTGGGGCCGGCAAGAACCGTGGAGATGTCGACGACACGAATGTCGGCGAGAGGAAGTGACGTGTTGCTCGACACCGTGTGATGCAGATCTGTGTCGATCGGATCTGCGTCGGTCAGAACCAGGGCCGGTCGCGGCGCGCAGTGGAGGGCTTGGCCCACCAACGTCCGCTGAACTTCCATGCACTGCGACGGTCACGCAGGGGTGACGCCACCATGCCGTTGGACTCCGTGGCGGCCATGACGGCAGCAACGATGGCCGCTGCTTCTTCGTCGGTGGGAAGCGGTGAGATGGAAATGTTGTTGCTCATGATGGGTTCATTTCACTGTGTCGTTGTCAGTTGATGTTGTCAGATACCGGTGCGAATGACGATGCTGTTGACCATTTTGTCGTGCCACGTTTGTTTGTCCTTGTCCCACAGCATCCAGAGGTAGCCGAGGTAGAAGATCCACGCGGAGATGTATTGCCCGAAGAAACGGCCGATGGAGCGGGGGATGCCAATGGGCTGCAGCGTGCGCTGGCACACCACCTTCACACCAAGGCGACGGGCAAGCGGACCTGCACCGAACTTGCCGATCCAGCGGATGTACACGATGGCGTGGAACACGAGGCCCACGGCAAGCGCGGCAAGACCCAGGAGGAGAGGAACAACACGTAGTTGGTCACCGCTGCAGTTGAGTTCCGTGGAGTTGCCCACCGTGGTGGAGGTGCAGTCGCGCACACTCAGCACGATGAGGAAGATGCCACCCACGATGAAGGGCAGTGTGTAGAGCAGAGCCAGCAGACCATCGGCCACGCGGGCGATTGCACGGTTCCAGAAGCCGGCGTACTCCGTAATGCGGGTGGCGGGATCCGGAGGCGGCAGGTTGCTCATGTGTGGCGTTGCCCTACAGCGGCATGTTGCCGTGCTTGCGGCGCGGCAACTCTTCGCGCTTCGACTGCAACATCTGCAGACCGGCGACCAACTTGATGCGCGTTTCGGCCGGGTCGATGACGTCGTCGATGTAGCCACGCTCGGCTGCGCTGTACGGGTTGGCGTACTTCTCGGTGTAGTCGGCAACGAGTTCTGCGCGGCGGGCAACCGGGTCGGCTGCCTGCTGCAGTTCGCGGCGGTAGACGATTTCCACTGCGCCCTGCGGGCCCATCACGGCAAGTTCGGCGGTGGGCCATGCGTAGGCAAGGTCGGCACCGATGGACTTGGAGTTCATCACCACGTACGCACCGCCGTAGGCCTTGCGGGTGATGATCTGGATGCGCGGCACGGTGGCTTCGCAGTATGCGTACAGCAACTTGGCGCCGTGACGAATGATGCCGTCGTGTTCCTGGTTGACACCGGGCAAGAAGCCGGGCACGTCGACGAAGGTGACGAGCGGAATGTTGAACGCGTCGCAGGTGCGCACGAAACGTGCTGCTTTTTCCGACGACTCAATGTCGAGAACACCGGCGAACTCCATGGGCTGGTTGCCCACGATGCCGACAACCTGACCATTGATGCGCGAGAAACCGCAGGTGATGCTCTTGGCCCACAGTGCGAAGTACTCGAAGTACTCGCCGTCGTCGACAACCTCGCGAATGACTTTCTTCATGTCGTAGGGCTGGTTGGGCGATGCGGGAAGAATGTCGCGCAACATGGGGCACTCGCGGTTGGGGTCGTCGGTGACATCGACTGCGGGCGGGTCTTCCAGGTTGTTCTGCGGAAGCATGGAGAGCAGGTAGCGCACGTCGTCGAGGCAGGCCTTTTCGTCGGCCGACACGAAGGTGGCAACGCCGCTCTTGGATGCGTGGGTGACAGCGCCACCGAGTTGTTCCAGCGTCACGTCTTCGCCCGTCACGGTCTTGACCACGTCGGGACCGGTGATGAACATGTGGCTGCTTTCGCGGACCATGAAGATGAAGTCGGTCATGGCCGGCGAGTACACGGCACCACCGGCACATGGTCCGAGGATCACCGAGATCTGTGGGATGACACCCGACGACAGAACGTTGCGGTAGAAGATGCCGCCATAGCTGGCCAACGACACCACACCTTCCTGGATGCGAGCGCCGGCGCCGTCGTTCAGACCAACGACCGGTGCACCCACCTTGAGGGCAAGGTCCATGAGTTTGTGGATCTTCTCGGCGAACACTTCGCCCAACGCACCGCCGAACACGGTGAAGTCCTGGGCGAACACGAACACCTTGCGTCCGTCGACTGTTCCCCATCCGGTGATGACACCGTCTGTGTAGGGGTGCTCTTCGAGGCCTGCGGCGTGCGCGCGGTGACGGGCCAACAGGTCGAGTTCCTGGAATGAGCCCGGATCGAGGAGGTAGTCGATGCGCTCGCGGGCAAGCAGCTTGCCCTTCTCGTGCTGGCGCTCGACCGAGCGGGGCGAGCCGGCGTTGTACGCCTCGTGCTTGCGCTGACGGAGATCTTCAA
>Ga0315899_10009874_pt1 | contig 10240 bp, 10 predicted proteins | sample LakEriMetagenome_2_FD_203518 | JGI IMG/M metagenome (GOLD analysis project Ga0315899, IMG submission 203518) | Freshwater fungal communities from buoy surface, Lake Erie, Ohio, United States - Buoy 4 MA112 | ecosystem: Environmental > Aquatic > Freshwater > Lake | place: USA: Lake Erie, Ohio...
AGGGCGACCAGGGGCTGCAAGACGAAGTTTCAGCGAAGGCGACACTGCTGGAGGGCGACTTTGAGAAGGCCCGCACCTCACTCCTCTTTAGTGGCGAGTACGCCGATGCCGATGCCATCGTCACCATCCAAGCAGGCGCGGGCGGCACTGAAGCCTGTGACTGGACCGCCATTCTGCTGCGCGCCTACATGCGCTGGGCCGAACGACATAGCTTCGCCACCGAGATCGTAGATTCCACCGAGGGTGATGGCGCCGGTTATCGAAGCGTAGTTCTCGAGATCCGCGGTCGAAATGCGTTCGGGTGGCTACGCGCTGAGCGCGGCGTGCACCGGCTCGTACGCATCTCGCCATTTGATGGGCAGAAGCGTCGACAGACCACGTTCGCAATGTTTGAGGTGATCCCGGAGGTAGAGGACGATGCTGAGGTCACACTCAACTGGGATGAGATTCGTGTTGATACCTATCGCTCGAGCGGTGCTGGCGGCCAACACGTGAACAAGACGGAGTCTGCAGTACGGCTCACCCACCTTCCAACCAACTCTGTTGTCTCTAGCCAGAACCAGCGCTCGCAGATGCAGAACCGTGAAACAGCGGAGCGGATGTTGCGTGGCAAGCTGATCGAACTCAAAATTCGTGCGCGCGAAGATGAGCTGGCACGCGTCCGTGGTGAAACGATCTCCGCCGGTTGGGGGAACCAGATTCGCAGCTACGTGCTGCACCCATACCAAATGGTGAAGGACCACCGCACTGGCTACCAAACTTCCGACACCAGTGGGGTTCTTGACGGCGACTTTGATCCGTTCATCCTCGCCGAGCTGGAGCGTGTCTCTACCGGGGCTCCGCTTGCTGGCGGCGGCGTGGATGAAGAGTAGGATCAGCCCATGAGTGGTGAGGCGAGGCTCGGTGAAACAGAAGAGGCCGTCGTTGCGCTGAACGGCATCTCAGTGACCTACCCGAGCGGCCATGTCGCCCTCGGTGACGTAAATCTCACGATCCAGCGCGGTGAGTTCGCCTTCCTTGTTGGACCGTCAGGCGCAGGGAAGTCCACCCTAATTGGGCTCTTGGTCCGCGACGTGCTCCCTACCGCTGGCGAAGTGCACGTAGCAGGGTTCCCCGTGCATCGCCTCTCTGGAGGTGATGTGCCGAAGCTTCGTCGACGAGTTGGCGTGATCTTTCAGGATTTCCGCCTGTTGCCGCGACGAACGGTCCGCGAGAACGTCGCCTTCGCTCTCGAGGTAACTGGGGCGTCACCCGAGCTCGTCGCCAGCGCCACAGAACGCGCACTACGCATCGTTGGCCTAGCACGTCTTGCCGAGCGCTACCCTTCTGAGCTCTCTGGTGGCGAGCAGCAGCGCACAGCAATTGCACGTGCCATTGTTGGTGAACCTGAACTGCTCATCGCAGACGAGCCGACGGGGAACCTTGACCCACTGATTAGCTGGGAGATTATGGAGCTCTTGATGGACATCAACCGACTTGGCGTCACGGTATTGGTCGCAACACACGACTCTGACATTGTCACCACGCTGCGACGCCGCGTGATTGGTCTCGAGGGCGGCCGCCTCATTCGCGACGAAGCGAATGCGACATATCACCGGGTGGGCTGATGAACACGCAACGAGAGAGCAAGTCCAATCGCGTCCGACTCATCCGGCTGAGCATCTCAGCAGCGGCGAATGGCCTCGCTCGAAATCGCCTGGCGACGATCGCTGCAACAACAACGATGACGCTCATGCTGATGGTGCTCGCATCAGTGCTCGTTATTCGCGCAGGACTTGATGCTGCCCTCTCCTATGCCGATTCAAAAGTTGAGGTCATCGCCTACCTCAAGAGCTCCGTCACCGAGAGTGAGGCGCGCTCCATTCAAGTTCAGATTGAGGGAATTGACGGGGTGAAGGGGGCGACCTATGTAAGCGCCGACGACGCCCTTGCAGCTTTCAAGGAGCGCCTAAAAGAGCGTGGTGAGCCCGACCTCACTGGAAACCTTGGTGTGAATCCGCTCCCTGCAAGCTACGAGATCTCCCTCGATAACCCTGCCGACACAGGTCGGGTTGCCGATGGCCTGGCTGGAATTCCGGACGCGGCGTCGATCAGCCGCGTTATTGATGGCCGTGCGCTCGCGGAGAGCCTCGCCGCGATCACTGGGACTCTACGGATCGTTGGCCTGGTCATTGTGATCGGCTTCTCGCTCGCCGTGCTCGCAGTGGTCGTCAACGCTATTCGGCTTGCCATCCTCGCGCGCAGCGACGAGATCGCCATCATGCGCATCGTTGGCGCGAGCGCCACCTGGGTGCGTCTCCCGTTCATTCTCGAGGGGCTGGCGATTGGTGCCGCTGGGGCGCTGATCACGCTCTTTATCTTTGGCATCTTGAGTGCCAGCATCGGCGCCGTCATGCTCAATCTCTTCCGCGTTCTTCCTGTTCAAACGTCGGCGATCCTCGCCGGACAGGTTTCACTCTCGGTGATTGCTGCCGGTCTCGGCCTTGGGGCGCTCGGCGCGCTACTCTCTCTGCGAGGGCGACTGAACTAGTCGCCACGTGCAACGAAGGAGCACCACCATGAGCCTGACGCCATCCGGAACCCCACTCTTCACGCGAGCAGGCCGCCTCCTTCTCGCAATCATCATCGCTGTTACCGCGTACAGCGCTGGGCTGCGCTCTAGCGACGGTGGAGCGCAAGAGAACAGCGCACTCGATCTCGCACGCTTCAATGAGGTGCTCACCCTTATTCAGGAGCAGCATGTTGGACCAAAAACCGACGAAGATCTCATCAATGGTGCGATTAAGGGTCTCGTTGACTCGCTCAATGATCCGTACTCTCAGTACCTCACCGCCGAAGAGATGGCCGCAATGAAGGAGGGGCTCTCGGGGAGCTTCACCGGCATCGGTGCGGTGATTGACCTACGCACATCAGCGGGCGAGCTCTGCACCACAATCAGTAGTGATTGCCTCCTCACAGTGGCCTCAACCATTGAAGGTGCACCTGCCCGCGCTGCGGGGATCCTTGGTGGCGACACGCTCCTCGCCGTTGATGGTGATCCGCTGACTGGGCTCTCTATTGATCAAGCGGTGCTGAAGGTGCGTGGCGCCGAAGGAACAACTGTCGTCATCACCGTTCGCACCGGCGACACCGCGCCGCGTGATCTTTCCATTGTGCGCGCCAAGATTGAGTTGCCAGCGGTTGCAACGGAGGTGCTGCAGAGCACTGCTGGGGATCGCGTTGATTACATCGCGCTCAACGAGTTCACCGATATTGCCGCCGATCAGTTTCGTGTAGCACTACAGGAGATCATTGATGCGGGGGGTGACAAAATTGTTCTTGACCTTCGCGACGATCCGGGCGGGTATCTCTCTACGGCGCTCTCTATCGCCAGCGAGTTCATCGCCGACGGTGTCGTTTATATCGAGGAGAACAGCAAGGGCGAGCAGAGGAGCACGTCGGCAGAAGCTGGCGGCATTGCGACGAGTGCCTCGATTCAGCTAGTAGTGCTGATCAACAGTGGAAGTGCCTCAGCTAGCGAGATCCTTGCGGGCGCGCTGCAAGATCGCGGGCGGGCGATTCTGATCGGTGAGCCGAGCTTCGGTAAGGGGGTCGTGCAGACCTTCATCGACCTAAGTGATGGGTCAGGCCTTAAGTTGACGATCGCTAAGTGGCTGACACCGAATGGGCGATGGATCCACAAGACCGGCCTGACACCTGACATTGCCGTTACCTCCGCCCCGGAGGGCTCGGAGGCTGATCCGGTGTTGGAGGCGGCGCTCAACGCGTTCAAGTAGGGCGGTTGGGGCGCTGGTACTTGCGCCCGCCCCTGCGGAGGCGTATCGTCTGCCGTAGACGAAAGGAGGTGGTGTGCAGTGTCTAATGACAGTTGTACCGCCGCCTCTCACGAGGTCAACGCATAGTTGACCCGCGAGAGCGGTAATAACTGAGCAGAGCCCTGGCCTTCGGGCCAGGGCTCTCTCGTATCCGCCCCAATAGCCCCAGAGTGCACCCGCCCACGGTTGGCGCGTACCCTACAGATGCGCCCGGGGGCCGCAATGCAGTTCGAGAGGAGGTAACGCCATGGCTAAGACACCGGTTAAGACCGCCTCCTCCCCTGCCCCAAAAGAGAAAGCGCCCCCTTCAGGGACCACGCTCGCCTCCAACCGCAAGGCCTCGTACGAGTACGAGATCGTCGAGCGCTACGAGGCGGGGGTCGTTCTCTCGGGGACCGAGATCAAGTCGATTCGCGCTGGCAAGGCCGACATCGGCGATGCCTACGTGCGCCTCGAGGCGGGCGAGGGTCGCCTGATCGGCATGCATATCGCCGAGTGGCCTGGTGCCGCTAGTCAGAACCACGAGCCGAAGCGAGTGCGGCGCCTCTTGCTCCATAAGTCCGAGATCATCGCCATCGGCACCAAGGTGAAGACGAAAGGTCTCACGTTGATCCCGCTTCGCCTCTACCTTTCGCGCGGCCGCTGCAAGGTAGAGATTGGCCTCGGGCGCGGTAAGAAAGCCTTCGATAAGCGTGCTGCCATCGCCGATCGCGAAGGGCGTCGTGAGGCTGAGCGCCAGCTCGGCGACTGGAAGCGCGGCGAGTAGCTCCGCTCGCACTAGCAATCGCGATCCACACGCAGTATCATTGCCCCCTTGGGGATGCGTGGTTTCGACGGAGATCCGCACCTTGAGAACGCGAGTCGAGGTTGCTATCAGGCCTCGTTAAACCGGTAGCAAAAAGAAGTAACTGGCAATCGCCAGCCTGCTCTCGCCCTCGCTGCCTAAGGCAGTACGGTGAGCGTGGAAGCGGCCCCCGCTTCGCGGGTCGTGGAAGCGTCATAAAGCGAAGCTGCAGTGATGACGAGCGACGCATAGTCATCACGTAAGCCCGATCTAGGGAGATGTATCTCGGTTGAGGGCCGATCCGGCCTGTGGGAGCGCCTCAACTTAGACTAAACCGCAGGACACGCTCGTAGTGGTCTCAAGGAAGGCTTTTCGGACGAGGAGTTCGACTCTCCTCCATCTCCACCAACACTTGTACGAGGCGCGGGTCGCGCGCTACCCAATCTCCTTGATGCGCGCCTTTGCCAGCGCCACAAGAAGCTTCTCATCAATCTCCCAATCGTTCGGAATGGTGATGGTGTGTTTGAGTACTCGGTACCCTTTCAGCTTCGGCGTGAACGCAGTAATCACCGCCTTACTAAAGGGGTTGATCAGCAGGTATTTGGATGAGGCCGATGCGCCGAATACATAGTCTTTCTCGGTGCGCAGGATTGGCTGATTCCAAGCGATCACAAGTTTCAGCTCTGGGTACGCTGCGCGCAGCACGTTAAACATCGCCTTCATGGTGCGCGCCTGCTGCGGATCAATGGTCTTGAAGTAGTCCGTCGGCGTTGCGTGTCGGTGTGCGGTGGTTGAGCCGCGAGTGAACATGACCAACGCATTGGCATGCGCTTGCGAAAATCCGTAGTTCTCGCGCAGGTGAGCGATCTGTTCCGGATAGCGCTTCCCTGCAATGCTCTTCATTACTGCGAACCAGTACTTCATCGGTTCGCCGTAGCGTTTCTCAATTGCAGGGAAGTGCGCTTCCCGTTTTGGATCTCTTGTCGGCATGGTGGCCGCTCGCTCGTTACGCGGGGATCACGACCACGCGGCGCTCTGGCTCTTCGCCAGCAGACTCGGTCGCAATGCCATCCATCTCCTGAAGCTCAACGTGAATCCAGCGGCGCTCCAGCGCCGTCATTGGCTCAAGCTGAACAGCACGGCCGGTCTCCTTGACACGGTCTGCCGCCTTGCGCGCAAGTGCGCGAAGCTGTGCCTCACGTCGGCCTCGATACTCTTCAATGTCAACGGTGACACGTGCCCACTCGCCCATCTTTCGGCTAAGCATCAAGTTCACAAGGTGCTGGATCGCCTGCAATCGCTCGCCCCGGCCGCCGATCAAGTTGTTCAACTCATCGACCGCCTCTGGTGAGGTGCCGGCAACGTTCAACACCGTGTCAGCGCCTGTTCCAGTGACACGCACTTCCGCTTCAAAACCGAGATGCTTCACCAGCGTCTCAAGGATCTCCTTGCCGCCGCTGATCATCTCTGGCGTTGTCTCGCTACGCTCGCGTCGCTCTCGTGGTGCGCGATCCTCACGCGGTGCGCGCTCTGGGCGCGGGGCACGTTCAGGTCGTGCGCCGCGATCACCGCGTGGCGCTGGGCGCGAAGCGCCTTGTGGCGCAGCGGCTCGCGCTGCTGGTGCATCGTTCCTTGGCGCAGGGCGTGGCGCGCGCTCTTCGCGAACGGGTGCTGGTGCTGGACGGCTTGGTTCTCCAGCACGCTTCGGTGCAGCGCCGCCGAGTGCGCTGATTGGCGCAGCAACAATACGGGCAGGCTCGGCGCCCATACCAAGCACGCCGCGCGAGCCTGGGGCGATGATCTCAAAATCGAGATCGCCGATGCCAACCTTGAACGCCTCGCAGGCACCCTTCAGTGCCTCTTCAACGCTCTTACCGGTGAACTCCTGATATGCGCTCTCGTTCGCCATTACCTACTCCCTCGTCGACCATGTCGGTCGCGCTTCTTTGCCGAACGGATCGTGGCGGCCGCTGATGCGGCGCGGTCAAGCTCCGTTCGCTCGTGTGGAACCACCGCCTCCCCAGCAACATCCGGATTCGATTCCGGCATCGCCACTGGGAAGCGCGGGGCATGGTTAACGGCGAAGGCGGGTGTCCAGCCGAAGAGCGGAAAGAGCCCACCGTAGCCGAGGATCAAGTACTGCTGAGCGATCGAGAACAGCGTGGACGAGATCCAGTAAATGAACAGGCCGGCAGGAAGAATCCCACCGTACAGCACCGAGATAAGAGGCAGGAGCACCATGGTCTGACCCTGGGCGCCTGACATTGGGTCGTTCTTCGACGCATTGGGATTGATCACCATGCGCGTCTGAATGACCTGGAGAAGTGCGCTAATGATGGCGAGGACCGAGACGCCGAACCCGGCGATGGAGAAATTAACTGATGGGAGTGAGGCGTTATCTAGGCCCAGCCACGGCACTGTAGCTTCAATGCACGGCTTAGTTGCGTCAGCTGTCGCGCAGACAAATCCAATTGCAGCGCCAATATCGAACCCAAAGACACGCAGCATTGCCTGTGGCTCTGGGTTTGTCAGGCCGCTTGAGATGACTGCATACATCGGGATCAGCACGATGAACTGCAGCAGGGTTGGAAGGCAGCCGCCGAACGGGCTGACGCCGCGTGACTTGTACAGCTCCATTTGCGCCTGTTGAATCTTCACCCGGTCGCCCTTATAGCGACGCTGAATCTCGGCTACCTCTGGCGCGAGTAGTTGGGTGCGCTTCTGGCTCACCAGCTGCTTGCGGTACGGCGAGATCAAAATGACACGAATCACAAGGGTGAGGAGAAGAATGGAAATACCGATATCGCCCGTTAGTTGGTCAAATAAGACAAGGCCGATAAAGAGCGCTTGAAACACTGGTGTGAAGAGCCACGAGAGGAGCTGGAACGGGTCACCGCCAGGATTTACTGGCGCGAGTGGTGATGGGATCGGGGTCGCGGTTGCTCCGGCGCCGTCCGGGCCGCAGGCGGCAACAAGGAGAAGAGTTAGGCCGAGTAGTGCGAAAGTTTTCAGTGTGCGGCGGCTCATCGGACTGGGTCCAGTCCGCCAGCGCTGAGCGGCGAGCAGCGCGCAATGCGCTTCGCTCCCATCCATGAACCTTTCAGTAGTCCGTACTTCACGATCGCCTCCTCTGTGTAGCGCGAGCAGCTCGGCTCAAAGCGGCAGCTCGACGGGAGCCAAAAGAACGCCACGCGGTAGGCCTTGATGAGCAGTGTTCCAGCAGTTGTTGGGAGCTTTGCGATGCGGCGCAGCACGTTCATGCCGAGACCTCAACGAGTCGGGCGCGTCGTAGACACTCGGTGAGCGCGGCACGCAACTCTGCACTCGATGCGCTGCTTGCGGCGGCACGAACGCCGATCAGAATCTCTGTGCCCGGACGCACCTCTGGTGCAAGCTCGCGGGCAATGCACTTCAATCGACGACGGATGCGGTTGCGCACCACGGCGTTCCCCACCTTGCGGCTTGTGGCGATGCCGAGGCGAAGCGATGGTGTGGGCTCGGTGACCGCAACGGTGCGATGTCGAACGCCGAGCAGCGGCGTGGTAACACCGGGTGCGGCGCTTAGCGCGGCGAAGTCAGAGGGTGTGCGCAACATGTCAATGCTCCTGGGGCGCGTACGCGCCGCCTTGATCAGACGGTGAGGCGCTTGCGACCGCGTGCGCGGCGTCGGGCGAGTACCCGTCGGCCGGACGTTGTCGACATGCGCTTACGGAATCCGTGTTCACGGAACCGCTGGCGCTTCTTCGGCTGATACGTTCGCTTCATTGGTATCGCTCCGATCTGGTGGTCTCAAGTGCCACGGTTGCCTTCGTCGGCGGTGGCCCCCGAGGGGTTCTTCCTAGTTTTCACTCAGGCCGCGAAGGGGGCGGTTCTGAGAGGGGAAGTATCGTTCCTCTCAGGCGGCGGTGTCAATTGCAGCCCCTGTAACGGGAATTTACCCAGATACCCCTGGGGGGTATCCAAAATTGGGGTGAGTCTGGGCTTGCAGGAAGCGCCGTGGGTGCTATTCTCCGCCTCCCCACAAAGGGTCCGAACGACTTCACATCGTCGTCTGGCTCTCTTAAACGGGGCTGAGGAGGCTGGTCAACGCCGGTCGATGCAGGTCTACACATGCACCAGGGTGGCCCCGCCGACTCTTCGGCAGTCCAGCCCTTGTGCCGCTCCGTTGGTGGCGCTCACCAACGAAAAGAGGGAGGCGCTGCGGCATGGATCAACGACAGGTCTGGCGCGCGGTCCTCGGAGAGCTGGAGATCAGCCTCTCGCAGGCCACCTTCGAGACCTGGTTCCGTCGCACCGCACTTCTTCGCGTTGACGAGTCCACTGCCACCTTTGTTCTCGGTGTGCAGTCAGGCTTCGCAAAAGATTGGGTTGATGAGCGATACCGCTCACTCATCGCACAAACACTTGCAAAGGTTGTCGGCTACAGCGTCACCCTCTCCGTTGAGGTTGTAAGCGACGCAGAGCTTGATGCGCACGGCGCACTTGCCGCCAAGGGGAAGGGCGTCGCCGCTGTTGACACCGCACCGCGCGTAACTGCGCCGCAAGAGAGCGTGCGCATCGTTGATCGTGAGGCGCCAGCACGCGCCACTAATCTCAATGCTCGCTACACATTTGCCACCTACGTTGTTGGTGCAGCGAATCGTCTTGCACATGCTGCATCACTCTCTGTTTCCGAGCGACCTGGCGGTGCATACAACCCGCTCTTCTTGTACGGCGGTACTGGCCTCGGAAAGACACATCTGCTGCACGCGATTGGTAACGCAGTAGCTGAGCGCTCACCGAAGCGTCAGGTGCTCTACATCACCGGTGAGGCTTTTACGAACGAGTTCATCACCAGCATTCAGCAGAGCGGCGCTGAAGCGTTCCGTTCGCGCTTCCGCAAGATTGATGTGTTGCTCATTGATGACATTCAGTTCCTTGCTGACAAGGAGCGCACGCAGGAGGAGTTCTTCCATACATTCAATGCGCTGCACTCCGCCGGAAAGCAGATTGTGCTGACGTCGGATCGCACGCCGAAGGAGATCTCGCTGCTTGAGGAGCGCCTCCGCTCGCGATTCGAGTGGGGCCTCATCGCCGACATCTCATCGCCGGATCTTGAAACCCGCATCGCGATCTTGCGCGCCAAGGTAGAAGAGAGTGGCGTCATCGTTGCGAACGATGTTGTTGAGCAGGTCGCGCGGCGCGTGCAGAGCAATGTTCGCGAACTGGAGGGGGCGCTGACGCGACTTGTTGCCGTCGGCCGACTCAGCGGGATGCCTGTCACGATGGAGCTCGCAGCTCGCGTGTTGAACGAGGCTGTCTACCCGAACCCGAAGCGCATCCTTGAGCCGGAACAGGTGGTCGCCACTGTCGCCGAGCATTTCAGCCTGACGGTTGAGCAGCTCCGTGGGCCAAAGCGCGACCGGGAGATTGTGACTCCGCGGCAGATCGCGGCGTACCTCTCCCGAGAAGAGACCGACGCCTCGCTGGTTCGCATCGGGGCCGCACTGGGCGGGCGTGACCACTCCACCATCATTCACGCCTGCACCAAGATCGAGCGCGAGATGAGCTACGACGGTGAGTTGCGCCGAGAGGTTGCCTTGCTGCGCGAGGCGCTCCTCCGCCTCGGCCAGGGGGTTGCCGCCCGCCCATAGCCCCCCAG
>Ga0315899_10009876_pt1 | contig 10238 bp, 11 predicted proteins | sample LakEriMetagenome_2_FD_203518 | JGI IMG/M metagenome (GOLD analysis project Ga0315899, IMG submission 203518) | Freshwater fungal communities from buoy surface, Lake Erie, Ohio, United States - Buoy 4 MA112 | ecosystem: Environmental > Aquatic > Freshwater > Lake | place: USA: Lake Erie, Ohio...
ACAAGCAAGTCGTTTCTGAGGCTCAAGGCTGCATATGGACCGCTACACCATCATGTTTGGCCCATGCCCAATGCTAAGGGTATGTGTGTGTGTGTGTGTGTGTGTGTGTGTGTGTGTGTATGTATATGTATATGTATATGTATATGTATATGTATATGTATATGTATGTGTATGTATACGGGTGTATATGCATATATATAATGAGAGAGAGAGAGAGAGAGAGAGAGTGTGTGTGTGTATGTATCTGCATACGTATATATATATATATATTTTTGTGTGTGTGTGTGTGTGTGTGTGTGTGTGTGTGTGTGTGTGTGTGTGTGTGTGTGTGTGTGTATATGCATATGTGTATATATACATACGTGAGCACTATCACGTCAGGTCGATACCTAAGGCTCTGGAGGGAAATTCTCGAAAGTACTCTCTACGATGATTGGATGTAGTGATTGTACTAGGGCACTGACTAATCAGAATTTGTTGGTGGTAGTTGCGGGTCTTGGGGACGGGCTGGATGAGGCTGCATGTGACAGGCGGAGTGCCGGGGGGAATGGGGGGGGTGAGAGATTGTGCTTGGACGGCAATCTGCTCGCAGTCTTCCTGTCTCTCTCTCGCCCCCTCAGAGAGCAGGTCTGTCTGTGTGTTGCGTCACAGTTTCATACGCATACACACACACGCACAAGTACACCACTGTGTTATCGCGTCAAACATTACACACACACACACACACACACACACAGGGAGGGAATCAGTGAGGAGGGGAGGGAGAGAGTGAGAGTGAGTGACTAGGTGAGTAAGTGTGTCTCTGTGTCTGTCTGTCTGTCTGTCTGTCTGTCTGTCTGTCTGTCTGTCTGTCTGTCTGTCTGTCTGTCTGTCTGTCTGTCTGTCTGCAGGTGGCCAAGGAGGCGCGATTGACAGAAGAGGAAGCCAAGTCTTTAATCTCGTCCGTAATCTCACAAATTTTCTGAAATTTTCTGCAAAGTCTTCTAACAAATTTTCTGAAAATGAAGCAAAGTCTCTCATGAGGAGAAAGAGGTGGAGGGGAGGCGGAGGAGAAGGAGGAGGGGATGAAGGGGAGGGAGGAGGAGGAGAAGAAAAAGTACTGCTATTTGAAGGTCTCCGACCTCATTGAAAAAGAAAAGTAGTAATCTCAAAACGTTTCAGATAAAATAATCTTGATGTCATCTGAAATGCATAATAATCCATGTTTCTAGGGATGTGTACTTGCTGTCATCATCAAGTTCATTAAAATCAAATGATACCATAAAACCCACCTGAACCAGAAATACGAAATTTTTGCTTGTGACACAGTTGCTCCCTCACCTATGAACCGTTCCTCCTCCTCCGGACCGGCAACGGTTTGGTCCCTCTTGTGTGTTGCTGAAACGTGGGCCACAAGGCCGAACGGAGAGTGGGCGTATAGTACTCGCCGCCAATGCTGGGCCACGAGTGCCCAGCGGCGGTGTCACCCTGAAGAGGCGTTGTACTTACCGACCTTCAGTCATCTATTTGATTGTCAATAAACTTTTCTCTCTCTATGTCTCTCCTCCTGCCGTTTCCGACCGAAGTCGGAAACGACTCTCGACGAGGGTCGTTTCTGACTTGGGTGGACCAAGGGTGATTTATAAGTGGGGAGCGGACCAAAGTTGCTTCGAAGCTTGAAACTGACGTTGGTAGAAGGGGGAAGCCCGGTTTTGTAAAACCGGTAAGGCCCATCCGGTCCATTGATGGTGCCCTCTTCCGTGAAAAGCCTAAGCTTTTCACGACCTGGGAGCCCAAGGCGAGCGTGCAGGAGAAGGAAAGCTTGACGCACTTGACAACAACGTACGTTGTCTCCTCCATAGCGCCGATGGTGAAGCTCTGCGCGGCAAACGAGTTGAAAGAATGCTTGGAATTGCCGGATCCGAGCTCTGCGCCTGTGCTGTCGAGCTCACGCAGCGCCTCGATCTGAATGCGTCATCAGGAAAAAACATGACAAGTGATCACACCATACTGAAATGATGATCACACCGAAAGGTGGTATGATCACACCACCAGGGTATGAACAACATTTAGTTTCAATACAAATGTGTGATCACACCACAAGCTGAGTGATCACTGTGAGAGCGTGGTTTTTACCATCGTGCTATGAATGCACAGAAACCATGCGGATCGAACAACTGGATCTCTGACAAAAATCACTTCGGTGACCGTGGGTGTCAATTCCGAAGGACCCCGGGCAGCGCGCGGCCGGACCGAATGCGCTGGGAAACCCCGGGTGGCTGGATCCGTGTCCAACAGGCAGAGCCAGTCCCAAGCTCTCGCTGGGGTGCTCGACAGGATCGGTGAGGATGTCAGGGTGGTCGCAGCAAGGCAGGTGAGCATCGAACAGTGCATCGACGAGCTGAAGCACATGAGCTCGGCCCTGACCGAGAGCTTTTACGCGGTTAAGGAGGGCATCGTGGAGCTGCATCAGCAGGCCAAGGAGACGCTGGAGCAGGTGAAGCGCTCGGAGGAAACGCTGCGTAAGGCTGTCTTTGAGGCGACTGAAATCAATACGCCGACCTGTTTTGTCATTCTGCCGCACAAGCTCGGCGCCCGCGGCGAGACGGAGACGGACGACGAAAATGCAGAAGATATGCACGAGCACCTGCTGGGACTCGATACTATGATAGCAGGAGTCTGCTGCAACGACGACGAGGAGGACGAGGGAGAGTCGGCCGCAGTACAGTTACAGAGCTTGCCAGATACCACGGCCGCGGGGAAGAAACCCGAGGGTCGTCAAAAAGTGTCTCTTTCGATTCTTGCGAAGGCTCAGCGCAGAGCGAAGTCAGTGGACAAGTGGCTTTCGTCCACCATCTACGCCCCTGACAAGACTGTCTACCTCTATTTGGTGGACGAGCTTACCGGTTCGCCAGTGCTCTCTGAGCGTGCTTGCTCTGTCTACCCCATTGAAATCAAAAGTCCAAGGGAAAGCTTGCAGAAGTTGGTGCCAATGATGTATTTGGGCATCGCAGCCATGTCGCTTGGGGCAGGTGTTGCCAGAATGTTTGGGATCCCTGCGCCCAAGATGCCTGCATCTGAAGCATTCAAGGCAATCGGAAAAATAAGTCAGGCAAATACCGTCGCGCAGTTTGATTGTCTGCAGGAGAGTATCGGAGACGCTCAGGAGCACAACACCACGGAAGCGACCTCAGCTCGTCAGGAATTGAGGGGCAAGCTCAAGGCACTGCGCGAGTTCCAGGACTTTCTTGAACAGAACGATAAGGCCAAAGACTATGCTGGCCTGCAGCGGGTCATGACAGAGTGTGGTGCTGTAGTGTGGACATTAGAGGCCACCGTCGACCCTCTGACCCTGAGCGCCAAGGTAGCCGCTATCACCGAGGAGAAGAAAGAGGTTCAGAATGCGGTGGCGAGTATCACCGACGATAATTGCAACCTGCAAACCCAGGTGGAGGAGCTGAACAGGCAGCTCGAAACAGTCCAGCGCATGTCAGCAGCGGGCCTGCCTCCGGCGCGAGTGCCGTCCCCGCCGCCGCTGAAGCAACTGCCGCCGCCGCCCCCCCATGGGGGATCATTGAAGATGCAGCAAAAGAGCGGATGGCTGTACAAGAAGGGCGGCATGATGAATACCGCCTACCAGAAGCGCTTCTTTGTTCTACAAGGCGGCGTGTTCACTTGGTATGCCTCCGAGCAGACGAGTGAGGAAAAAGCTAAAATCATGGGGGAAAAGGGTTGGATCAGCTGCTGTGGGCTCGAGATCGAGGCAGATACGGGCGAGAATGCCAAGTGGGGGAGACCTCGGCCGTGACCTCCGCCGTGGGCGGCAACCATCTCCCTGAATCGCTTTCTGGGCCCTGTAGATGCCTACGTTACCACGAACTAAAAGACGCTCTAAACACTCACAAAGTCACAAAGTCACAACTTGCATGCGACAGCAGCGCTGAGAGGTGTGAGTGGGTCCTCTTGCCTCCAACTGCTCGAGGTACATCTGCCCCCCGCCCTCCCCAAGGTGCTCTTTGCTCGAGTCATGGCCCAGGTTTGCCACCACGCGGGCGCCCCTCCGCACTCCATCGTGAGCCAACGCCTGACCCGAACCGCCTAATTCTTCAACGCGGATGCTATATCTTGCGGGGACAGTGGACCTGTGTATACATTATGGCCGCACTAAGGATGGCAAGATTGAGGGCCGAAAACTCAATAGGCTATGGGGCTGGGTGGACGCAGATTTTGCCGCTGCTCTTGACACGCGTCGCTCGCACACGGGATACGTAATAATGATGAATGGCGGGCCTATCAGCTGGAAGTCTGTCACACGCACACACACACATACGTATATTATCAATAGCTACGGTGTATCCTGAGGTGTATCCAAGCGATATGCCTCCAACCTAGTCACGAATATATAAGGCCTCATTAATGTGTTTGGCACCTTACTCTTTTGGTATTTAGGGTTCTCTGTATTTTGGTATTTTGGGAGCTATATCCCATGTGTATGATTCATTGGATCAACAAACTTTATCCCAATCCTGTGAGCGCCACGCACGTCGCGACCCCTCGTCGTGACACCCAATCCTCGCCTCAGGATATGAGCCACTGAGCCCACGCCCGCAGCAGAAGAGGAAGAGAAGAGTCCGGCCTCATGACCATCATACAGCCGCAAAAACCCCCAGACATCAAACCGGACAAGTGTCGGAAACGACTCTCGACGAGGGTCGTTTCTGACTTCGGTGGACTAAGGTCGGTGTATAAGTGGGGAGCGGACCAAAGTTGCTTCGAAGCTTGAAACTAACGTTGGTAGAAGAGGATCACACCATGCGGATATCAAGTCGCACGCTCCTCCTGAGATCATTTCCTCGGTTGGTGCACGTATGTGATCGACTCGATATGACCTACGACGCCACGATCGACTCAGGGGGAGAGCGAAATAGGGTGTGATTCACTAGGGTGTGGGATCACGAATATGTGATCACGTCCCTCTTCAAAATTCCCGTTAAAGAAAATAAAAAGAGGTCTACTCAGCCCCCATTCCGTGGGGCTACCCTCGACCTACCTCTTTCGCCACGCGCATCGTATGCCTGGAAGGTGCCCTAGCTCGGCCGTGCGCCATTTCGGTTTTCCCCGTCAACGCATGTGAAGTTGCGGTCACTGCCGGGTCGGGCAGCGGGTCGGCGAACTCGGCCGGCGTGGACACAAACTTAATTTGCCTGTTCTGGCGGACCTACGTCCGCTGAACAACACCAAAGCCGGACTTCTTCGAGGTGGCAAGCTCCCGCTTGATCGATATTGTCACCGTGTCAGTCGTGCCCTCTTTTATCACCCTCAAGACCGCCTGGAGCGCGAACGCGCGCGCGCACATACACACAACTGTAAATGCATGTTCAAAGCCACGCAATTTGGGCGCGTGAGTCCGCCGAACGGCCACTCACACGCGCCTGCGCGAGCGAGCCACGGAATTGGAGCGTACATATACGCACGCGCGCGAGCGCGAGCGCACGAACGGCTACGCACGCGCACAAGCTCCCGCGCGCAAACAGGTGGCAGTAAGTGCAGCGCAGCGCCGCGCAATAACCGCCATCGTATTCAACAGCAAAGCTGCTATGCGGAATCGACAGAATCACGCATCGCACACCAGGTGTGTCGATGCGCAGATGCAAACACCACTAAAACGCGCGCGAACGTCGTGCGCGCATGCGTATACCCGATTGCAAGTAGCAACATACCAGAGTGTTTTCAGCGGCGCACATGAGCTTGTTGAGCTGCACTGCGCTCTTATCTGCAAGCTCCTCCCCATCAATGCCTATAATCCCCATTCAAATGCCCACAAGATGGCCGCCACAGACAGAAAGACAGACAGTCAGACACAGACACACACCGCATGCCGCAAACAAGACTGTGAGCGCAAACACATGTTGAGGTTCGATGGCCAATTCATCATCCTTCCATCCAGGGTGTCCAAAACATATCGTTCAGAAACGAATATTGTCTATGCGCACAGTGGTGCCAATAGGCTCTCTCGCCCCCTCGCCTTTATACCTTGTGTGCTTGCATGGCCACATCAAATGCAAAAGCTCACTCGCATGCCCACGGGCGCAATAAGCCTCTGCACAACTTTATTCTTCGCATACGTGCACGCAAGCACTGGCAGGCCTGAAATATTTTCTTACTCATGACGCGATCGCCAACTTGGATTCCTCCGTGCAATGCAGCGCAGCCTCCGTCTTTGAGACGTGCTACCTTCATTCCGCCTGAAAGAGGCCGTGAAAGATGAGGATGAATGGTGAAATTAGTTGGGAAGAACGAGGTGCAACACAAGTGCCCGGAGGCATCAGGCAAAACAAAGCACCAGGGAACGGACCTTCCTCGCACTTGGCGAAAGACAGGCCCAGAGTAATTTGCTTCGCGACTGGCGCAGGAGTTGGCGGTGCAGCGTCAGTGGCCACGCCGGGCGCGTTCGTGGACTGTCCTGGCAACTTTGCTGCATCTTCGTTTGGACGATCTGAATTTTTGTGCTGCTGCTTTTGCTGCTGCTGCTGGCGCCGTGCCTCCTCTTGCTTCTGGTATTGCTCTTTAAGCATCTGTTGATGCCGCCTCTTCTCCTCAGCCTGCTTTTGCTGCAGCTCCTTGCGCCTGCGCTCCTCCTCCTCCTGGTGTGCTCGCCGTGCCTCCTGCTCCGCATGCTCAATGCGCTGCTGCTCTTGCATTGCCGCCAAGTGCTGCTGGATCTCTTGCAGTGGAAAATCCGGCATCTGGGCCGGCACACCCCCTTCGTTTTCTATTCTCCACGGCGGTGAATCGGGCGGCGACACCTCTGGCGTCTTGTACGCTTGCTGCGAGTCAAAACAGCACAAATGAGAACAGAGGGCGATGGCGCAAGAGGGCAGGTTGCAAAAAAAATATCTTCGCGCTTGCTCCGCGCCACATTTTGCGTGAGCGACGCACAGCGCAGAGGCAACCTGGTCGTGCTCCATGGTGAGCGCGGCGGAGTATTCGGTGCCAGTTTCCGAGTGCGATCCGTCCAACGCAAGCGTGTCCGGGAGCGGGCTCAGTTTAAATTTTTGCATAATCAGCTGTGACTTGCGGATCCAGTTCTCCACGATCATCGAGTCGCGCAGGTTCTTGTTGTGCTTTACAGTTTCATCCAGCTGCCAGCTGGCAGCTGCCTGCAGCTGCTGCTGCTGTGTGGCTGTCTGTGCGACCTGGTGCTGGCTTTGATGCCCGGACCCATACCCGTACGCCGCGCGTGCGGGCGAGCCATGGGCAGCCTGCGCGTGGCCGGACATCGCGTGTGCCTGCCGCTGCCCGCCATAGGCTCCTACGAAGGGGAGCGTGCAAGGTTTGGAGGATGCGCAGAGGAAGAGGGGGTAGGCCGAGTCAGTGGGACGCGAGTACCACAAGCGAAAGCGGGCTGCACAGCAGACGAACGCCCGCAGCGGTCCAGCGCGTACGCAGCTTCGTCGTCGCTGCAGGGCGCACACACGCCTCGCCGCTCCGTGCCGCAGCTCGCACACGGCTCCGGTTGCGCGCACCTCCTGCGAAGCCATGCATGGTGCCCAGCTGGCCGAGGGCGCCGCCGTCTCTCGCCAGTCCCTTGCGCCAGTTATGCCGCCCCGGCCCCCCACAGCTTCAACTCCCGCCCGTCTCAACGGCGTCCTTCAGCTGACGGAATTATCTGAGGGGGAGGAATCATGTCCAAGATGTGAAACACAGTTCTGTTATAATAGAATCCTCCTCCTTAGCCAGAGAGCTGAAGATCTAAGGCCAGATAGGAAGCTGCAGTACACGGAGTAGAGGTCTCCTGCTGCTCCTGCATGACCCTAGCCAAGCCGAGGCAAACATTCCTTCACCGTCCATTGTACTGTGCCGCCCTCCTGCTGGCGGTGACTAGGAGCGGCGCCTTTTCGACCATCGGAGTAGGGTGGGCGCAGGTGGCGCGCTCAGGGGTGGCGGACGCCTCGTCGGCTGCAAGAATGGCCGTCGCAGACTGCGTCGTGGTCATCGTGGCGGGTGCTAGTGTGGAGGAGGTGAACGGCGAGTACGGCGCGCGCGCCCCGGGCGTGGTACCCGCCGGCTTCACAGCCACTTGCTTACAGATGCGCTGGGACCCCGCCGACACGTGGACCAAGCTCTCTGACGGGCGCCGCCTCTGGTTTGAGGCCGACAATGGGAGCTATATCTACTGGAACAGGTATGGTGAGGCTCGAAGCAGCAGACAAGGCATGCTTGTCAGCCGTAGGCTTTGACGCCCACGTGAGCGTCTTTGTTGCTCATGCGCGAGCGCTACTTTGTCGCTCAGGCTCATTCAGAGTTGTTGCTTGTTTCTCAAGATTCGCGTTTTTGTTTTTTCCTCCTGTGTTGCAGTCGGGCGGCCGTGCCTCCCGGTTAATAGTTGCTGTGGGATTGCGCGTTTTTCATCCTTACAGGTCTGACGGTTGCTGGTGGATTGACGCTCCCGACGGAGCTGGGGTGTATATACAGCGAAGCCCCGACGACCTCCCGCCATCGGGCGGAAAGTGGGAGCCATTGTCGGCTAAGGCCGCGAGCGTGCTGCCGCAGCTTCGGGTGCAACAGCGACCAAACACGAATTGACGGCTCTGGCTCGCAACCTCGGAGAGGGGAAGGGGTGGAGCAAGAAGATGGAAAGGACAGAGAGCGCAGGAAAAACGGGGGGGGAGAGAAGTTTATTGACAATCAATAGATGACTGAAAGTCGGTAACTACAATGCCTCTTTCGGGTGACACCGCCTCTGGGCGCTCGGGGCCCAGCATATGGCGGCGAGCACTATACCCCCACTCCCCGTTTAACGCAAAGAGGGCCCAGACCGTCTCGGGTCCGCCCCAATCACCGACCCGCTCTCTCGAGGTTTTGGGATCCCAAACCGATCCCCTGACCCCCTGGCACAACGGGCGGGCCGGGATCATCCCTTTCCAATATTCTCAGGTCTCCTTGGAGGGAAAGGGACGTGGCACAAAGGATGAGACACGGGTGAACTGCCATCCGAGGGGACTCTTTTGATTAGTTCTCTCTCTCTATCTCTCTTGTGCGCGCGCGCACACACACACATGGTCCCGGTGACATGGACGCACCTGGGCGCACACACGCGCGCGCACACACAATGGTATTGACGAGGGCAGGCGAGACCACGCAACGGCGGCAAATGCACAATACACGTGCACTTTGAGAGGCCCGAAAAGAAGGAAGCCTTTTTGGACCTTTTGCTCCTCTTGTTCTCTTTGCCCCTTCCCTGGTTTCGGGTGTGGGTGACGCGCTCTTCTCAGAGCAGGGGCCTGGCATCGTCGTCGTCGTGTCCGCGGTCGGAGTCCTGAAGGAGTAAAAAATTTGCCCGAAATTCGGAAAGAACCGTCTTTTTAAAAAAATTGCTCGAAAGAAACGCCAGGCCACCCTGGAGGAGTAGTGCAACTGCAGATTTCCCATCACACACACACACACACACACACACTCTTCGATTTCCTGAAAATTACTCCTACAGAACTCCGTGAGCGGCGTGTACCAAATGTCTCAGCCAAGAATGCATCTCGGGTTGTACGGCAAGCTCGACAAGGTCTCTCTGGCCAATGCCCTGGGGCCCTACGTAGGCCGCAGACAACGGCTTTGGGGGCGCTGGCTGGCTTGCGTGCCCACGAAACCGGAGGGCGAGGGTTTGCAGGCGCGAGAGGCATCTCGCAGCATAATTAATAAATCAAAAAATGCACCCTTGCCCAGCATCTTTGTCAGCTACGAGTCGTGCGACATCCTCCAGGATACAGGTTGGCCTCTCATTCCTGGTGACGACGGGCAACTGGTTGGTAGCTGCGTGGGCGACCGTGACCATTGTAGGAGTCATGGGGTTGGATTCCATCTCCTTTATGCCAGAGGAAATTGTGTTCAGAACTGGTGACCTGCCAACTGGTGACCTGCTAGCCTACAATGTAGCTGCAGGTTAACCTTGTTACAGTTGCCGGAGCATCTCCGGGTGAGTGATGCTGGAGGGTCGAGGAGGTCCTACAGGAACGGCCGTGCTTCTGCGGTTGCATAGGGCACCCGCTTCCCAAGGGCCCCCCAAAGTCGTTGGTGAGTAGTATAAGTAAGTATAGATATGCACAATAACGATGACGGTCAGTGATTTACGAAGTAAAAAGGCGCTCTAACAAGCGCCAACCGTTATATTATTTCATGAGCTTCACAAACCCGTGGTCCCCCTGACCGCCATCGTTATTGTACATATCGTTTATATTAATGAATTCAACCCTTATGACCCCGCC
>Ga0315899_10009878_pt1 | contig 10237 bp, 7 predicted proteins | sample LakEriMetagenome_2_FD_203518 | JGI IMG/M metagenome (GOLD analysis project Ga0315899, IMG submission 203518) | Freshwater fungal communities from buoy surface, Lake Erie, Ohio, United States - Buoy 4 MA112 | ecosystem: Environmental > Aquatic > Freshwater > Lake | place: USA: Lake Erie, Ohio...
TTCACCGCGCTGCTGGTGAACACCGAGTCGCCAGCTGTCTTCGGGCTGAGTTCCGTGCCGGTGCGGGTCCATTGGGTAGCCCCCACTGCGCCGTCGCCCGCAACCTTGCGCACCGCACCAGCCGCATCCTTCAGGTAGATCGCGGGGCTGTCTTGGTGCGCGTTCAGCGCAAGTTCGCCGATTTCAAGGTCTGCAGGCAGCGGGGCCTTGTCCTTGACAACTGAATTTTTGGACTTTATGCGAATGGGCACTTGCTATTCAGCGAGGGGACGCCCGTGCGGGCTCCACCCAGCTTAGTTAAGGCGGTAACATAGAGGTGGAGCAGCGCGGTGACACGCCTGCCCCGTGACCAACTCACTAGAGATGAGCTGATGCATCACATGGTAAGGGCCGCAGGCCCGTGGGAATACTTCGTACGGAAGGTCCGCATTGGCCTGCCGCAAGACTGCTGGGAATGGGTGGCTAGCTGTGGGACTCCCGGCTACGGGAACTGGTGCCACGAAATGCCAGGGTTTCCAAAAGTGGGCGCGGCCCATCGGCGAACCTACGCACTGTTTTTTGAGCACCCTGGCGACCTGCAGGTAAACCACCGTTGCGGTAATAGTCGTTGCTGCAACCCAGACCACCTCTACGCAGGCACAGCCAGGCAAAACTGGGAGGACTCTGTAGCTCACAAGACGGCCTGCACGCCTCCTAATTTCTACGGCAAAGAATCTCGCAATAAGTATGGATACAGCAGCTTAGACGAAGACAAGGTTCGAGAAATACGGTGTCGCAGGATAAACGGAGAGACAGGTCGCAATCTGGCGCGTGAGTACGGCGTAACTGAAAGCACTATCTGCGCTATACATAAGCGCAAAAATTGGCGCTGGGTTGACTAGAAAGCTCCCCCGTCAAGTTCGCTGACATTCAGCCATTGGCCGGAGGCGGCGAGCTGCAGCATGTCACCAGCAACGGCGCCAGTGCTGATCGTCACATCTAGCAAGTCGTTGAGGTGCGTGGCCCCACCGCCTCCACCGCCTCCGCTGAGCGTGTCGATACGGGTCCAGCCTGCGGTGGCGCCGTTGCACAGAATCCAGTCGCCGTTGTCGTAGGTGACGCCTGCCGTGGCTGTCGTGCCGTTGCCAGGGGTGGCAACGACGAGGTAGACGCCAGCCAGCTTGTCGCTAGCGGCTGGCACCTGATCGCCCAGCTTGAAACCCTCGGTCGTACCGAACTGCGTGACGCCGCTGATTGCACCAGTCGCTGCGTTGAAGGTGCCGCAGTACCGCAGGTTCTCCGCACTCAGTCGCCCGAAGCCAATGGGGAACCAGCTGTTGCTGTTCCACATCCGCAGTTGCCCGGTGCTCTCCTGCAGCCACAGCGTTCCAGCGTGGTTACCCGCAGTAGGCGGGTTGGCCTCTTGGATGTAGGTGATTGCATAGTCAGCCAGCATCTGACGGGTGATGCTGCCGTCCTTGATCCGTGCAGCGTCGAAGGTGCCACCCGTGATCTTGCTGGCATCCAGGTTGGGGATGTCGGCTGGAGATAGAGCAGCACCTGCAGTCACATGACCCTTGGCACTAACCGTCACCTTGGAGTAGGTGCCGGCAGCAACGCCGCTGTCGGCGTGGGCAATCGCACCGGCAGCATTGATGGTCAGCTCGGGGCCGGGGACAATGACGCCACCTTTGGCAAGTTGTGTGGCCGTGGGTAAATCGCTGGACGCCAGGGGCACAGCAGCGGTGATATGCCCTGTGCTGTTGATCGTCAGCCCGTTAACCGTGGCCGGTGTGATCGTGTCGGTGTGCGCCAGGGCGCCGATGCCGCTGACACTCAGTCCAGACGCAGCAGGGACCGACACCCCGCCAACTTGAGTTGCAGTGGCGAGAGGCAAATCGGTAGGGCCCAAGGCCACTGTGCCTGTGACATGGCCCTGGGCGTCATAGGTGATGCCGTTGCGACTACCAGCGGTGACGGTGTTGGTGTGACCGATGGCGCCGCTGGTCTTGTCCAACCCACGGTCCAGACTCGCGGCTGGGATCTTGCTGGCTGAAACGCTGTCGGCAGTGAGCTTGGCGCCGTCAATCCCAGCCGCCAGCTTGGCGTTGGTGATCGCCGCATCCTGCACCGCAGCGGTATCCACCGCCCCATCCGCCAACTCGCTAGCCGTGATGGCGTCAGGCCCGATCTGCGCAGCGGTGACGCTGTTCGCCACCAACTTGGCCCCATCAATCCCAGCGGCCAGCTTGGCGTTGGTGATGGCGCCGTCCACGACGGAAACGGTGTCCACTGCGCCGTCTGCCAGCTCACTGGCGGTGATCGCGTTGGCGGCAATCTGGGTGGTGGTGACGCTATCGGCGACCAACTTGGCGCCATCAATGCCAGCAGCGAGCGCAGCGTTTGCCACGCTGCCAGCCGTCAGTTTTGCCCCGTCAATGCCGGCAGCCAACCTGTCGTTGGTGACGGCAGCAAGTTGAATGGCGGCAGTGTCCACAGCACCATCCGCCAACTCGACAGCGGTGACCGCATTGGCAGCCAGCTCGCGGGCGGTAATGCTGTCAGCCACCACCTTGGCGCCGTCGATGCCAGGCGCCAGCTTGGTGTTATCGACGCTGCCCGCGGTCAGCTTCGCCCCGTCGATGCCAGCTGCCAACTTGGCGTTGGTGATGGCGCCGTCCGCAACGGCAGCGGTGCCCACAGCACCATCAGCCAGCCCACCGGCGGTGATGGCGTTGGCCGACAGTTGAGCAGCGCCAACGCTGCCTACTGCCAATTTGGCCCCGTCAATACCCGCCGCCAGCTTGGCATTTGTGATCGCAAGATCGGCGACGTTAAGCGTCACCACGGCATCGGGTGCCAGCTCGGTGCGAGTGATCGAACCCGATGCGATCTCCGTTCCCGTCACGCTCTCGGGGATCAGCTTGGTGCCGGGAATTGTCCCGTTCGGTACCACCCGCAAGCCAGTTGCAACAGCACCCGCCAGGCTCAGCTTCTTGGTTTCGGACGCTGAATAATCGACGACCGCAAGGTCATCAGTGGGTTCCGCATCTGCAGGGAGCAGCGGACTCAGCTCTGAAATACGAAGGTCCGACAACTGCCCTGGAGCGCACTGCTAAAGCCAGTCTACGAGCGTCAGTCCTTCTCCTCCACCACGAGGAAACCATGCCGGTTCCCTTCCAGCAGCATCCGGTTTGAACCGGAGCCCTCCCGCAGTAGGTACGAGCTGGTGTAGCGAGTGCGGAGCTTGATCTGCCCGGTGGTCACAAACTCGATGGTGGTGCGGATGGGCTCGGCACTACTGAATGCCATCCCCACGTTGGTGATGTGGGCGTCGAACTCGTACCAGACCTCATCGTCGTAGTCATCGCGGTCTCCGTAGGGCTTGGCCCCGCGACGCACCAGCGTCAGCTTGGCCCAGAACTCGCTGCCGATCTTGGTCCGCACCAGCAGCTGGTTCATGTAGATCGGCATCTCCAGCCAGCCGGCGGTGACGCCGTTGGTCATCGGGTCGCAGTCGCGGCGTTCGTAGTCGAAGAAGCACTCGATGCGCCCGCTGCCGCTGATCAACCCAGAAACATTGCGCTTGAACTCGTCGGTGAGGGCCGTCACATCCACCGCATCACGCTCGGTGTTCAGCTCGAAGCTCACCACCTGCGCCAAGATCCGCTCGTTGTTGTTGCGCACCCGCACCTCGATGTCAACCGAGTGGAGTGGGTCCACCAGTTGCACTCTGCCGTTGGGCTCGCCGCTGATGGCATCGTCAAACCGCTGGTACAGGCGGATCGCACCGACCTCATCCACGAATAGGTAGAACACCCCGTCGCGGTACTGGGTCAGAAAGCCCAGCGAACCACGGGGCTGCACATCGGCGTTGTTGTAGTCCGCCGTGCCAGCCGCAAACTCAGCGCTGGTGAAGCCGCTGGCGTAGTCGTCCTCCAGGGGTCGCCCAGTGGCGGCGCTGTTGATGTCGGGGTTTAGGTAGTCCTCGCTGCTGGTGCCGTAGCGGAATGCGACGCTGGCGTTGTTGTAGTCCTCGGTGCCAGGCGCAGCAGGCATCGGCAGCCCTGCTGGATTGTGCTTCCACGCCGAAGGTGGGATGAAGTCGAGATAGCTGCCATCGACCGCCTTGATCTCGACCTGATCCCCCGTGATCAGACTGCCCAGCGGAAAGTTGAAGGAGAAGCGGTCTTTGACATAATTCACGTCCGAGCGGGCCACCGTCCCGCGCAGCACTTCGTCGAGCCCCGTGCGGCGCAGCTCGACCTGACCCGACTCGCCTAAGAGGACACCCACGATCAGAGAGTCAGGCTGGTGTAATCGCCGCTCATCGTGAAGCTGACCTCAGCGCTCATCACCTCGCCGGTGGAGCAGGCAAACGAGACGCTATTCACATAACCCTTGAACTTCACCGACTTGGTGCCGTAGTTCAGCTCAAACGCGCCAATCGCAGGATTGCCGGTGGTCAGACAGTTATCCAGCACCGATTGCAGCGTGGTGTTGTCATCGTGGTAGAAGATCGAGGCGCTGCCCGTAGCGCTCTTCAGTCCGGGGACATACTCACGGGCGATCTGGCCGAGGTTAGTGGTCTCCAGCGTGTCGAAACCGCCCTGTAGTGACCAGCTGCGCACCCTGGCGATGTCGGCGCCATCAAACTTCAGGCTGCCGTCTTTGCCGCTGAGAACTGCCACAACCTGTTGCCCCTAGGTGCTTTCATCCTAGTTGGGGTCAAGTTGGCCAACCAGACGGACTGACACGCTTGAGCGCCCTGGCACCACACTGTCAACGCCGGGCGGCTCACTGAAGCGCCACCGCAACCCGCTGCCGCCCACCTCGCGGATGTAGGCCGCTAAGGCGCTACCCGCCCCAGCAGCACCATCGACGCCGGTGAAGGTGATCCAGTCACCCGCCACCATGGTGCGCTCATACAGGCTCAACAAGGCAGCGGCGTTGGCATCTGAGATGTTGGCAAAGGTCAGATCCAGCTCTGCGTCAGATCGGCGGTTGCCGTACCGAAGTGTTGTGGTGGCGCCATTTAGTGCCTTGAACTCGCCTTGGGCATAGCGCCCTGGGCTGTAGCGGCGACCCGTGGGGGCCAGAGCTGGGAAAGCAACCGCTGCCATTAACCCGCCTCGATGAAGTAGTCGCCGTCGCCCCATTGCAGCGTAGTCAGTGCCCCCGTTGCAGTAACTGGCTGGTAGCTGCCGGCCACCTCCACAAAGCCACCCTCGCCATAGGAAATCGTCTCCACCTTGTAGGTCTTGCTCGTTGTGGTGGAGTTGGCGAGGGTGAACACCGTGCCGCGCAAGGAATCCTGCTGAGCGGTGCCGCCTGCAACCGTCAGCGTGGCTTCCTGCACCTCAGTTGTGCCTGGCTTCCAGTAGAGGATCTGGTGGTTGCCGTCGCCCAGGCCGCTGGTGCTGATCACCAGCCCATCGCTGCTGATGACGCCGTTGTTGAAGCGGCTGGTGTGCGTCACCTCGGAGACCAGGCGGAAATACTGCCCAGGCTCCAGCCCCATCGCTGCCTGGGGCGTGGTCTCGAAAGTCAGGCCGTGGTCGATTTCCTTGCGCAGCTTGAGGGCGTACTTGGCAAAGGTCAGGCCCTGCTGCTGGGTGGTGCAGAAGCCCGTCAGATCGAACTGCTCTTCTGGATCGTCATCGCGTCCGCCCTGACTGTCTGAGAAGCGCATGGTGAACATGCGCTCCTGGCTGAAGCCGTTGAGCTTCTCCTGCCGCCACTTCACCACCGCCTTGAACAGTTGGCGCTCCTCGGGGCTCAGCCAGGTCACCTTCAGGTTGCGGATGTTGCCGTCGGTGAACAGGGCGCTGATCGGCACCTTCGCGCTATTGGCGATATTGAAGTCGCTTCTGTAGGGCACTGATGGCACCAGGCTGAACTGCCCGCCCAGTACCGTGAAGTCCAATAGGCAGTACCCCGCCTGCTCGAAAATCCAGTCGCGCAAGTTCAGGCGGCTGGCCACGACGCCATCCCAGGTAAAGCCGTTGGCGCGGCAAAACCTTGCCGCCAAGGTCATGCGATCACGGTTGACCGCAGCCTTGCCGATCACATGTCCGGCGCCGAGCTTGTCATCGGTCAGCAGGGCGTAGACGATCTCCGCCAAGTTGTTGGTGGGGCCGCGTAGTCCGCTGGTGGGGTTGCCGCTGTCGTCCAGTAGGCGCTCCACCACGATACCTTTTTGCACGTAGGCACTGAGCTGGGCGAAGCTGCTCCATTCCTTGCTGGCGTTGAGCCGCAACCCCAGCACCGCTAGGTCGTCGTAGTTGGGGGGCTGCTGAATTAGCTGCTCGTTCACATAGACGACCTCGTGCTCAGGGCCGTCCATGTGGCTGGTGTTCTCAGCGTCGTACTTCGGCAGGTCTGCAATTGCGTCGTAGGGGTTGAGGTTGGCGCCGTACTGATGCCAGTCCTGCCCCGCGCCTTCGTAGATGCGATCGTTGGTCTTAATCGTTAGCGCATAGGTTGTTCCCTGATAAGACAAGCTCACTTGATCCCCTGACTGGTAGCCCTTTCCCTTTTCTGCAACTGCAAACTCCATGTAGCCATTTGACCAACGAGTAACCACAACGGTTAGGCCCGAACCCGTTCCACCTGTTGTTGGAACCGTGCCTGAGCTGGCGGGATCTTCTACCCGTGTGTCTAGGTACTCTCTGTAGATGGTGTAGTTGATCTGATTATTAAGATTGTCGATATTGACAAGGCCCCCTCTGCGTAGTCCGTCGCCCCCACTAACGCTGCCGGCGGGGGCGCTAGTCACTACTCCGTCCCAGATCATCCAGACCCCACTCTCCCAGCGGAAACGCTCAATCCACCGGCTGGAATCGTTGAAGCGCTCGGGGGTTCGGACCGTGGTTGTGTAAGTCGGCTTGATACCGCCTGCCGATGAGGGGTGTAGTTCCTCAACCTCGCCCAAATCAGGCGGCGCGTTGCCCACAATCCAGTCGGGGTTGCTCAGTTCACTAATGGTTAGCCTGCGCAAGGTGCCGTTAAAGCTCACAACAAACCCGTCGCGGGAGAAACGCTGCAGCGTCAGTCCGCCTAAGACATAGACAGACTTATTGCGCCAATACTTATAAACGCCACCGCCTGGATAAGGAACCAGGCGAAACTCGTACTGCTCACGGGGGTGGTTGATGCGAATGAAGTTGTAATGCGGTTGTGGTGTGCGCCCTTTGACGCAGAACAGATTGCCGCCGTCTAGTGCAGTCCAGGCCATGCCGCTGCTGCCCAGCTTGCGCACCTGCAGCTTGAAGAAGCTCAGCCGCTTGTGGTAGCGCTGGATCGTTCCAAGTTGGATGTTGCCATTCTTGGTTTGGTAGTAATTGAGTGTTTCAGGGCCAGGCTGGCTGTTGACATTGGGAAAACCGTTGAGCTGCTTCCAGACAGTGGACTTGATGCCGATTTCGGTGATGTCGCACTTGCGGTTGTTGGCGATAGTGGCCACCGCCAGCCGCTGCAGCACCATCCCGTAGGGCTTGTTGTCAGTGCCCTCTGGGTTGAACTGGGGGATGTCTCCAGGCTCTTCCACCTTGAAGGTGAAGGTCTTGGCAGTGCCGAGATTCCACACCTCCCTGGAGCTGATGGTGGTGCAGACCGCCTGGGCGGTGCCGGCCATGTACAGGCTGCCGAGATTGATCTGCTCGTCGGCGGAGGCCCGCAGGTCCTCGACGGCAGAGTTCACGTCGGTCAAGCCCCAAGGGGGGTAAGCGTTGGGATCCTCCTGCCCGCCGGTGATCGTGTAGGTGCAGCTGGTAGCAGAGGATGCTGTGATGCCGGCCCGCATCGCGTAGTCCCTGGCGAGCTTCTGCCGTTTGCGCTGCGAATCGTCTCTGGCCGGCCCTTCAATGGCATCACCGATCTGCACCAGTTCGTACTGCAACCGATACGGCGTCCCATTGGGCATGGGGTTGAAGCAGCCGAATTGCGTCTGCGTTGATGGGGAGCGGGTGCCGCTAAACCATGGTTGGTAGGAGTCGCTGCCGTCGTCGTAGATGCTGAACACATCGGCCGAGGGGGATGCTGCAATCGTCCCCTCGGGATAGCGATCCGACTCAGTGAAGCGTCCGCCGTTTAGCTGCCGGTACAGGCCAACCTTGGCGTTGGTGTAGTTCTTGAGGGTCTGATCGCCGATGGCATAGCCCGCAAAGTCAGGTGCGGCTGCCAACTGCCCAGATGACAGCAGCAGGACCGCTTTGAGTTGCTGCCCGATCTCTTCGCTGAGCAGCTGAGACCAGAGCAGCAGCGTCTTGACGCGAATGCCACCTACATCCCCAAAGCGGTTGGTGAACACCAGCGGCACCGTCTCGCCAAGGCTTGCCAGCTCTTGGATGCTGTCAAAGGCGGTGTTAGCGGTGAATCGCTTGGCGCCGGTGACATCAGCAGTCTGCAGTTGTGGAGGGGCGTCCTGTTTTGTGGCCTCTGGCGTCCTTGGCTTTGGCGCCAGCAACGCCCCAATTGCAGACAACGCAACCCCAATAACGAGGTTGATAATGATTGGGACAAGAAAACCATTCTGAACATCAGGCAGATGTTCATACTCCTCCGCCCGCTTGCCGTCGTAAGCATCAGACAGCCGCTGAAAATGCAGGTACTCCTCAGGCGTTATGCCGACGATTTCGCAGAGCTGTAGTTCGTAGGGCAGTAGATCTCGCACACCGGCAACGCTGCAGGTGGTGTCCAGCACACTTGATCCCCCCGACAGCTCAGCCATCCGCTTTCTTCCTCCCACCACACTGCCAGCCCATAGCCGTGTTCTCCGTGGCAGAGGGCAACTGCTCCCAGTCTAGGTTTAGCGATCTGGCATCCCCACTGCTGCAACTGCTCTCGAAAGATGCTGGTGTCGCCTTGCCGCAACCGCCGATACCAGCCCCGTGTTGGTTGAGGCGTAGCGATGCCGTAATGGGCCAGGACGCAACGCGCCAGACCAATGCAGTCGGTGGAGCCGTGGCGCTCAGGCGTGGCGCCCAACCTGTAGCGAAGCCCCACCAGCTCATGCGGCAGCATCTAACGGTTGCTGATCTGCGCGGTGCTGGGAAGCATCCCCACCTTGGCGGTGGTCAGGGTGCGAGTCGGGGCGGTGGCGCCCACAGCGTCGATGCCGCTGCTCAGCAGCACCGTCAGTTTCTCTGCGTCGTAGCTCATCGATGCCGCCAGCCAGATCTCGCGGGTGATCACGCGCCCCACCGCCCAAGTCGTGGGGTGCATCGAGCAGGTCTTGACTTCCACCATCCACTTGTTGCGCACGGCCTCGTGGGCGATGTTCATCGCCACCGCGTTACTGGCCAGGGTTAGCTCGGCTTCGAGGTTGTCGCCGGTGCGGTTCTTGGCCGCACCCCGGTAGAAGTAGCTAAGGAAGTAGAAGTTCGCCCCATCCAGGGCGATGGTGCTACCGACCTTGCCGTTCTGATAGCGGTGCTGCACCACGCCGCTGCGGTCGCTGATGGTGATGAAGTTTGAGAGGGCTTCGATGGTCATCAGCGCATCCCCAGGCGAGAGCGGGTGGACCGACTGTTCTTCATGGCGCTCATGGTTCTGCCATAGCCGCCTTCAGCGCCTTGGCGGGCAGCTTGCTGGCCCATGGCACGGACTTGCTCGACAGTGGCATATTCGATGTTGTTGATTACCACCGTCTCCAGGGTGAAGGTGCTGCCCCCACCACCAGCACCGCCGCCTGCGCCGCCGCTGGAGTCGGGGATAACGCTCGAGCCACGGCGCCCAGCGGCGTAGCGATTCATGGCCTCCGGCATCTTGCCGGCGGGGATCACATACTCGCTGCCGGCCTCACCCACCACAGCTGGGGTCGGGCCGGTGACGAAGCCGCCCTTCGCGTAAAGCTTGGGTAGCCCTGGCGCGAAACCGTTGAAACCTCCACCGCTGGGGAAGGAGAAGGGCCCTCCTCCGGTGAAACCGCCGAACCCCCCGCCGCCCCCACCGACAGCGCCGCCGAAGATTCCCAGCACCTTCATAATCAGGGCTTTGGCGATCATCTGAGTTGCCATTTCGATGAAGGCAGCTCCGATGTTGGCGAACATCTGCGACATCGCTTCCTGAACTGTCATCGTGCCGTTGATAACGCCAATGATGGCGCTACTCATGGCACCCCCAATTGCTCCCTCAATCGTGCCGGCCAGGCTGGTGATCATGGATTCGGTGTCGTTGATCTCACCCTGCAGGCGAGTCATATAGTCCCGGATCTTTTTGCCCTTCTCGTCACTGCGAGCAAAACCCTCAGCCTGCT
>Ga0315899_10009879_pt1 | contig 10237 bp, 10 predicted proteins | sample LakEriMetagenome_2_FD_203518 | JGI IMG/M metagenome (GOLD analysis project Ga0315899, IMG submission 203518) | Freshwater fungal communities from buoy surface, Lake Erie, Ohio, United States - Buoy 4 MA112 | ecosystem: Environmental > Aquatic > Freshwater > Lake | place: USA: Lake Erie, Ohio...
TGCATCATTGCGTTTGACACATCGCCTGTCCCAGCCTCGCCCTTGGAGCGAATCATGGCTGCACCTTCATTGATGCGACGAAGCGCTTCTCCTAAATTAGTGGCGCCGCAGACAAAGGGAACTTTGAAATCCCATTTATCGATGTGGTTCTCATAATCTGCTGGAGTTAAAACTTCTGACTCATCAATGTAATCCACGCCGAGAGATTCCAGAATGCGTGCTTCAACAAAGTGACCAATGCGAGCCTTCGCCATCACCGGGATGGTGACGGCGGCTTTAATCTTTTCAATCATGTCAGGATCTGACATGCGGGCTACTCCGCCTTGTGCGCGAATATCTGCCGGTACGCGTTCGAGCGCCATAACAGCGCAAGCGCCAGCATCTTGAGCAATCTTGGCCTGCTCGGCATTAACGACATCCATAATGACGCCGCCCTTAAGCATCTCTGCCATTCCGCGCTTTACTCGCGCTGTGCCGACTGCATCTGACATGTCTTACTCCTCAAGAATTAGCTAAAACGTTGAAAACCTTGGGCCAATACTACTTTGAGTCTGGCGCGGTCGCATCTTTGTTATTTATCACCGGAACAGGCGTAAAAACAGGCTCTTTATCGGTTAGCGCTATCCACACTTGACCTCGAGCAAATTTGATTTCTTCTCCGGCAAGAGTCTTCCAAGTTGTTCCCTGCTCACCACTTGGTCTACTCCAGGTCGCAGTGATTGCACGACCGTCACGCAGAATAAATCCTTTACCAGTTCCGATTGTCTGCGAATAAGGGGTCACTCCCCCACCTTTATCGCGATAGATCGAATCAGTAATTGAAACAATCTGAATAACAAAGGTGGTAGCTCCGAGATGCACTCCCGATGCAGACAATTTAGCTCGGCCTTTGTTCTCGAGTAACCAACGTTTCTCAACCTGTGACCAATTTGCTACATAAGAGTGTGCCGGCCAAGAAACTTTTACCGAAGATATGGCTGTACCCGTATCGGGTTTCTTGCCGAAACTCCATCCAACTGGTTTGGAAATTGCTATCGGCAATTGTGCTTCGGCTACATTGGCCATCAACTTCTGCGCCTGCAACATCATCGCAGTCGGTGGCCTGCGCACTGGATCTGTTGTGTAGATCTTTGGAGACTGACGCTGCGCCCCTAGGTTCTCTAAATTTGCCTCCGCGATCACCGGAAGTAACTTTCGCTGTGCTCCGCTATATGCAAAAGCCACCCTTCCAAATTGTTCTAAAATTTCTAAATCTGAGATTCGCGCACTGCGCACAGGGCCGATCACTTCCGGTAACTTCGAACTAAAGATTGCTGCAAGTCGAGTCAAGCCTCCTTCGACTTGCTCAATGTAAATAATGTCGGCATCTTCCAATCCTGCCTGAGGATACGCTGCAGATGTGTCATCAATTTTTACCGCCAAAATTGGGCCATCGCTTCCTATGCGACCGCTCAATGAATTTCGCGGCTCTTCCTTCTTGGTATCCGACAAAATTGATCCATCTTTATCGGATACATATGAGTTGAAGAGCGCCAGCGCCAAGATCGTTATCGATGCTAATCCAGCGCCACGGATAAAAATTTTCTTAAAGGACATCGGCTTCAAATTCATAGATCACTGGCAACGGAGCGGTGCCCGCTAAGCGAAAAATCTTGAAAACTGGCTTCGCTCTGACCATCTGTGTGCGAGTTACTGCATCCACGTGTAGCGCCATTGCCACACGAATCTTGTCGGTTAACTCTGAAAGTTCGCGCAGCAAGTCCTTTTCAATCGCTCCGTCGACTAAGTGCCCGTCATTTAAAAGTAATCCGAGTGCTCCCGAAAGTCCACTCTCTGCTTGCGAACGAGTCTGCATCTGGGCATCACGCGCCTGATGAGCTGCTGCTGTTAAAAGTAATGAAGACGCTGGATCTGCAAGATCGCTCTTCGCAATCTCAAGTGCAACCGCGGCGCGACGTTGTAATAATCCATCGAGATTTGCCCAACTCGTTTCTACACGATGATGCAAACGATCTAATCGAGTTGCTGAATAAGACAGGTACCAAAGTGCGAATATGACTAAAAAGCCAATTAGAAAATACTTTTCCATTTAGCTACCTTCCCGACCTAAGAAGCGATTCCAAGCACGATTCTCTGATGACAGGGTAACGCCGTTGCTACCGACTAGCGCCATTTCGTAAATCGAATAGATATCTTCTGCCACGACATCCCAATCAAAGCGCTGTGCATAGACCTTGCCTCTCTGAGCTAAGGCTTTACGCTTTTCTCCTTCACGCAGCAAGTCAATAACAACTTTTGCAAGATCTTGTGGATTCTCGGATTTAAACAGCGCTCCATATTCTCCACCACCCAAGAGTGATTCAAATGCTGGAATGTCACTCGCGACAACTGCTGCGCCACCGGCAAGTGCTTCGGCGAGAATGATTCCAAAGGATTCTCCCCCAGTGTTTGGAGCGATATACAAAGCAACTGAAGAGAGAAAATCCGCTTTCTCTTTCTCGCTGATGCGGCCTAAAAATTCAAAGCGGTGTCGAAGTTGTGGATCAATCTCATCCTGAACTTCTTTACTGTCTCCTGGACCCGCAACCAAAACTCTGACATCTGGTGCAAAGCGTGAAATTATCGGAAGCGCTTCGAGCAGAACCGAAAGACCTTTCCGTGGCTCTTCATATCGTCCGATAAATCCAAAAGTGTTTCCACTCCACTCCTCGCGCACCTCGCCATCACGGTAACGATCTGCATAAATTCCGTTGGGGACCACTACCGCATCTGTTTCTAAATGTTCAGTCAGGGTTGAACGAGCTGCTTCACTGACCGCAATTCGCGCAGTAAGTTTTTCAATTACCGGCTCCAGAATCGGTCCAATCGCAAATATCGCTTTCTGGCGCTTAGCCGCTGCGTGGAAGGTTCCTACTAATGGACCCTCAGCGGCCCAACACGCGAGTAACGAAATTGAGGGAATCGCAGGTTCGTGTAAATGTAACAAATCGAATTTGCCGTTGCTGATCCATTGTCTAACTCGCGCAAAGGCGATCGGTCCGAATAGCACGCGTGCGACTGCACCGTTGTATGGAATCGAAATAGGTTTTCCGGCGCTAGTTACATAACCCGGAAGCGCGTCTTCATCAATCACCGGCGCAAGTACTGAAACATAATGTCCTTTTGCGATCAAATACTCCGCCAAATCGCGAACATGGTTTTGTACACCGCCCGGCGTATCCCAGCCGTATGGGCAGACCAATCCGATTCGAAGTTTATTTAGTGGCATCAGCTTCGCTCCTGAAAGTCGCCATCAACCCAGATTCGCTGCAACATATGCCAATCTTCTGGCGTTCTCGAAATTCCTGCTGCAAATAAGTCGGCACATCGCTGCACAACAACCGAAACTTGTTCGAGCTCAGTGCCATCAGATGGAATTTCCACGCTATTGAATTCGATATGAATTCCGTTCTCTGTATAAGAAACATGCGCTGTGATTAGTGGGATGCCGGTGCGAACCGCGAGAAGTGCCGCGCCAGCAGGCATACGTGCGGGATATCCAAAGAAATTTACCTCTACGCCACTACGGGAAAGATCGCGATCTGCGACTAAGGCAATAAGTGCTCCTTCGCGAGCCCTCTGCATCAGCGTTCCCATTGATCTGCTATCTGTAGATAGAACTTCCATTCCCATGTTCTGTCGGTACTTAAGGAATTTGTTAAAGAGCGCTTCCGGCTTCAACTTCTCCGCAACCGTGACCAATGGAAAACCCTTTGCACAGAAATAAGATCCTGCGTGATCCCAGTTTCCAGAGTGCGGCAAGGTAACAACCACACCTCTTCCATCTTTCATTGGACCGGTCAGCAACTCTTCGCGATTTACCGTAACGGTGCCAAAGATTCTCTCTTTCGACCAGTCAGGTGAACGAAAAGTGTCGCACCAGTAACGCATGTAAGACGAAATCGCTCTTGCCATGAGTTGATCCATCTCAGTGGAGTTTTTTTCAGGGCAGACTCTCTGTAAATTACTTCGAAGCCTCTTCATCCGCGGACCATTTCGCCGCAGAGTTAATTCACCTATTTTCTCAAAGAGATAATAAGCCGATTTTTCTGGGAGCGCTCTAACTAATTTCCATCCAGCAAAATATGCGGATGCGACTAGAAAATCTAAGTTCATATTCTTTTCAAAGCCGCCTTGACGATTCTAATTCTCTGAAATACTGTCACTGTAGCCAGAACGAGTAGCGTCCACACGCCGATGGCTAGCGCAAAAGGAACACCCAGTCCCTCAAGTCCAATGGCAGTTAAAGAAATTATTAAACGTTCAGTGCGCTCAGCGATACCCCCCGAACATTCGATTCCTAAAGATTCCGCCTTCGCTCTTATGTAAGGAACTAAAGTTCCGACTACTAGTGCGCCAAGCGCAACGGGCAATAATGGATCTTCGATATTAATTAGAGCAAGAATCAATCCAATCAAAATCGCCGAATCAGTAACTCGATCAATAGTTGAATCTAGAAATCCGCCCCATTTGCTCGCTCCCTTAGCGGAAATCCTCGCCATAGTTCCATCAAAGAGATCGCTAAGTGCAAAAAAGGTGATGACCAACGTTCCAATAAAGAACTCTTGCTTTGGGTAGAAATAGAGCGCGCTGACAACTAGACCAGCGGCACCGATGAAGGTTACGGAGTTAGGCGTTAAGCCAAGACGAAGGGCACCTCGCGCGATGGGATTGATAGCGCGGGTTACGGCGGGTTTCAAAGAAGCGCTTAACATCACCACCATCGTAGGCTCAAGGGGAGATATTCACCTATTCTGACGCCTGTGAATTCTCATAAACGTATACACGTATACGGCCACGTATCCGCCCAACCGCAGGCGGTTGCCAATTTATTCGGAGCGCAACTGGCAAATGAGATCGTCGCTGAATCAGATCTCGCGATCTTTGCAATCAATCCCGCCGCTGGAATCGATCAGAAAACAATTGATCAATGGCAGGCGCTTAGTGATTACCAACTTCCGCGACTTGTTGTTGTAAATGAGTTAGATGGTTCTGACGCAGATTTCGAGGATGCAATTATGTTGGCCAACCGCGTCTTCGATCCATTGGTTACTCCCTACCTCGTTTTACATTCCGAAACTGGAAGTCCAATAGCCTTAATCTCTCTAAGTGATTTGCAGATCAGTGATTACAGCACCAATCCTCCAACAATCTCTGCAAGTGAAAGCGAGCACCAGGAATTAGTTGCAGAGTTCCGTGAAGAGTATTTGGAAGATCTCGCTGCCGCTGGTGATTCCGCTTTTACCGCAGGTTTATTGTTCCCCGCTATTCCAATCGTGATATCAAATGGGCTCGGCGTAGATATCGTTAAAAGCTATATCAACCTGATTTAAAATCTAGGTGCTTACCAAGCAGCAGCGAGCTCATCACGAGTCTGCGCTAACAAAACCGGCATAACTTTTGTCTGGCCAATCAACGGCATGAAGTTTGCATCGCCTGCCCAGCGAGGAACTATGTGTTGATGGATATGTTCGGCAACACCGGCGCCAGAGATCGCTCCTTGATTCATCCCTAAGTTAAATCCAGCAGGTGCAGAAACTTTTCGCAAAGTGACCATTGCATGCGACGTTAACTCAGACATCTCATCACGTTCATCTTTAGTCAAATCAGTTAAATCGGCGACGTGACGATTTGCGCAGATTAAAAGGTGGCCAGCGTTGTATGGATAGAGATTCATAACGACGTAAGCGTTATCTCCGCGCGCAACAATAAGACCTTCTTCATCGGTTAACTTTGGAATTCGACAGAAAGGGCACTCGACTGCATTTTCAGAGAGTGGACGATTCTCGCCCTTTAGATACTCCATACGATGCGGTGCCCAGAGGCGTGCCCAACGATCGGGCATTCCAGCTATCTGATCCGCCACGGTTAAACCTGTTTACGATCGCGTATCGCGCTCTGAATTTCGGCGATTGCATCAGCGACAGGGATGCCGTTCTTCTGCTCTCCATTGCGGTAGCGAATCGATACTTTGCCAGCTTTCTGATCTTCTTCACCAGCTATCAACATGTATGGAACTTTCTGCATCTGGGCGTTGCGAATCTTCTTCTGCATACGATCATCTGATGCATCTAAATCGATACGGATACCAGCAGATTTAAAATCTTTAACTACGCCAGATAGGTAATCTGCAAATGCTTCAGCGACTGGAATAGCAGTAACTTGCACAGGTGCAAGCCATGGTGGAAACGCGCCTGAGTAATGCTCAGTTAGTACTCCGAAGAATCTTTCAATTGAACCAAAAAGTGCGCGGTGAATCATTACCGGACGTTGGCGGGTGCCATCTGTTGCTGAGTATTCAAGTTCAAATCTTTGCGGCAGTTGGAAATCAACCTGGATCGTCGACATCTGCCAAGTGCGACCAATTGCATCTTTCGCTTGCACTGAAATCTTTGGACCGTAGAAAGCAGCTCCACCTTCATCAAGTACCAGCTCTAACTTTTGAGCAACGGCGGCTTTACGCAGAGCTTCAGTCGCTTCGGCCCAATCTGCATCTTCGCCAACAGATTTTTCTGGGTTGCGCGTGGAAAGTTCTAGATAGAAATCTTCCAAGCCGTAATCGCGGAGCAAATTAAGAACGAAAGTTAAGAGTGAATCTAGTTCTTCGACCATCTGCTCTTTTGTGCAGTAAATATGCGCATCATCTTGAGTAAAGCCACGTGCACGAGTTAAGCCATGCACAACTCCAGATTTTTCATAGCGATAGACAGTTCCGAACTCAAAGAGGCGAAGCGGCAGCTCGCGGTATGAACGTCCACGAGATTGGAAGATTAGATTGTGGAAGGGGCAGTTCATCGGCTTCATGTAGTACTGCTGGCCGGCGCGCTTTATCGTGCCATCTGAATGAAACTCCTCATCCATAACCATTGGTGGGTACATTCCTTCGGAGTACCACTGTAAATGTCCTGATTTTTCAAAGAGGGCTGCTTTAGTTAGATGCGGTGAGTAAACAAATTCATAACCTTCATCTTCGTGGCGCTTGCGCGAATAATCTTCCATTGCCCGGCGGACGATTCCACCTTTCGGATGAAAGACGGCTAAACCCGAACCAATTTCTTCTGGAAATGAGAATAGGTCTAACTCTGTTCCGAGGCGGCGATGATCACGTTTCTCAGCTTCTGCCAAGAGATCCAGGTAAGCAGTTAACTCTTCTTGCGAAGGCCAGGCAGTGCCATAGATACGTTGCAACATTGGATTCTTTTCAGAACCACGCCAATATGCAGCAGCGCTACGCATCAATTTAAATGCCGGAATATGTTTAGTAGATGGCAGGTGTGGTCCACGGCAGAGATCTGACCAGACCGGCTGCCCATCTCGACCTAAGTTGTCATAAATTGTTAACTCGCTACCGCCGACTTCAACGCTAGCCTCATCGCCTGCGCCAGATTTCAATCCGATTAATTCACATTTATATGGCTCGTGCGCTAACTCTTTCAGCGCATCTGCTTCTGTTGTTACTCGACGACGAAATCTTTGACCATCTTTAACAATCTTGCGCATCGCACTTTCAATTTTTTCCAGGTCCTCAGGATTAAAAGGACGTTCTGGATCAAAGTCATAGTAAAAGCCATCCGTAATTGGAGGCCCAATACCTAAGCGAGTTTGTGAAAAGACTTGTTGCACCGCCTGCGCCATAACGTGAGCTGTGGAGTGACGAAGAATCGCTAACCCTTCTGGTGATGAAATCGAGACTGCCTCAACCAAATCGCCGTCAACAATTTCTGTCCAGAGATCCTTCAAAGTTCCATTTACTTTACAAGCGATGATCTCTTTACGATCGGCAAATATCTGAGTTGGGCGTTGATCGCTTTCAACGCTGGTGGCAGCGCCGTCTACAGTGATCGATATCTGCGGCATGTGGCTAGCCTACCGAATGCTTTAACGTCTTCGCCCGAATATCTGCTTCGAGAGCCGCACAATCTTCATCGATCTGTAGCAAACGACCGTCAATTTCACTTACCGAAAGTGCAATCTTTAAACTCGAAATCACAAAGGCGGCGTCGACGCGGGCGAGATCCTCTGACTTAATTAAGGCTACGGAAACTCCACAGCGTTCGATAGCGATGGCTCGCTGCACGCCCGGCAGAACTCCAGATGAAAGTGGAGTTGTAACCCACTTTCCATCTATTCTAAAAATGAAATTCGAGACCGCGCCTTCGGTGACTTCAAGATCTGGATTTAAGCAGATAACTTCGTCAAAGCCTTTTGCGTGGACTTTGGAGAGTAAATCCAAGCGATCTGTATATGGAAATGCCTTTATCGAAATTCCGTCTATCTCTGTTGAATCTGAGATCACCATTAATTTAGCGGGGATATTTATCTCTTCATAGAATTGATGGACTGCAACAAAACGATTGGCCGAGAAGAGTAAGCGCAACCTTCCAATTGGATGAGGTTCAGCGGAAAGCAAATTCGAAATCGCAGCACGAATTAACTCTTCACCTGGAAGCGAGATTCCCTTCTTCTCCGCGGCATCTACTGCGCGACGCATATGTCGCCCTAGCTCAAAGATTTCACCATCCTGAGTTTTGATTGTCTCGAAAATTCCCTCGCCATCGGGCCAGCCATCTAGCGCAACGCCGACTGAAGTCGCATCAACCAAACCTTCGTTTAACCAAATCTGCATTAAAGAACTCCCCCGGCTATCGCAATCAACTTTTGCGCCTTGAGTTGAGTCTCTTCCCACTCATCACTCGGGTCACTTCCCCAAGTTATCCCTGCACCGGTGCCGAAACGTAACTGTCCATCTTTTTGATTCCAAAATGTGCGAATCGCAACTGCTAATTCGGATCTATCGCCTTTCACCCAACCTAATATTCCGCAGTATGGGCCTCGTGGAACTCTTTCGTGATCTGCAATAACTTTCACAGCTGAACTCTTTGGTGCACCACTAATTGAACCTGCAGGAAGCAGTGCTGCAAGAATTTCTGGCCAACTCAGATCCTTTTTCAGCGTTCCAACTACATCTGAAACGAGGTGACGCAGACCTGGATGATCTTCACTTCGCAAAAGTTCTGCCACATCAACGCTTCCAGGTTGGCAGATCTGCCCCAGGTCGTTGCGCATTAGATCAACGATCATGACATTTTCGCTCTGGTCTTTAGTGCCAAACCCTTTCTCATTTAAATTCTGAGTTCCCTTTATAGGCGAGGTTGTTAACTCGGAACCTATTCGCTTCAGGAATAGCTCAGGTGACGCGGATGCAATCTGGATTTCTGGCAAAGAGAGATACGCCGCGTAAGGCGCAGGATTCTCGGTGAGGATTTTTGCAAATAGAGAAGCTAGTTCATCACCAGCAAAGTCGCGAGTTAAAACGCGACAGGCATTTACCTGATAAACCCAACCGCTAGAGATCGCTTGGCGAATCTCTTCCACATATTTGCAGTACTCACTTTTGCTAAGCGAAGAGAGCCATCTATTTTGCGATGTGCTCCAATTAGATCCCGTAAAGGGAAAGGCGGTTACGAGATCCTCTTCAAATCTTGCCAAACGCACCTGCCCTTCATAGGAGATGCTTACCGCCCAAAAATTGCCATCGTCTAATCGCGAAAGATCATCGCTTACTTCAATAAGTGAATGCGCAAAGCGATCTCCCATCCAAAAGCAGTCTTGGCGCAGTTCCATGGGCGTAACGCTACGGTGAAAGCCCTCGCTTTGGCGGTTAGCCCCCTGCTGCGATAGATTTGCCCCCGCACGAAATGCGGACGTAGCGCAGCTGGTAGCGCGGAACCTTGCCAAGGTTCAGGTCGCGGGTTCGAACCCCGTCGTCCGCTCGGATTACCCGCCGCTTTGGAATTAATTTTTCTGGTGGCGGTTTTTCTATCAGTAATTGAGAACAGAAACGTTCAAAGAAGTTAGTTTGGTCGGATGGCCGAGAGGCGAGGCAAGGGACTGCAAATCCCTCTACACGGGTTCAAATCCCGTTCCGACCTCAAATTGGTTAGCTAAAAATTATCTAGTCAAGCCAGAAATTGATCAACGTCGATCAGGAGAAGAAGAATGGTGGAAGATCAATCACAACGTCCTTGGGGTCGTTATGAAATCTTGTCCGAAGACGATGCTCATAAAGTCAAGACGATCTGGGTTAATCCTGGAAAGCGCCTTTCTTATCAGCGCCACGAAAAACGCGCCGAGCATTGGTTCATTGTTCAAGGAGATGCACGAATTACCTTGAATGGAGATACCTTTGAAATGGGCG